>OOCF01000902.1_pt1 | contig 13614 bp, 11 predicted proteins | sample 1671001 | NCBI WGS metagenome assembly OOCF01 (sample SAMN06348112, study PRJEB24527) | human gut metagenome | biome: human gut; feature: ankylosing spondylitis patient; material: feces | host: Homo sapiens | place: China | collected 2015-10
GAGAGGACGTTTAGACGCAAGAAGGACGCTGAAGAGCTTAGTTGCGGATTTGAGGCTCTATTCATATTTGTGGAAATACAAATGGTATTATCCGTGATATGGGTACGACAGGCGCTAAAATTTTAGAAGTTGATTGGATGTTGGATATGAGGGAAGCTCGTAATGTAGTTCCAGAAGATACGGTATTAATGGGGAATATAGACCCGAGCTTCCCTTTAGTTTTAGGTACTCCTGAGCAGATAGATGAAGCTGTTAAAAATCTGATAGAGGCCACCAATGGACGTCGTCATATTATAAGTTCAGGATGTGCCATGGGTAGAAATACTCCTCCAGAAAACTTTAAAGCATTTATAAAGGCGGCCCGTAAATATGGAGCGCATGATGAGATTGTTCGTTTACAAAACAAATAAGATAAATAGGTGAATTATGGCAGATTTGGATAGATTATATGAGTCAATATTGAATGGAAAATTAGAACCGGCTGTAGAAGTTACTCATCAGATTATAGATGAAAAATTGAATATCCAAGAGATTATCAATGGATATATGATAAAGGCTATGGAAGAAATTGGAGATCGGTTTCAGCATCAAAAGGCATTTGTCCCTGAATTGTTGATGGCTGCAAGAGCAATGAAAGGTTCGTTGGAACTGTTGAAGCCTTGTATGAAAGGAAATAATACGGTTACGGTGGGGAAGATTGTGATAGGAACAGTATTTGGAGATTTACATGATATAGGAAAAAATTTGGTTGCTTCAATGTTTGAAGGGTGTGGATTTGAAGTGGTGAATTTAGGAGTGAATGTACCGCCTTCTAAATTTGTAGAGGTTGTGAAGACAGAAAAACCTGATATTCTTTGTTTATCTGCTTTATTGACTACAACAATGAATAATATGAAAGATGTAATTGTTGCATTGGAACAAGCTGGTTTAAGGGATCAAGTAAAGGTGATGGTAGGAGGTGCTCCAGTCAATCAAATGTTTGCTGACCAGATAGGGGCTGATGCTTATACAAGTAACGCAAATGCTGCTGTTTTGAAAGCTAAAGAATTGTTGTCGGTTGCTTAAAATAGGAAACTGTTATGAAGATCAATATGAATGAATGGAAAGATATTGTTCTTTCTTCAGAAAATAGAATAGCAATTCCTATCATGACACATTCAGGAATTGAGTTGATAGGACATACAGTAAAAGAAGCTGTTACAAATGGGGAAATACATTATCAGGCTATTATGGCTTTGGCGGAGAAATATCCTTCTTCTGCTTCATCTGTAATTATGGATTTGACCGTAGAAGCTGAAGCATTTGGAGCAGATATCGTTTTTACTGATCATGAGGTTCCTACTGTAGTGGGCAGACTGGTTTCTAACGCGGAGGAAATTGAGGCGCTCAAGGTCCCTTCTTTATTGTCTGGAAGAATTCCTGAGTACTTGAAAGCAAACAAACTGGTAGCTGCACATTCAGATAGACCTGTTTTCTCTGGTTGCATTGGGCCATATTCGCTGGCGGGAAGACTTTTTGATATGTCGGAAATCATGATGGCTATTTATATTGAACCGGAAAATATAAAGAAACTGTTGGATAAATGTACTCAGTTTATTGAGGAGTATTGTTTGGCATTGAAAGAAACTGGAGTAAATGGTGTACTTATTGCTGAACCTGCAGCAGGTTTATTATCAGATGAGGCTTGCAGTGAGTTCTCTTCTGCATATGTTCGACGGATTGTGGAGAAAGTACAAGACGAATCGTTCTTTGTAATTTTACATAATTGCGGAAATATGGGACAGTGTACTGGAGCTATGCTTGAAACAGGAGCAGCAGGTTTGCATTTTGGTAATACGATTGATATGGTGGAAACATTGCAACGTTGCCCGTCTGATGTACTGGTAATGGGAAATATTGATCCGGTAGGAGTCTTTAAAATGGATACTTCAGAAGATTTGTATAATAAGGTTGCAGACTTATTGCAGGCTACTACAGGATACCGTAACTTTATTTTATCTTCAGGGTGCGATACTCCTCCGGGAGTACCTTTTGAAAACATAGATATGTTTTATAAGGCTTTGCAGGACTATAATACAAAATGAGATAAATAAAAATGATGTATTCTGTTTAAATAAGATAGAGTCATGAAGGTATATTTAGTCTGGGGATTCTTGGGAGCTGGAAAAACTACACTGATTAATTATCTGTTATCGACCGACTTTTTCCAACAGAAGAAAGTAGTTATATTGGAAAATGAATCTGGAAGTGAATCTGTAGATGGTACAATGCTGCAATCCTATCAGTATACGGTGGTAGATATAAAAGGAGGCTGTGTATGTTGCACTTTACGTTTGACACTTGTTGAAACGTTACAGAAGATAGAGCAAGAATATCATCCCGATATGGTGTGGATGGAGGCTTCAGGACTTGCTTCATTGGAAGACCTGAAAAGTATACCCGGTTTGGCTTTGGATGGGGTTATTTCTGTACTTGATGTTATGCAGTATCGGTTCCTGATGAAATTGAATCCTGTATTTTACAGACGGCAGTTTTATTTTTCCCCTATCGTTTTTCTTACCAAAACAGATAATATAGATGTAGAACTTGTAGAAGATATTGTTAAAGATTTATGGTCTTTTCAGCCGTCGTTGTATATTATACGAGATTATGAAGAGTTACGGCATATAGATTGGCAAACTTTTGAACAGATCTGGAAGGAACAGCAAATGTTGTTTTTACCAGCTATTAGGAATCAACGTATACCTCAGTTTGAAACTCATACTTTTTATTTGAATTCTCCAGTAGATTGGGATTTTTGGGAGAATGACTTTGTGCGTTTGAATAACTTGTTTGGAGGAGATATTATACGAGCTAAAGGAATTTTGACTGACTCTCAGGGAATAAGTAGGAAATATGATTTAGCGGATGGATGTATGGAAAGTAAGGAGTTTCCAAATGTTCATACAGATAGAAAAAATTTCCTGTCTATTTGGTGGGATACGAGTATAAAACAAGCTCCTAATAATTGGTTGAGTTTTTTCCTTAATGCACAGGAGTTGTCTTGTAGTGTCACGGAGTTGGAATTGAAGGATGAAAGTTTATGTGAATTCTTAAATTTTGATTTATCAATGCTGACTCCGGATTTGACTGATATTCTATATCGTTTGAAAAGAGAAGCTTTAGCTGTATGTAATCCAAGATTGGGAGTTCGGTTTGTAACTGGAAATAAGATAGATAAATCTCATCTTAAGGTCGGAGGAATATCTTTTCAACCTTCTTATATTATAACCAAGACATTACAGAATGCAGATTTTTATATCTTAATGGTTTCAACGGTAGGCAAAGAACTGGATTCTTGGATAGAAGCCAAAAAAGAATCGGGTGATGTAGTAGAAGCTTTTATTGCAGATGGTATAGGATCGGCATTAGCTGAAGAAATTGTTGCTTATGGGCAAAAGAAAATTGAAAAATTGTTACAACAATGGGGCTTGAATGCAAGTAATGCATACAGTCCCGGGTATTGTGATTGGAATGTTTCAGAGCAAAAAATGTTTTTTTCATTGTTGCCATCTGCATTTTGTGATATTCAGTTGACTGACTCTTGTTTGATGCTTCCGATAAAATCGGTTAGTTCATTGATAGGAGCAGGAATGAAAATCCAGAAGAAAGCATATGGATGTGCTATTTGTAAGAATAAGAATTGTTATAAACGTAAATTATAAGATTAATATCAGATAAGTAAAATGAAACAGATCGATACTTATACATATACAGGTAAAGGATATAATCCTTTCCTGATTGATAAAGACTGGCAAATAGCCCAATTGAATTTTGAGGAGGGACAGGGTTTTCACGATTTGAAAAAAATAGACAAGCATCTGTTTACAGACGAAGCCTTTATATTAAAAAAAGGTGTAGCTGTACTGATTTCTGCCACACTTGATAATGAAAATGTAGAATTTGAAGTAATAAAGATGAAAGAAGGGATTGTGTACAATATTCCAAAGGGAGTATGGCATAATATAGCTTTGTCTACAGATGCAGAGGTTTTTATCGTTGAAAATAGCAATACTCACTTGTCGGATTTCGAATATTATTATTTGTCAGAAAAAAACATACAACGCTTAAATTCTTTGATTGACAGTGTTTGTAACTGTGTGTAATCCGAGAAGAAATATTATTTTAGAAATTGAATCTTATTTTAGATGAAACCACAGATGTATATGCGAAAAAAAATCTTTATAAGTTTGTTCTTTTTACTTGGAAGTTTTAGCAATGCAGCCCAGATTGATCCGGTATCACCGGTGAAGTTTAAGCAGGAAAACGAATATAAGATACTTTCTTTTGTAAAATTAGATAAACCGGCAGAAGGTAAGCTGAAAGGTTTTTTAGACGGGAAGCCGTGTGAAGTGATCTCTACGGAACGGCCGGACAGTTTTCTGGTGTGGCTGCCCATGATTGGAGACCGTGCAGTGCTGAGTATTAAGGAGGGGAAACAGAAGATACTCGAACAGACCATTGTTCCCTATATTCCGTCGGATTGGGGATACTTTAAAAACGGTACTATCCATATTATTCAATCTTCACATCAGGATATAGCATGGATGAATACACCGGATTATTGTCGGAAAGACCGTATCGACAATATTATTCTTCCGGCTTTAGAGATGATGAAGAAAAATCCTTCATTTAAGTTTGAAATGGAGCAGACATTGAATCTGATGGAATTTCTGGAAGCTCACCCGGAAAGAAAAGAAGAAGTTGCCCAATTGTACAAAGAAGGACGTTTTACATGGGGAGCTACTTACAACCAACCTTACGAAGGGCTCTCTAGTGGAGAACAGTTGGTTCGTCAGGCGTACTATGGAAGAAAATGGGTGAAAGAGAATTTCCCCGGATGTGATGACTTGGTAGCCAATAACATTGATGTGCCGGGACGTACCTGGCAGATGCCTCAGATTCTTGCTAAGAGTGGAATACCTAATCTGTTTGTCAGCCGCATGGCAGAAGGTTTGTACGACTGGTATGCTCCGGATGATTCTAAGGTGCTCACTTTTACTCCCGGTAACTATGGTTGGGCTTCTCTGATGTGGAAATTCTTCGATCAGGATGCTCCTACTGCGCTGCATAAGCTGCATCATCGCACTCAGTTGTGGGGAGACTATTTCAAGAAGCATGCCATTCCTCCTCATTATGCTATTCTGATGAGCTGTGATGCAACGAAACCAGTCGATTTCCAGCCTGTTATTGATGAATGGAATCGGATTGCTGAAACCGCTGGCGTTGAATTGCCTCGTCTTAAAGCCTCTACCTCTGAAGAATATTTCGAGGCAGTCCGGGGAGAAAATACATCTTTCAGAAAGATAGAAGGCGAGCGCCCCGATTTGTGGCTTTATATTCATGGACCTGCCCATTATCAGGCTACCGCTTATAAACGGGAGGCAGCAGTACTGATTCCGGCAGCAGAAGCGTTTACTTCTTTCTGTTTATGGAAGAAAGGGAAGTTGGATACGTATCCCCGTGGGGAATTCGATCGTGCCTGGATGGCTTCTATCTATTCGGATCATGGTTTGGGAGGCAAGAATGGAGAAATCACAGATGCGATTTTTGAGGATAGTCTGAAGGTGGGACGCGATTTGGGCCAGTCTATGTTGAATGATGCTTTGGAGCAGATTGTTTCGGAAGTCAATACCCGTAAAGGGAATTATGTGGTATTTAATGATCTTTCCTGGAATCGGAGCAAGTGGGTAGAGGTGCCTGTTTCTTCGGCTCGTGCCTTTGTAAAGGACGAGCAGGGAAATAAGGTTGCTTCTCAGGTTCTTTCGGACGGAAAGGGTGGATATCGTCTGATTTTTATGGCAGAAAATGTTCCTTCTATGGGGTACCGTACTTATACCGTGAAAGAAGGAAAGAGTGTCAAAATGGAAAATCAAGGAGTAAGTTATAATTCGAACACATTGGAAAACCGGTATTACAAGGCCGTTTTGGGTAATGGAGGAATTCTTTCTCTATACGATAAAGAGTTGGGAAAAGAAGTGATGCATACTTCGAAATTTGCTTGTGGTGATGTGATTGAGTTAGGATATACAGGAAATGGAGCGGGAGAATTTACCCGTATCACCGATGTGACTCCTGGAGATATTACTCCACTCAGTTCGATGCCGGCCCGATGGAAGGTCAGCGATTCGGGGGAACTGTTTACCCGCTTTGTGAATGAACAGCCTACCAAACATGCAGTAATAGTACAGACTATTACTTTCCACCATACCGAGAAGAAAATAGATTTTGATGTTACCTTGAAGGATTTTGATGGAGAGCACAACCGTCAGTACCGTATTGCATTCCCTGTAAATATCATGAGTGGGACCGATGTGCATTATGAGATCCCGATGGGAGTGGCGCAAGTCGGCAAAGATGAGTTGAACATTCAGCCCGGTGGATGGGCCTGGGGAGGAACTTATGTACATCATCCTAAAGACAGTCATCCGCGTGAAATCCAGAATTTTATTTCTGCCAGTGGCAGTGGCTTGGGAGTGACAATGTCATCTTGCGTAGCTGTAGCCGATTGGGTGGATCCTTCTCGTGAGATTGCATCGTATCCTGTATTGCAGGGAGTACTTCTTTCTTCTCATAAGAGCTGTCATGGTGAAGGCAACTGGTATCACCAGAAAGGAACGCATCATTTCCATTTCTCTCTGACTTCTTATCAGGAAGGGTGGAAGAAGGGTTATCAGTTTGGGGTGGAGGCAAATCATCCTCTGTTCAGTTGCCGGAAAGAGAATGGTACGGGCAGCCTACCTGCTGCCCAAAGTTTCCTGCAAGTATCCGATCCGTTTGTAGGGGTATCTGTGATTAAAAAGACAGATGATGGAAACAATCTGATTATTCGTCTGGTAGAGATGGAAGGCAAAGACAAAGAAGTAGAAGTGACGCTTCCTCAAGAAATAAAAGAAGTAGTACGTACCAATTTGATTGAAGAAGAGGAAGAGCGGTTGAACTTGTCTGGAAAGACTTTACGGTTTAAGATGGGACATCATGCTATCGAAACGTTTAAGTTGGTCTTGAAATAATATCGTTTTTTGAGACTATATGAAGACGGGTTAAAGTGAAACGGTAGAAGAATCATTATATGCTGATGAACTTTACGCGTTATGTTCGACGACGCTGAATGTATATCCAACGTCGTCGAATGAACGTTCAGCGACGTTGGATGCATAATCGTCGACGCCGGTTGAACTCTTGTTCAAATAAGATAGAATGATAGAACTAAGCATAAGAATAGAATAATAGAATCATACTTTTAGCACTATGAAAAAACTGTATTTAGCTGTATTGGGGCTATGCTCGCTGACTGCTGCACATGCACAGTTCGAGGATAAGTTGTATACTTGCGATAAGGAAACATATTCGCTGTTGAAAAATCTGTCCGAGTCACAACTTGGAAAGGGGAGTATTTATCTGTTTACGACCACACATCAGGATTTGGCCTGGTTGGATCATATTGATGCGTGTATTGCAGACCGTGATACATTGTGGCTGACTCCTTTCTTGGAACGTCTGCAGGAAGATCCTACCTTTAAGATGGATATCGAGCAAACTTCTATTGTGATGGAGTATTTGCACCGGCATCCCGAATCGAAGCCTCTGTTCGATAAATATATAAAGGAAGGACGTATCTGTATTGGCGGTACTTTTATTCAGCCTTACGAAGAAATGTATGCCGGAGAGTCGTTGGCACGACAATTTTATTTGGGAGCACGTTGGCTGAAAAAAAACTTCGACGGATATCAGACTTTGTCGTATTTCAATGTGGATGTGCCGGGGCGTACACTGCAAATGCCGCAGATTATGAAAAAAGCAGGAGTCGATAATCTCGTTATCAGTCGTCATGAGAGAGGGTTGTTTTACTGGAAGGCTCCCGATGGGTCGAAAGTCCGGACTTATACCCCGGGCCATTATATTTATTTCTATAATGTAATGGCAAAGGAAGATACAGCTGCAGTAAAAGAAATTGGAAAAGAGGCTGTACTGTGGTATACTAAATACAATGATGTGAAGAAAGCACATACCGTGATGCCGGCCATGCTGAATTACGAATTGAAGTGGGACCAGAAGCCTGTAAAAAATACTCCGGTGTTTATTGATAAGTGGAATCAGGTAGAATATATCCGCCAGTATGGAGAGAAAAAGTGGGAAAAAGTAAACCTTCCGAAATTTGAATATGCTACTGCTGATAACTTTTTCAATGCTTTGGACTTGTCTACACAGAACCTGCCCGAAATTTACGGTGAGCGTCCTAATGTATGGCTCTATATCCACGGCCCTTCGCACGAACAGGCTATTACCAAGAGCAGAGGAGCAGACCGGATGTTACCGGCTGCAGAAGCTTTGTCGGCTTCGCGGGCATTGGTAGAAGGTACATTTAATGCTTATCCGGTAGAGCGGCTCAATGAGGCATGGAAAGCTAAAATTTACCCCGACCATGGCTGGGGAGGTAATGGCGGAGTAATGACCGACAATGAATTTCGCCGTAAGTTTGAATTTGCATATGCAGAAGCCAAGGATATGATTTCCGATCAGGCCGGTTCCCTTGCTGCATCTGTCAAAACACAGCAGGAAAAAGGACGTCCGGTGGTGTTGTTCAATACCCTGTCGTTTGCCCGTAATGTACCGGCTGAGGTGCCTGTACGTTTTGAAGAAGGATATGCCCGTGGACTTGTCTTGGCTTCTTCCGATGGTGGAAAGATACCAGTTCAATTGTCAGAAGTTACGCATTATGCCGATGGCAGTATCGAATCGGCTGTATTGCATTTTGTGGCGGAAACGCCTTCTATGGGGTTGAATACATATTATGTTAATCCTTCGGATGAGGCTGTGCAGGTGTCACATCAGGCAGAAAATAATCAGTTGGAAAACCGTTTCTATAAGATTGAATTAGTGAAAGGAGGTATTCGTCAGATTTGGGATAAGGAGTTGAACCAACCGTTGCTTCAAACCGATAAGTTTATGGGAGGGGAGATTATAACCATGCGCTCTTTTGGCAATGGAGCTGGTGAGTTTGATGCAGTACAACAGCCGGATATGGAAGGCTTTGACAAGACCACTCTTCATGCGGCCGACTGGGAGATGGTAGAGAACGGTCCTGTTTATACTTCTTATAAAATGCGTACTCCTATTCGTCATGCAGTAGTAGAACAGGTAATACGGGTATATCATGATGTGAAGCGGATTGACTTTGATGTTGATTTGTTAAACTGGGAAGGAGTGATGTACCGTGAGTTCCGTATGATGATACCACTGGCTTTGAACAAGGCTGAAGTGTCGTACGAAGTTCCTTATGGCGCACTTACAGTAGGTAAGGATGAAATGCCGGGAGCAGCAGGCGAACGTTATTATGTAGAGAACAGTAAACAGCACCCACGAGGCATCGGCAATTGGATTAGTGCTTCTTCTGGAAAAGTTGCGGTCACCTTGTCGTCTTCTGTGGCAGTAGCCGATTATATTGATCCAACCGAAAATCCGGTCGGTTATACCATTTTGCAACCGATACTGATGGCTTCCCGCCAGAGTTGCCACTATCAGGGAAATTCTTATTTCCAGCCGGGAGACCATTCTTTCCGTTTTTCATTGACTTCTCACGAGAGTGGAAGCATTGCACGCGAGGAACAGGGTGTATCGGCCAATGCGCCTTTGGTGGCTGTATATCAGCCTGTGCAACAGAAAAATGCCGCGCTGGCAGAACAGACTTCATTCTTGACTACGAATAATTCTCTTGTAAAGGTAACTGCATTCAAAAAATGTGAAGACGATAATTCTTTTATTGTTCGTCTGTACAATACTTCTGCAGAAGAACAAAAGGTGAAACTCGAATGCATGGGACAGGCTTTCGATTTGATTAAGACTAATCTGATTGAAGAGGAAATCCAGCCGGAAAATGAAATTGTACTGGGTAAATATGCGATTGAAACTTATAAACTGAAAATGAAAAAATGAAAAAGATGAAAATACAGCCGAAGAAAGTTTTAGCCTTGTTGGGGATGGCTTGTTTGTTGGCTTCGTGTCAAGGGCAGAAGCAACTGACAGAAACTCCAGCCGAATCGTTGACGCAATATGTTAATCCGCTGATTGGTACAGCGCATTGCCGGTGGTTTCATTTTGCTCCAGGTGCACTGCCTTTTGGTTTGGCCAAGCCGGCATCAGCAACCAATGCAAGTGTAGGTAATAAAGGAGGTTGGGAGGCAACTGGCTATGACTACAGAGATACTTCGATAGAGGGCTTTCCCTGTTTGCATGAATTTCAGGTTGGAGGTATCGTGCTGATGCCTACCACAGGGAATCTGGTAACTGTGCCGGGGCCTGTCAACTCTAAAGGAGAAGGGTATCGGTCTTCTTTCGATCATGCTGATGAAATTGCACGTCCGGGTTATTACTCTGTCTTGCTGAAGGATTATAATATAAAAGCGGAACTGACTGCTACCCAGCGTGTGGCTTATATGCGATTTACTTTCCCGAAAGGAAAGCAAAGTAATGTTTTGTTTGATATAGGTAATCGTCAGGGAGAAAGCGGACCGGTATTGGATGCCGAAGTGAATGTCGTAGAGAATGGATTGGTTGAAGGATGGGTAGAGACTTTGCCCTTATATTGCGACAAATATCAAAAGGGAGCCAGTGTTAAAATGTATTTCTCTGCTGAAATGGACAAGAAGCCTGTGGCTTCGGGAACCTTCCTGAAAGAGAAGATTTTTAAAAATCAGAAAAGCATAAAAGGAGTGGAAGCCGGGGCTTATCTGACATATGAAACCGGACAGGGAGAAGAGGTGACTGCCAAAGTGGGCCTTTCGTATACTTCTGTGGAGAATGCAAGAATGAACAGAGAGGTGGAAACCGAACGGGGAAAATTATCTTTCGATGATGTGAAAGAATTGTCTAATCGGACTTGGGAGGACTATTTAGGACGTATTCGTGTAGAAACAAACTCAAAAGAAGATAAAGTGAAATTTTACACAGGCTTGTATCATGCAATTTTGGGACGAGGATTGGCCAGTGATGTAAATGGAGCTTATCCGAAGAATGACGGTACGATAGGACAACTTCCGATGAAAGATGGGAAACCTGCGTTCTCGTTCTACAATACCGATGGTATATGGGGCGGCCAGTGGGGACTGGTACAGGTATGGGCTTTGGCTTATCCTGACTATCTTTCAGACTATGTGAGTACGCATGTGCAGGTGTATAAGGATGCAGGCTGGATGGGCGATGGTATTGCCAATAGCCGTTATGTATCGGGAGTGGGAACCAATCAGTTGGGTTATGTGATTGCGGCTGCTTATTTGTGCGGTATTCGTGATTTTGATGTAGAGGCAGCTTATCAGGCAGCGCGGAAGAATGAACTGGATGGAACAAACCGTCCGATGGGAGCAGGAAAACTGGATACTGATAAATTCTTGAAATACGGATATGTACCTCATTTGGATAAAGGTCCATGGCCCGATGAATCGTGGATGTTCTCTGCTTCTCATACTTTGGAATATTCGTTTGGTGCGTATGCTGTGGCACAAATGGCTAAGGATATGGGCAAGCAGGAAGATTATGAACGTTTGATGGAATTGTCCAAAGGTTGGGAGAAAATATACGATTCGGAATTGAATCTGATCCGTCCGCGCTGGGAAAATGGAGAGTTTATCGGTGATTTCAATCCGATGCAGGTCTGGAGAGGATTTCAGGAGGGAAATGCATATCAGTATACATTCTATGTACCTCACAATCCAAAAGGTTTGATTGCCAAGATGGGTGCAGAGGAGTTTACAGCCCGTTTGGACAGTATTTTTACATGGTCTCAGGATAAACTGTTCAGTGGAGGTACGACTGTTGATGCTTTCTCTGGTTTGCAGACGTATTACAATCAGGGAAATGAGCCTTGTTTGCATATCTCATGGCTGTTCAATGAGGCCGGACGTCCGTCTTTGACTCAGAAGTGGGTACGTGCTATCTTGGATGAATTTTATGGAACCGACGGTATTCATGGCTATGGATATGGACAGGATGAAGACCAAGGACAGTTGGGAGCCTGGTATGTAATTTCTTCGCTGGGAATCTTTGATGTGGCCGGTCTGGGTAATATCAATCCTCAGTTTGCTTTGGGTAGCCCGAAGTTCGATAAGGTTACTATTCAGCTTGATTCTACTTATTATAAAGGAAAAGAGTTTGTCATTGAAACGGTGAATAACAGCCAGACTAACAAATATGCTCAAAAGTATATGTGGAATGGTGAACCGCTTTCTTCTTTATACATACCTTTCCATAAAGTAACCGAAGGAGGCACTTTAAGGGTAGAGATGGGTAGTGAGCCAAAAGATCAGTATCAAGACTGAAAAGAAGAAATGAAGGAAGATTTACATTTATAAAAACATGTTTTGTATAAAATCTTGTTGTCATGCCGGAATTTACTGATTCTTTGGAATCTACTTTTTATAAATTCTATAAAGAAAACTTTAATAGAATTAGGAAATATGCTTATATCATATTGAAAAATGAATGTGTCGCAGATGATATAGCTCAAGAAGTTTTTATAAAAGTGTGGGAGCATCAGGATTGGTTAAAAGATAAATGTAAATTAAAGAATTTTGCTTATGCTACAGTGCGTAATTTATCCTTGAATCTTCTTAAGCATCAAGCTATAGAAAGGGAATATGCTGAGGAATTATTATTGAGGATGAAAAATAAAAACATTGTATTGAGTGAAAGAATTTCATCAAACTTATATTATGAAGAGTTGTTGGAAACCATTAATATAAGTTTGATGAAATTACCAGAAAGAAGGCGACAGATTTTTTTATTAAGTCGTAAATACAAGATGAGTAATAGAGAAATTGCTGATACCTTGAATATTTCAGTAAGAACTGTTGAGCATCAAATATATTTAACTTTGAGTTTTTTGAAAACCATCGTGTCATAGTGTATTCTTTTTTAATGGGAAAGAGTCTGTTGGTTAGGTTCGAAGTTTCTTCTTTTTGGTAATTATTAAAAAGTTTTTCTCTATTTTTTTGCATAGTCGATTTAACCGGTTAAAAATTTTTGCTTTTTGTTTAAGTACTTTTTCTAAGTTAATTGTAATATAGATAAATGTACGGAATTTTTACAACAAAAATAACCTTTGATATTAATCTTAAATTAAACTATAATATTTATGAAAAAAAGCATATTCCGGTAAATCCTTTTCTGGTAGATGCGAAATCGTTTTTATTTGAATAGTGATGTTAGGTATATTTTACCTGTTATTTAATGCTTTATATTTATGTTAATTAAAATTCTAATAAAATGACACAAAGTTATGTAAAAACAATTTTAAGGTGGTCTGCGCTTAGATACTTGTTGCTTTATATTTTACTGGTATTTCAGACTGCAGGCTTTGCTCAATCTACTGTAACGTCGATTTCAGGAACTGTTGTTGATGAGGCGGGAATACCCTTAATTGGTGTGAATGTGATTGTCGATGGAACGACATTGGGAACTATAACCGATATTGACGGTAAGTTTGTTTTGGAAGTTTCTCCTGAATCTTTACTTAAGGTTTCTTATACCTTAATTCCGCAACACTATTATAAAATATTTTTTTTAAGTACCTGAGCAACA
>OOCF01000916.1_pt1 | contig 13491 bp, 10 predicted proteins | sample 1671001 | NCBI WGS metagenome assembly OOCF01 (sample SAMN06348112, study PRJEB24527) | human gut metagenome | biome: human gut; feature: ankylosing spondylitis patient; material: feces | host: Homo sapiens | place: China | collected 2015-10
ATTTATTTAGCGGCAAATCTAATAAAAAATAAATCAATCCAGATCTTCAATACTTATTTTTTTCAACATATCTTTTTGTTTTAAATGATTATTAAAAATGGCTATATAGTTATACTTAATTATAAAATCCCGGAAAAACATTATACGAATTTCAAACAAACGTAGTTCCAGAGCAACTACATCTACAAAAAGAGGCATCACCTTTTCAGCAACGCCTCTTTTCAATCATGTTTATACTTAACTACTCATTCACTTTCCATTCAATAATACCGCCTGATTCGCCTTCTTGCAGCTGGGCAGCAATCTTCAGGCCGGTTGTCTTGACGGGGTTGAAGTCCAGACTGTTGTAACAGTCTTTCTTCACGCCGTATTCATTACGGGCTTCTACTTCTTTCCAGCGGTTACCGTCTTTGTAATACAGTTTCCAACTGGCAGGAACCCGGTAATTACCATCGTAATGATCGAAATCCAACCAATATACCTGTACATTCGATACGGTATAAGGCTGATCGAACTCGTATGCCAAAGTTTCCAACGAACCGGTCTTCAGCCACCAGTAGAAGTATGGTTTGGAGATATCAGAAGATCGTTTCGGTTCCCACTGATCATTAACACCCCAAGCCGGTGTTTCAACCGAAGCCGATTCGGGAGCATCCTTCTGGATAGGAGCCTGAATGTTGAATGTCTTGGCCTTCGAAGCGATGGTCGGTTCGGGTGTCGGGACTGCCCGGTCTTTCGAATCAGCTACCCAGACTTCCATCTGTCCGGCGCCACGGTTATTCCAGGTTGAATACGGAACCGCCTTAAACGGTACATCCTTTATCGATCCGTCTTGGGCAACTTCTTTAGCCGTTCCGCTCAATACCATCACACCTTTCAGCAGATTGGCATCGAAGGTAGCATCAATCTTGGCATCAGCCGGGATGAACTTATTGAACACGACACTGTCCGGCTGATCAATTCCTTCCAGACAATAGACAATCGGACCGCGTTCCATCGCCAACATACCCCGATCATCTTCTACCTGATCGTTGGCTTTAACCCGGCGAACTTCCATCGGCAGTTCCAGTTCGATCACATCATCCGGTTTCCAAATACGGACAATAGTGGCATAACCGTCACCTTCTGCCGGTTTTATGGTCGAACCATTCACCTTCAGGGTATATTTCTCTGCCGGTGTTGTATAGGCATACAAATCAGAAGCGACCGGTGCACTTTGCAACCAACCCGGAATACGCAGGCGAATGGCAAACTCACTTTCCTTTTCCGGCTTTACCTGGATAGAAACCTTGCCTTCCCAGGGATAACCGGTTGTCTGAACCAGCTGTACCTGATTGTCGGCCGTCTTCATCTCACTCTTGCCCTGAATATACAAATTGACGTAGATATCGTTGCCCTGCGTCGCATACACATAATTGGACACCGAAGCCATGAAACGAGTCACATTACCCGGACAGCAGGCACAACCAAACCAACGCTGGCGTTCGTGCTCGCCCATCGATTCAAGCGGATTATCATAGAAGAATTTATCTCCGCTCAATGATACACCCGAAATCACACCGTTATACAAGGCACGTTCCAAGACATCCATGTATTTGGCTTCTCCTGTTGCCAGGAACATCCGATAATTCCAATAGACATTGGCAATGGAAGCACAAGTCTCGCAGTAGTTCGTATGGTTGTTCAACTCATAATTCGGACCAAAGCCTTCGCCCTGCGGACGAGAACCCATACCACCCGTGATAAACAGTTTCTTACTAACCAGGTTTTCCCACAGACGGGTCAAGGCATGGAAATAAGCCGTATCATGCGTCAAGGCAGCCACATCCGCCACACCGGAATACAGATAGCCGGCACGAACCGCATGCCCCACGATTTCATCCTGCTGAAGAATCGGTTTATGGTCCTGGCTATAAGCATTCAGCCGATGTCCGTCTGTTCCACGTCCGGTTTCTTCTACGAAATACTTCGCCATATTGAGGTATTTCTCATCACCGGTGACTTTATACAGTTTTGCCAAAGCCATCTCGATGATCGGATGACCAGACGGAACGTGCTTCTGTCCTTCATTCGGTCCGAATACCTGACACACCAGATCCGCATTCTTGATTGCTACATCCAGTAATGTCCGTTTTCCGGTTGCCCGGTAATGAGCCACAGCCGCTTCATACAGGTGTCCGCTGTTATAAAGTTCGTGGCTGTTGATCTTTTCCCAACGGGAACTGCCCCACCAACCCGACAGACGCGTACATTTATTGGTAACACAAGTTGTCAGGTAACCATCCGGTTCCTGTGCCGCCGCAATGATCGTAATCACACTGTCGAGATAATGATCCAGTTTCGGATCATACTTCACCGCTAATGAATACGAAGCTCCTTCGATTACCTTATATGGATCTGTATCATCAAATGAGAAATCGCCCTGATGCTCTCCTTTAATCATACCGGCAGCCAGCGCAAAGTTGTCGAACCGGCCATTCTTCTCGCATTCCTTGAAAGCCGAAGGAATGGAAACCGTCCGGTTTGTTTCTATACGCGGCGACCAGAACTGATCTTCTATATGCACTTGGGTAAACGGAACTTCCTGTATCGGCGCATCCGGCTGCTGATAAACCGGAGCCGAACAAGACCAAAGCCCTGCCAACGCACAACTACTGAAAAGGATTAGTACCTTGTTTTTCATAGGATTCAAACCTTATTAAGCGTGAAATAATTTCTTTTCTGTAAAATCGCCTACGCACAAATACTGTTCATAAAGCAACTGATAAGCTGCAGCTCTTTCCGGATTCGGCTGATATTCTTTCGCAAAGCCTGAATTCATCGCTGCGATTGCCTCTTCCACTTTCGGATAAACACCGGCAGCCGTAGCGGCAAACATGGCAGCACCCAAAGCACAGGCCTGATCGGTATTACAAACCTTTACCGGCATATTCAAGACATCACTCAGCGTCTGCATCACAAACGGAGACTTCAAGGCAATGCCACCAATACCGATGACCGTATCAATGGCAACACCTTCATGACGGAAACGATCCACTATCGCCTTCCCGCCAAAGGCTGTCGCCTCCACCAAGGCACGGAAGATACGCGGCGCTGTTGTTCCCAACGTAATCCCCGTGATTGTACCTTTCAACAGCTGATTGGCATCCGGTGTACGACGTCCGTTCATCCAGTCGGTGGCAATCACGGTACTTTCTTCCATCGGGATCTTCTCGGCTTCTTCCGTCAGTACCGGGATGATTTGCGCGCAAGCCTCATCAATCAGTTTGGCTTTCGTTGCCTCGTCGATACACTGCGTCTTTGCCACAATCTGTTTCAACGGGAATTCCAATATCCGCTTGAACCAGGCATATACATCTCCAAAAGCCGACTGTCCAGCTTCCAACCCGATCATACCCGGAATCACCGAACCATCCACCTGTCCGCAGATGCCTTTGATCAGGTTATCGCCGATTTCTTCATACGAAGCCACCATTACATCGCAGGTAGAAGTACCGATAACACGTACGAATGTATGTGGTGTTACGCCGGCACCCACAGCTCCCATGTGACAATCGAAAGCTCCGCCAGCCACAACTACCTGGGTTGTCAGGCCTAAACGTTCTGCCCATTCGGAAGTCAGATGACCAACGGGTTTATCAGCTGTTTCCGTTTCGGTAAACAGACGGTCTCTAAATCCGGCCAAAAGCGGATCTAACGCTACCAGGAACTCTTCGGAAGGCAGTCCGCCCCATTTCGGATGCCACATGGCCTTATGCCCGCAAGCACAGCGGCTACGAACGATCTTATCAGACGAAGTAACACCCGTCAGCAAAGCCGGAAGCCATTCGCAATGTTCCACAATCGAATAAGCCGCTTTCCGAACTGCCTCGTCTTCACGCAAGACATGCAGAGCCTTGGCCCAATACCATTCGGAAGAATAAATACCTCCTTCGTAGGCCGAAAAGTCAGTTTCCCACTTTTGGCAGAGTTCATTGATTTCTCCGGCTTCCTTTACAGCCGTATGATCTTTCCATAACACGAACATTGCATTCGGATTCTCTGCAAATTCAGGCAACAAAGAAAGCGGTGTTCCGTTCTTGTCGGTAAATACCGGCGTAGAACCAGTCGTATCAAAAGCCATACCCACTACTTTCTCGGCAGTTCCCTCAGGACAAGCTGCCAAGGCTTCTCGAACGGTTCCTTCCAATACATCTATATAATCTTGCGGATGCTGGCGGTATTGATTAACGGATGGATTACAATATTTGCCTTCGCTCCATCGTGGATAATATTTGACTGCGGTAGCTATGGTTTTCCCGGTCTTCGCCTCAACAATAACGGCACGGGCAGAATCTGTTCCATAGTCCAAACCTATTACATATTGCTCATTCATATTTCGGTAAAACTTTAAAGGTGATAAATAAAGGAGTTAGCATCCAGAATCCAACACGCTTTCAGCCAACTCCCTATCTACATGAAGAAAATACTTGTTATCTAAGTATTCAGTTATCAGCAAAGAGACTTATTCAGCATGTAATAGATTTCATTCATGCGAAGTTCTTTCTTGAAGTTTTCGATTGTGGTGTTCTTGTCGATAACAACCATTTCAATACCGGCAATGTCTGCATAGTCCTGCAGATATTCAACCGACAAGTCGAATGAGAAACTAGTATGATGCGTACCTCCAGCCAGAATCCAGGCAGCAGCACCCACTTCAAAGTTAGGTTGCGGAATCCACAAAGCCGAAGCTACCGGCAGTTTAGGCAGCGGTTTGCTCTTGATACAATCAACTACATTAACGATCATACGGAAACGGTTACCCATATCCACAATTGTGGCTGCTACACCTTCACCCTGCTTGCTGGTAAATACCAGACGAGCGGTTTCACTATCGATACCAATACTCAGGCGATGCACTTCCAGTTTCGGCTTGTGTTCGGCAATCAGCGGACAAACTTCCAGCATGTGCGCCTGCAGAATAGCACTCTTTTCGCCATCAAAGTTCAACGTATAGTCTTCCAGGAAGGAACAACCTTTCGGCATACCCTGACTCATGAACCACATCGTACGATACAAAGCAGCCGTCTTCCAATCGCCTTCTGCACCAAAGCCATAACCTTCCATCATCAGACGCTGAGAAGCCAGACCCGGAATCTGATCAAATTCGCCCAGATCATCGAAGTTGGTCGTAAAGCCCTTGGCTCCCTTATCTTTCAACAGACGACGCAAAGCGATTTCAGCCTTAGCCGAATTCCATACTTTGGTATAAGCTTCCGTACCCGGTTCTTCCAGTTTCGGATCATGATCATATTCAGCCCAATATTTTTCGACCAAAGCTTTTGTATCAGCGTCTTCTACGGCACGATAATAAACCATCAGATCATTGATCGGGCAATAATCCACGTGATAGCCCAAAGTCTGTTCGGCAGCTACCTTATCACCATCGGTTACAGCCACGTTATTCATCTGATCACCGAAGCGAAGGATCAGCATATCCTGCGCATCTGCCCAAGCAGCGCAGACACGCATCCAGGCAGCAATCTTCTTCTGTGCGGCTTCATCCTGCCAATGTCCTACGACAACTTTACGGTTCTTACGCATCCGGGCACAGATATGACCGAATTCACGGTCGCCGTGAGCCGACTGGTTCAGGTTCATGAAGTCCATATCCATCGTATCCCAAGGGATTTCCTTATTATATTGTGTATGGAAATGCAACAAAGGCTTCTTTAATTCCTGTAATCCATGAATCCACATCTTAGCCGGAGAGAACGTGTGCATCCAAGTAATCACACCAATACATTTATCATCGTTGTTGGCAGCCTTAAACGCAGCCGTTACTTCCTTAGCCGAATTAACGGTTCCTTTATAAACCACCTTGACAGGCAGATTTCCGCTGGCATTCAAGCCGGCAACCATTTCATTACTATGTGCATCTACGGCAATTACGGCATCGCCACCATACAATAACTGTGCACCTGTTACAAACCAAACTTCAAATTGATCAAATGAATTCATAGTATTACGTATTTATGTTAATAAATTGATTTACTTCTTTTGTCCATAATAAGCATTCGGACCATGCTTGCGGCTGAAGTGTTTTTCTACCAGCAGCGGATTCATCGTGAGTTGCGGATTAATCAGATAAGAGAAACACGCCATCTTAGCCACCTGTTCCATCACGACCGCATTGTGTACGGCATCGTGTGCGTCTTTTCCCCAGGCAAAAGGCCCGTGATTCTTCACCAGAACACCCGGAGTATGTACCGGATTCAAGCCTTCAAAGCGACGGACGATCACTTCGCCGGTTTCCCGTTCGTAAGCGCCTTTCACTTCTTCGGCTGTCATATCCGCCGTACAGGGAATTGCATCATGGAAATAATCGGCATGTGTTGTTCCGATATTCGGAATATCTTTGCCAGCCTGTGCCCAGGCAGTCGCAAACGTAGAATGAGTATGCACAACCCCACCTATTTCAGGAAAAGCCTTATACAATACAACATGAGTAGGCGTATCACTCGAAGGATTCAAATTGCCTTCTACTACCTTTCCTTCCAGATCGACTACTACCATATCTTCTGCTTTCATAGTCTCATAAGAAACTCCGCTGGGCTTGATAACAACTAACCCGCTTTCCCTGTCGATGGCCGACACGTTTCCCCAGGTAAAAATGACCAAACCATGTTTCACCAAGTCTAAGTTTGCTTGAAAAACTGTCTCCTTTAGCGCTTCTAACATCTTCTTCCTTTTTATAAATGTCACTTCCTGCCGGCAAAATCTCTTTTCAAACACCTTCATTCTTTCCCAACCGGCTCGATAGCGAAAGTAGGGTTTATTTTAATTCATTGAACCTCTAGTATATATGTTATGGAACATAATTTGTGTTTCTCATACACTTTTAACCATTTCTTCCGGAGAAAAGGACTCCTCAGAAAAGAGGTTGTCCGCTAAAAGTTATGTCTTCTTCATAAAAATCCTACTATCATTTAATTTTTTGACAGATGTGGTAAAGCTTTACGACAATTGTAAAAAAGCTTTTTGACATCTGTGCTAAAGCTTTTCGACAGATATGGAAAAATTAAAAAGTCGTATCTTTTCAACTAAAAAGTTATAGTCATCTATTTCAGGTTCAACTTAAATGGTTACATTTGTTACACCTTATTATTAAAATAAAGACGATGAAAAACGTTGGTTACTTAATAACTCTGTTTCTGCTCTGCTTCTTCGCCGGGAACTGTAACGCACAAAAAGAAGAGAAAAAGTCTTTGGTCATTATCAACGACAGATTCTTCGAGGAAAAACCGGAACCCTTTCCTTGCGGAAAACCGATACAAATAGGAAACCTACATGATTCTATTCTAGGGAAAATCAGTATTACGAAATATGAAGGGATGTCGGAAGAAGCCAAGCAACTGGCTATCCCAACTAATAAAGTAGAGAAGGGAGAAGCGATTTTACAAGCGGCTCAACAAGTAAGACTGCTTACCGTCATTCCCCAATGTCCATCCATTCAATATGCCGTCGGCGATGTGTTTCCCGACTTCTCACTCCGCGACATACAAGGAAAAAACTGGACAAATGAGCAGTTGAAAGGGAAAAAGACAGTCATCAACTTCTGGTTCACCGGCTGCGGTCCTTGCCGGAACGAAATGCCCGAATTAGGTAGCTGGGTAAAGCAATTTCCAGAAGTTACCTTCCTGGCGATCACCTTTCAAAAAGCCGAACAAATCCAACAACTCGTTGCAGAACAGCATTTCTATTTTCACCAGCTTGTAGAAGGAGGAGAACTTATTAAAGAACTGGAAATCCAATCATACCCGACAACCTTTGTATTGGATGAAAACAACCGAATCGAACGGATTGAGATCGGAACCACGCCACTTCAACGCAGAAATATCCTTAAACATATTCAATAACCAATCGGTTAATAAAGCAAAAGAAATCGTTTAGGAAGACTTACATTCTACAAGAGAGTTGGGGATTTTCTTAAAATATTTCCGTATTTTTGCGTAATTGTAGAAATTATATACTGATTATTTTGATTTATGGATTTCAAACTAGATAAAGGAAGTAACTGTATGCGCGCTAAAGGCTGCAGCAAAATCCAGAACAACAAGCTGAATACATACGACTGGCTGTGTGGCGTTCCGGATGCGGAAAATGCAACCGACTTTGTGGAAGTACAGTTCAAAAATACAAGAAAAGGATATTATCTGAACCAGGCACATATCCCGTTGGAAAAAGGTGATATGGTTGCCGTCGAAGCGACACCGGGACATGACATCGGGATGGTAACGCTGACGGGGAAACTGGTTTTGCTCCAGATGAGAAAGAACAATGTCCGGACCGATCAGGAACCGAAAAAGATTTATCGGAAAGCACGTCCGGCTGATTTGGAGAAATATGAAGAGGCAAAATCGAAGGAACATGCCACCATGATCCGTTCACGTCAGATCGCAGCCAAGTTAGGATTGGATATGAAAATCGGCGACGTGGAATATCAAGGCGATGGAAACAAAGCGATCTTCTATTACATTGCCGACGAACGTGTAGACTTCCGCCAACTGATTAAAGTATTAGCCGAAGCTTTCCGGGTTCGTATCGAGATGAAACAGATCGGAGCCCGCCAGGAAGCCGGACGAATCGGTGGTATTGGTCCGTGTGGACGTGAGCTTTGTTGCTCAAGTTGGATGACCAACTTCGTATCTGTAGCAACCGGAGCAGCCCGTTATCAGGATATTTCCATGAATCCACAGAAGCTGGCCGGTCAATGTGCCAAGCTGAAGTGTTGTATCAACTACGAAGTCGATGCTTACGTAGAAGCGCAGAAGCGGTTACCTTCCAGAGAAATTCCTTTGGAAACCAAAGACAATACTTATTTCCACTTCAAGACAGATATCTTCAAGCGGGAAATTACGTATTCGACCGACAAATCCATTGCAGCTAATCTGGTAACCATTCCGGCACAACGTGTCTTCGACATCATCAACATGAATAAGAAAGGCATCAAACCGGAAACATTGGAAGCCGATACCAAACAGCAAAGCAAACGTGAATCTCAAGATATTCTGGGACAAGAGAGTGTAACCCGTTTCGACAACGTTCAGAAGAAAAAGAAGAAAAAACGGGGTAACGGAGGTGCGACCAATGCCAGCGAACCTGTAGCTGAAAAGGCTCAACCAGCCAACAATCAGCCGAAGCAGGTAGCACAACTGGCTAAGAATGCGGCTCCGGCAAATGAAAAGAAGGCGGAGAAACCTCAGGAAGGTAAAAAGCCAAATGCGCCTTCAAGCAACAATAATAACAATGCAAATAACGGAAATGCAGCTCCGAAGCCGCAGAAGAACAATAACAACCGGCCGAAACAAAAGCCGAAAGCTGCTGCTCCGGAAAAACAAGTAAATGGGGAAAAGCAACCCAATACAGACAAACAGCAACCGCAGGCGAAACAGCCAGCCAACAACAAACCGGCAAATCGTCCGCAACAGGCCAATAACAACAATGATTAGACTGCTAAAAAAGATAATCAATAGCCTTTTGGCCATCCTTATTTGTGCCTTGTCTTTTTCCTGCGATTATCAGGCTTTATACTACCAGTATCAAGTGATTGATCATTCAGCGTGGGGAAAAGACAAGGTTTACTATTTCACCTTCATGGTTACGGATAATTCAATTCCTTATGACATTACGTTAGACATCCGGAACAGCAACAAATATCCGTACCAGAACTTATGGCTTTTCTGTAATGAAGAACCGCCGGTTGGAGAGATGCAAAAAGACACCATCGAATGTATGCTGGCAGATGAGTTTGGGAAATGGTACGGAAGCGGTATTTCATTGTATGAATCCAGTTTTCCTATCCGACAGAATTACCGGTTCGCTAATCCCGGACAATATACATTCAGTTTCCGGCAAGGCATGCGCGACAGCCTGATAATAGGCATTCAGGAAATAGGTTTACGAGTCGTACCGGCTAATGCTCCTTCCGGGTTGCATCCAGACGAATAAAGATAAACAGCAGAATCGTAAATCCCAATAAAGAAGATCCGCCATAGCTGAAGAAAGGTAATGGAATACCGATAACCGGCGTCAATCCGGTTACCATTCCGATATTAATGGCCAAATGGAAGAGGAATATAGAAGCTACCGAATACCCATACACACGGGCAAAAGTAGTATCCTGCCGTTCGGCCAACACAATCAGACGAAGAATAAAGACAGCAAAAAGAATCAGAACAGCCGTCGAACCCACAAAACCCTGTTCCTCGCCCACGGTACAGAATATAAAGTCCGTATCTTGTTCCGGCACATATTTTAATTTGGTCTGTGTCCCATTCAAAAAACCTTTACCCACCAGTCCGCCAGAGCCAATCGCAATCTTCGATTGGTTTACATTATAACCGGCTCCACTCGGATCATCTTCCAACCCCAAAGAAACCTTGATACGAATCTGTTGATGTGGTTCCAAGATATCAGTAAATACATAGTTGACCGAGAAAAGAAACCCGATAGAACCGATTGCAAACAAAGCAATCAGCACATAATTCCATACCCAATGATGTATCGACAGATAAATCAGATACAACACAGCCAAACCCAGCAAAGACAAAGCCACTATATTCAGGTTAAAAGGATAATAATAAGATATCAGACCAGATATCCCCAATACAGCCAACGAAGTATAAGACATAAGTTGTACGGCCTGCTTGTTTTTCTTCTCAACATAGACCAACAGGATTGTGATAAATAAGACTAGAAGAGATACAAGAAATACTCCTAAGGCCGTTTCTCCCATCATGACCTCGGCATACTTCATCCCTGTCACAAAATAGACAACAGCACAGACACCGGCCAACAAGAAGTATCCCGACATTCCTTCCCGATACAACATCAGGAAAAACGCAAGATAGACCAATGCCGAACCTGTTTCCTTCTGTAGAAGGATACAAATCATAGGCAAGAAAATCAATCCAAGAACCATCAGAAAATTCTTATACCTGGCCAGTTCAAATCCGTACGTTCCCATCAAACGGGCAACAGCCAATGCCGTAGCAAACTTGGCAAACTCGGCCGGTTGTAAGCGAATAGGTCCCAAAACCAGCCACGATCGTGACCCTTTAATATCCGGAGCCAAGAAAATCGTAGCAACAAGCAACAGAATGATTGCCGCATAAATCAAATAAGAAAAGACTTCATAGAAATCCCGTTCAATCATCAAGATGGAGAAAGCTACAGAGAGAGAAATTCCCATCCAGATCAACTGATTCACTGGACGGCTCGACAATGCGAACAGTTTATCCATATCATACTCATAACTGGCGCCACAAATAGTAACCCAGCCAGCTACAATCATGATCACATACAACAGGACTGTAAACCAGTCTATCGACTTCCAACTATCTCTACGACTATAACCCATTCGGCAAAATGACAGCATTAACAATATTATCTTCTATAGCTTGACTTTCCGGAAGAATATTCCCTCGCAAATACTTTTCGATCATCAGCCGTCCTATCGGGACAGCATACGTTGCACCAAATCCGGCATTCTCGACGAATACAGCAATGGCCACTTTCGGCTGCTGGTAAGGAGCAAATCCCATAAAAATAGAATGGTCCTTTCCATGAGGATTTTCAGCTGTACCCGTTTTCCCACAAACCTCAATATCCGGTAAGTTTGCACCACGGCAAGTGGCACCATAAGCCGTTCCCATCACTGCTCCACGCATACCATCCGCCACATAGGTATAATACTTCGGATCAACTTTCGTATAATGTTTCTTCGTATATAAGGTATCCAAAACCGTGTCTTGTATCTCTTTCACAACATGAGGTGTGACATAATATCCCCGATTTGCCACCGTTGCCGCCAAATTACAAATCTGCAGCGGAGTAGCCAATATTTCCCCCTGTCCAATGGCGATGGAAATAATCGTACTTGAATTCCATCTTTTCCGGTAAATCTTATCATACACCTTACTATTCGGAATATATCCCCGTTTTTCTCCCGGCAAATCAACTCCAAGTTTATATCCATAGCCCATAGATACCATGTAGTCTTTCCAGACATCAAATGCCTGCTGAACACTGGGATAACGCGACCGGTCGTCGAGCATATAATGTAATCCCCAAGGGAAAAAAGAATTACACGAGGTAGCCAAAGCACCCACTAATGGCAAGGGTGAAGGATGACCATGGCAAGCCGGCTTTCCTCCACGATACGTATAACCGTGCGCACAAGTAAAACGGGTTTCAGGAGTTATGACTCCTTCTTGCAGAAAGATCAATCCTTGTGTCGGCTTAAAGGTAGAACCCGGCGGATATTGAGCCATCAGCGGACGATTAAATAAAGGTTTCAACGGGTCTTCCTGCAACTTCTTATAATTCTTTCCCCGAATACGTCCGACCAACAAACTGGGATCATAGGTAGGAGATGAAACCATACATAAGATTTCACCCGTTTCCGGTTCGATCATAACAATACCACCCAGCTTATTCTTCATGAGCTTTTCGCCGTAAGCCTGCAGATCAATATCGATAGATAACTTCAGATTCTTCCCTGAAACAGCAGGAACATCATACTTGCCATCTTCATAATGCCCCTTAATTCGCCCATGAGCATCACGTAAAAGAATCTCAACACCTTTCTCTCCACGCAGAACCTTCTCATACGAACCTTCAATTCCTGTTCTTCCTGAATTATCTCCGGGAACATAATAAGAATCCGCCTCAATATCACGCGTATTTACCTCGCCAACGTTCCCTAAAAGCAAGGCTGCATTGGGATAAGCATACTCACGAATAGTTCTGTTCTGCACATAGAAACCCGGAAACTTATATAACTTCTCTTGTAAAATACCACATTCTTCGGCAGAAAGCTGACTCATAAAAATCTGAGGCGTATAAGAAGAATATCCAGGATTCAAGCGTCGGTTTTTCATATCTGCTATTCGCTTCAGATATTGTTCCTTTGTAATTCCCAAGATCCTACAAAAGTCCAATGTATCAAAAGGCTGAACTTCCCGCATAATCATCATTACATCATAAGACGGTTGATTATAAACCAACAACTTTTCATTCCGGTCGTACAAGATTCCCCGAGAAGGATAAATCGTCTTCTTCAAGAAAGCATTACTATCCGCCCATGCCTTATAATCACTGTCAATTATTTGCAGATAAAATAACCGGACAATAAAAATAATGACCAAAGCAATAACAGCTCCGCCAATCACATAGCGTCTGTTCTCAAACTTATATTTTAATTTATTCTCCAATTTTCTGTGATTCAAAATTGAATAACTCAACGGCACAGATCGACAAGATCGTCATCAAGACACTTGCTCCAACACGTATCAGTAAAAAGAGAGGATCAAACAGAGTTAAAGCTTCTAACAAAAATAAAGTCACATGATGTATGAACACAAACAAAGCCACATAACGGATAAAACCGGCATATCCAAATGAATGATAAGATGGATACAAACCGTCTGCAATATCTTCACCCTGCAG
>OOCF01000948.1_pt1 | contig 13310 bp, 10 predicted proteins | sample 1671001 | NCBI WGS metagenome assembly OOCF01 (sample SAMN06348112, study PRJEB24527) | human gut metagenome | biome: human gut; feature: ankylosing spondylitis patient; material: feces | host: Homo sapiens | place: China | collected 2015-10
ACCAATCGCCCTTCTTCATGGCGGCATCGGAATCCTTCATGGCCTGTGCGGCATCGTCGAGTGCCTTCTTCAGGTCGGCGCTCATCGTGCCGGACGAATCGCCATTATTGCCGCCGGTCTTACCGTCGGTATTGGATGGCGTGTCCTGCTTGCCGTCAGTGTTGGTCTTGCCATCGGCGGAATCGTCGTTCTTAGCATCCTGCTTGTCATCGGTGGTGTCGCCCACGTTTTCGGCGTCGCCTGCGGACGCGCCGGAATCGCCGCCGAACACCTGGTCGAGAGCCTCGTCCAGCGTGTCGGCGAAGCCGACCTGGTCGCCGAATGCGACGAGCACCTTCTTCAGCAGCGGGAAGCTGGTGGAGCCGGACGATTTGACGTACACCGGCTGCACGTAGACCAGGCCTCCGCCGAGAGGCAGGGTGAGCAGGTTGCCGCGCTGCACATTGGTCGAGCCGGATTCGAGCAGGTTGAGTTCCTTCGACACGTCGGCGGACGCGTTGAAGTTGTTCTGCGCCTGGCCGGGGCCCGGCACGTTGGAATCCTTCGGCAGTTCCTGCAATCGTATGGTGCCGTAGCTCGAGCCGATTTTGCCTTTCTCGTGGCCCGCGTCGGAATCGACCGACAGGAAGCCGGTCAGGATTTCCCTGGTGGACGAGCCTGCGGGAATGTACGACGAGGTCAGCGAGAACACCGGTTCGCTGGAGCCGCCGGTCTGCAGCGTCAGATAGTACGGCGGCTGCAGGATGTCTCGCTGTTGCGCCTGCTGCGATTCGGTCGGGTCGACGGGGGTCTGCCAGAAATCCTCTCCGGAGAAGAACTGGTTGGCGCTGGACACGTGGTATTTGGCCAGCAGTTCGCGCTGCACCTTGAACAGGCTTTCCGGATAACGCATGTGGCTCATCAGGTCGCCGGAGATTTCCGACAGCTGGTGGTACTGGCCGGGGAAGATCTTCTCCCAGGCTTTGATGACCGGGTCGGACTGGTCCCATACATACAGGTCCACGGAACCGTCGTATGCGTCCACGGTGGCTTTCACGGAATTGCGGATGTAGTTGGCGTTCTTCGAGTTCAGGCTGCTTACCGTGTCGGAGGATTCCGTGGTGGAGTCCTTGGTGGCCTCGCCCAAGTCGGTCATCTGAGAGTATGGGTAGGCGTCCGAAGTGGTGTAGCCGTCCACGATCCACTTGACCCGTCCGTCCACCACGGCCGGGTATACGCGGCCGTCAAGCGTCAGATACGGCGCGACTTTGGCCACACGTTCCTTCGGGGAACGGTCGTAGAGAATCTGCGAATTGGAGTTCACACGGTTGGAGAACAGGATCTGGTCGGAGCCGAAGCGGATGGCGTACAGCAGTCTGGAGAAGATGTTGCCGATCTTCGGACCGCCATCGCCCTTGAAGGTGTTGGTGGCGCCTTCCGAACCGGTCGGATAGTCGAATTCCCAGGATTTGGTGCCTTCCGGAGCGCCTACGATCGAATATTCGGTGGCGTTCGGAGAGAAGTAGATGCGCGGCTCGTACTTTTCGGAATCGGTGAGCTTGCCTTGGGTGGGGATGCCCGCTTCGAAGAACTTCGGCTGGCCGTCGGCGGTCACCTTGTTGCCGTAGGCGGCCACAACGCCATAGCCGTGCGTGTACACGGTGTGGTCGTTGACCCAGTTGCGGTTGTCGAGACCGTCCAGATCGAGTTCGCGCGCGGCGATCACCGTGTCCTGGCTGACGCCGTCGACGTCGTATTTGTCGACCGCGACGGTGTCGGCGAACGTGTAGTACTGCTTGGACTGCTGCAGCTGTTTGAACGTCGGGGAGATGATCTGCGGGTCGAGCAGGCGGATCTGAGCGGTGGATTCCGCGGAATCGGCCAATGCGCCTTCCTCGCCTTCGGTGGTGGCCTTGTACTGTTCGGCCTTCACCTTGTCCAAGCCGTACGCGGCGCGGGTGGCGTCGATGTTGCGCTGGATATAGGTGGATTCCATTTCCTGCGCGTTCGGATTGACGCGGAAGCGCTGCAGCAGCACCGGCCAGGCCACGGTAAGCACCAGGCTCACCACGATGGCGGAGGCGATGGCCACGGTCGGCACCTTCCACGCCTTGAGCGCTTCGGAAGCACGTGCCGCGATGGGTGCGGAACCTTCCAACGTATGGGATTTCATAATCCACAGGCCCAGTATCACGCCAAGGATGGCGGTGATGGCGGCCATGATGAACGTGACGGGGATGGTGGCGTTCACCGTGGTGTAGGTGGCACCGGTGATTCTGCTGCCTTCCTCGGTCAGGTGCGAGAACACTCCCAGAACCTGATTGGCGGCCCAGGCGAACATGTTGAGCATCAGCCAGATGCCGATCTGGCGGCGGGCGCGTTTGGTGATGTGGAACAGGCCATGGCCGTTCACCGGCATGGTGATGCGGATGCCGCCCATAAGCACGTGGGTGACGATGGAGAAGATGATGCCAGCGAGCAGCAACAGCGAGACAGCGGACATGATGAGTTTCAGTCCGGGCAGCACGAACACGTAGAAGCCGTTGTCGATGCCGAACTGCGGATCCTTGGTGCCGAAGCTTTGCGAGTTGAACATGAGCAGGATTTCGGACCAGTTCGCATTGAACTGGGAGCCGAACACCAGTCCGACAATCAGGGAGATGACCACGGCGATGCGTCGAGCGCTCTTGGAGCTCACGCTCTTGCCGATTTCGATGGTGTCGCCGTTCACGCGGATGGTGGAGCCGTCCGCAGCGTCGGGACGCGCCCATATCGCCTGCGTGGCGGAGATGAAGCCGACTGCGGCGATGAGCACCGCGTACGCCAGCCAGAGGCCGACCCTGGTGCCCAGCTGCGTCCAAATCACGCTTTGGAAGCCGAGCTGGCTGTACCACATGACATCGGTGACGAACTGCGCGAGCGCGAAGAACAGTCCGATGACGATGGCGAGCGCCAGCACCACGCCGATGAAGATCTTGCTGCCGTTCGACGGTTTGCGCGGACGGTTCGGCTTGCTGGTGATGCGGGGGCCCGAAGGTCGTTTCGGGGGAACGTTCGACGATGGTTGCGGACCGTCCCCTCCGTCGGTTTCGACGTTGAGGATGATCGGATCGTCGTTGCTGGGTTTGCGCGGATTCTGCCTGCCGGCACGGTTCGAGCCGCCTTCGGGATCGAACATGGGACCAAACATATCAAAGAAAGACATGCTAATAGCCTAGCGACAGGCGAGGAACGCCGTTAAGCCGCCAGCCGAACGGATCTGGCCGTGGGCTGAATCGGCTGTTCCGTGGCATGTCCGTATGAAGAGAACATATGGGGAATGCCGGCATGCCATAATGACGGTATGAAGAAGGCTCATGGGTTTTTCACACGATTGGTGGCTGCCTGCTGCGTGGCGATGCTGCCGGTCACGTTGGCCGCATGTTCCGGCGACGCTTCCCCATCGGACGCCGCCACCGCAGCTTTTTCCACTCGCCGGCCGACGGTCACGCATGATTCCCTCGACAAGGCGCAAGTGCCGTCCGTCCGCGACGATTCGCCGCATGCCAAGGCGGTGCGTGCCGTGGAGTCCATGAGTGTCGAGGCACGTGTCAGGCAGCTGGTTATGGCGCCATTGTTCGCTGGTTCCGATCCGTCATCGTTGTATGACCTCATTGCGAACAGGCATGTTGGTTCGGTTTTGATCATCGGCAACTGGACTTCGGGGATCGCCGGGGTCGCGGCCGCCACATCCACGCTGCAATCGTATGCTCCGGGCGACAACCAGCTGTTGATGTCCACCGATCAGGAGGGTGGTCTGGTCCAGCATCTCAAGGGGGCCGGGTTCGATACCATGCCTTCGGCCATCCAGCAGGGCGCAATGGATGTCAGCCAGTTGAGGCAATCAGCATCCGCATGGGGCACGCAGCTCAAGGCTGCGGGCATCAATGTCGATCTGGCGCCCGTCGTCGGCACGGTGACCGTGGACCGTTCGTCGAACGCCCCGATTGGCGCGCTGTACCGTGATTTCGGTCTTGATCCGGCCGGCAATGCGGACCATGCGAAGGCGTTCATACAGGGCATGTCCGATTCGGGGGTAGGCAGCGCCATCAAACATTATCCGGGTTTGGGATCGGTGACCGGCAATACCGATTTCACCGCGAACGGCATCCTCGACACCACCACCACGTTGGATGGTCCGGAAATCAGCGCGTTCAACGGCACGTTGGAGGCAAGCCCTTCGATGGTGATGATGTCTTTGGCCACATATCAGGCGATCGATCCGAATAATCCGGCCGTGTTCTCATCAACGCTGGTCACCGGCTATCTGCGCGGGAAAATCGGCTTCCAAGGCGTCGTCACTTCCGATTCCCTGTCCGCAACGGCTTTGAGTGGCGTGCAGCCGAGTGATTTGGGTGTGCGGCTGGTCGAAGCCGGCGGCGATTTGGCATGTATCGGCGCCTCTTCCTACGTGCAGCCGGTGTTGGACGGATTGAACGCCAAAGCGGCCGGCGATGCGACGTTCGCGCGGAAGGTGCAGCAATCCGCCATTCGTGTGATGACGCTCAAATACGAGATGGGGCTCGCCAGGTAATCGCAATGCCAAGCACAGGCGGAAGCCGTCTTACGAGAAAACCAGCTGTACCAGCAGCATATAGACGGCGGTGCCGCCGGCGATCGACAGCAGCATGTTCCTTTTCCATATGTGCAGCAGGGCGATTGCGATAATCGCCAACAATTCGGGAATGCCGTGGCTGCCTGACGTCAGGTGCACTCCTTTGAGCGAGTACACGACAAGCAGGCCTGTCATGGCATACGGCAGGACGGTGCCCAGGTAGGTGATGAAACGCGGCGGTTCCTTCGATTCGGGGAACAGCAGGAACGGCAGGAAACGTGTCAGCATGGTGCCGAGCATCGCCATGATGATGGTGATGACGCCTTGCCACGTGGTCATGATCATCATGCGTTCGTCTCCTTGTCCGCGTTGTTCGTTTCGTTCTCCCCGTCCGTCTTGTCGATCTTCAGGTCGTCCAGGTATGGCCGCAGCAGAATGAACATGACGAGCATGGCGACCAGGGATGGGATCATGAAATTGTCGGCGCCGAACACCCCCAGACAGATCGCGGGCACCGCTATGCCGGTAAGCGCGGCCATGTGGCTTTTGCGTTTCGTGGTCAGCCATTGATCCACGAAAATGACGGCGAACATGGCGGTCATGATGAAGTCGAGACCGGAGGTGTTGAAGGTGATGCGTTCTCCGAGAAGGCCGCCAAGCGTGGCGCCGGCCACCCATGATGACTGGTTGAGCAGGCCGACGAAGAAGTAGAACCATCCGCGATCGACGTCGGCCGCAATGATGGTGCCGTTGTCGATGGCGAAGGTCTCGTCGCACAACGAGAAAATGAGATACGGCTTCTTGGCGCCCATGTCCTTGAACCGGCCGAGCATGGAGATGCCGTAGAACAGATGACGGGTGCCGAGCATGACGGCCAGCATGAACGTGACGAACGGGTTGAACGCGGACACCAGCAGATTCACGGTGACGAATTCCATGGAACCGGTGAAGATGAACGCGCTCATGCACATGGGCCACAGGAACGAAAAGCCGCGTGTGCCCATCAGCACGCCGTACGACAACGCCAGAAGGAAAAAGCTGATGCAGACCGGCGACGTCCGCGGCAATGCCGTTCTGAACGCCTTGCCCATGACGGCGTTCCTGTTCTGCGTCCGCACCATTAAATATCAGCCCTTCTTCCGTCCGTTCCCATGCTTCTCTTCTCATGCCTTCTCTTGCCGCGTCCTGATATACCCCGACGCGCCACAACGACGGCCAACATACTATCGCCGACCCCGACAAACCATGCGCAACCGTATCGGCGCGTGGACATCGACGGATTATGTGCAAAGCATGCGCGGCGAGATTATCATGCTGCATACTGGAACGTAACGAAAAACCTTTGGACAAGGAGCATGAATGAAGACACTGGTACTGGTATTCCACCCGCATCTGGAAAAATCGCAGGTCAACCGCAAGCTCATGGACGCGGCCAACGAGACCGGCGACGTGACCGTGGTGGACGAGTACGCCGCATATCCCGACTTCAAAATCAACGTCGAACATGAGCAGGAGCTCATCGAAACGCATGACCGCATCGTGCTGCAGTTCCCGTTCTACTGGTACAGCTCCCCCGCGCTGCTCAAGCAGTGGGAGGATGACGTGATCAAGGCCGGCTGGGCCTACGGCGGCGGGCGGGCGCTCGAAGGCACGGAGTTCATGTTGGCCGTGTCCACCGGCTCTCCGGCGGACTCCTACACGCGTGAAGGCAGCCATGTGCGCACCATGGAGGAGCTGCTTTCCCCGTTCGAGACCACGTTCCGTCATACGCATGCCACATATCTGAAGCCGTTCCTCATCCAAGGCGTCGCCACGTCCACCGATGAGCAGATCGACGCCGCCGTGGCGAAGTATCCGGCAGCGCTGATCGGCTGATTCCTCTGCCTGTTTCGGCGCGCATTTCCCGATTTTCCGCAGGGAGCCGTGTTCGTTCCAGACGAACGTGGCTCCCTGTTTGACTTCAAGTACTTGAAGTTCCTAGTCTCTTCCAACAGAGCATGAAGGAGCATACGGTGAATAACACTCCAGATACATTTACATCCGCTGCGGAGCAGGACATGTCCGAAACCCGCCAGGCGTTCCTCACCGGCGAGCGCGCGGAGTTCTTCGCGCATGACCGCCGGTACGTCGATACGATTTTCGACGATGGCGAATCGCCGTTGAAGCATGCCCATGACATCGAACTGAGGTCGAGCTCGTTCAAATGGAAGTATCCGCTGTGGTATTGCTCGGATATCGATGCGAGGGACTGCACGTGGTTTGAGATGGCACGTGCGGGCGTATGGTACACGGACCATATCACGGTGGAGGATTCGACGATCGAGGCGCCGAAGAATTTCCGCCGCTGCCATGACGTGACGTTACGCAACGTGGATTTCGTCAACGCCGAGGAGACGTTGTGGGCCTGTTCCGGCGTGACGTTGGACAATGTGAGCGCGCATGGCGACTATCTGGCGATGAATTGCGCGGATGTGAAAGCCGACAACCTACGTTTGGTGGGCAATTATCCGTTCGATGGCGCAAGGAACGTGGAGATTTCCAATTCCCGTCTGATTTCGAAGGATTGTTTCTGGAACTGCGAGAACGTGACGGTGCGCGATTCGTTCATTTCCGGCGAGTATCTGGCGTGGAACTCGCGTAACGTGACGTTCGAGCATTGCACGATCGAAAGCCTGCAGGGCCTGTGCTACGTGGACCATCTGGTGTTGCGTGACTGCCGGCTCGTCAATACGACGCTCGCGTTCGAATATTCCTCCGTGGATGCCGACGTGCGCGGCACGATCGACAGCGTGTTCAATCCTTCGTCCGGCACGATTCGCGCCGACCATATCAACGAGCTGACGCTCGATCCGGCGAAAATCGATCCGACGGCCACGACGATCGTGACAGCCGACGCCGCATAACAGTAGGTAGGATTGGCGGTATGACTTACGATTTCGATACTCCGATCGACCGTTCCGGCACGTACTCGCTCAAATGGGAGGAGGCTGGCGACGCGCTGCCCATGTGGGTGGCGGATATGGATTTCCAGACCGCGCCCGTAATCCGCGAGGCGTTGCGTCGGCGCGTCGAGCATGGCGTTTTCGGCTATTCGATCGTGCCGCCAGAATGGAATCAGGCGTACGTGGATTGGTGGGGACGCCGTCATGGGCTTGCCATCGACCCGGACTCGCTGGTGTTCTGCACCGGTGTGGTGCCGGCGATCTCCAGCATGGTCAGGAAACTCACCACGCCGAACGAGAACGTCGTGATCATGACGCCGGTCTACAACATCTTCTTCAATTCGATTCTCAACAATGGCTGCCGTGTGCTTGAATCGCCGCTCGCCTATGACGGCGAAGGACATTACGAGATCGATTGGGCTGATTTCGAAACGAAACTCGCCGACCCGCAGACCACGCTGATGATTCTGTGCAACCCGCATAATCCGATCGACCGTATTTGGGATTGTGAGACTTTGGAACGTATCGGCGAACTGTGCTGGAAGCATCATGTGACGGTGGTCAGCGATGAGATCCACTGCGATCTGACCGATCCGGGTTTCGATTACGTGCCGTTCGCCTCGGTGGGCGAGCATTGCGCGATGAATTCGGTGACCTGCATGGCTCCGACCAAAACGTTCAACATCGCAGGACTGAATTCCGCGGCCGTGATGATTCCGAATCCGGTGCTGCGTCATAAGGTGTGGCGAGCTTTGAACACCGATGAGGTGGCGGAGCCGAACGCCTTCGCCATGGACGCCACCCTGGCCGCGTTCAACGAGGGCGAACCGTGGCTGAACGAACTGCGCGCTTATCTGGCCGGCAACAAGGCGACCGCGCGTGCGATGTTCGACAAATACAACGCTTCGGTGCCGGCCGACCGGCGCATCATCATGGTCGAAGGACATGCCACCTACCTGTTGTGGGTCGACTGTTCGGCCATCACGCATGACACGGATGCGTTGTGCGATTATCTCAAACGCGAGCATAAGGTGATGTTCTCCGAGGGTTCCGAATATGGTGGCAACGGTCATGATTTCGTGCGTATCAACATGGCCTGTCCGCGTGCACGCATGATCGAGGGTCTTGCACGGTTCATCGACGGTCTGCTCGCGTATCGAGCACAATCGTTTCCAAAGATGGACTGATAAGCCCTTGGACTGACGCATGACGGATGCGGCAACGGCCTCTTCAAGGACCATGAAAGGACGCAACATGGTGGTGGTGTTTTTCTCCCGCGCCGGCGAAAACTACGAAGTGGGCGAGGTGACGGTCGGCAATACCGCGAAGCTTGCCCAAGAGGTGGCCCGGCGGACCGATTCGCCGATGATTGAAATCGCACGTACCGAGCCTTATCCGGAATGGTACGCCGCGACCTCAGAAATGGTGCAGGAGGAGCAGCGTGTCAACGCGCGTCTGTCGTTCACGCTCAGCGGCGATGTCGATGCGCTCGATTCGTCCGATACCGTGTTCCTTGGCTATCCGATTTGGTGCGGCGATATGCCGATGCCCATGTACGCTTTTCTGGAAAGCCGCGACTGGTCCGGCAAAACCATTTATCCGTTCTGCACGCACGGCGGCAGCGGGCTTGGACGGACTCCGGAACGTATCGCCGCAATCACCAAGACGACGGTGAAGCCGGGGCTTGCGGTCATGGGGACCGACGCACAGAACAACGCAAGTAAAGCCGCCGAAGCCGTCAGCGGGTGGATCGCCAAATCCGGTCTATAGATTCGCAATCCACATCCGTCCGTTCCGTCTGCTTCAGCACGCCTTCGAGTTGGAGCAGACGGATTTTGGTTTCAATGCCTCCCGCATAACCGGTGAGACTGCCGTCAGCGCCGACGACCCGATGGCAGGGCACGATAAGCGCGATCGGATTGTGGTGCACCGCTCCCCCGATGGCGCGTGCGGATACTCTACGCCCGTCCGCACGTTTCAACTCCAATCGACGTGCGAGTTCGCCGTATGAAACCGTTTCGCCGTATGGCACTTTCCGCAGCAATGCCCATGCTTCCTTGCGGAACGGCGTGCCTTCCAGCCGCAACGGCACTTCGGTCCGAGGTATGCAACCTGCAAAGTATTCCTCCAGCCATCGTTTCACGGCGCCAATCGTCGGCGAATCACCCAAAACCGCGGAATCATCGTCCGCATAGCCTGGCTGCCAATCGAACCACAGGCCGAGCAATGCCGTTTCGTCGGCGATCAGCGTGATGCCGCCAAGCGGCGAATCGTAATGCGACTTCTTTTTCACCGCCGTTATCCACCTTTCCACAAAACACCTATCTCGCCTATGAATGGCGGATTTCGTCTTTCGACACATGTTATCTCGCTTATAGATGGCGGACGGCAAAGTGAAAAGCCGCGCTTTTTACCCCCATACGCTATCTCAGGGGGTCTAAATCGAAAAACATCCGCCATCTATAGTGGAGATAGCATCAGGCAGACCCGCAAATCCGCCATTCATAGGCGAGATAGGACCAAAACGAAGGAGTTGGCATGGGATACGCACTCATCACGGGAGCGTCCGGCGGCATCGGACGCGAACTGGCGGCGCTGTTCGCAGCGGACGGACATGACCTGGCGATCACCGCCCGCAGCCAGGAAGCTCGAGCAGCGTTTTGGCGTGCATGTGGTGACGTTCGCCATAGATCTGAGCGAAGCAAATGCGCCGAAGAAACTCCATGATTTCACCACATCACAAGGTATTGCGGTCGACCATCTCGTTAATAACGCAGGCTTCGCTGACTGGACGGATTTTCTCGACGCCGACTGGAACCGGCAAAATGAGATGATGCAGCTCAACATGCATGCGCTCGCTGAGTTGACGTATCGGTATGGCCGAGACATGCGCGCCAACGGGCATGGCAGGATTTTGAATATTTCGTCCGTCGCCTCGATGATGGCAGGCCCATACATGGCGATGTATTTCGCGTCGAAGGCATTCGTGCGTTCGCTATCCGAGGCAGTGGCCCACGAATTGCGCGGCACGGGCGTGACGGTGACCTGCGTATGTCCCGGTCCGACCACGACCGGCTTTCAGAAGGCTGCGAATATGAGTGGCCGCAACTTCTTCACCATGACCAAACCGGCCACCGCACGTCAGCTTGCCACGTACGCCTACCGCAGGATGATGCGCGGCTCAACCCTCGCCTACCATGGTCCGCTCACCAAGGCGGGCGCGCTCGCGGAACGGGTTCTTCCCCGCGCTTTGACCCGGCGAATCGCCGCGTTCATGGACGGCGGCAAGCCGCACACGCTCAAGGTTTAACGGCGAATCGCTTGGACGGACGGTAGCAGAGCAGAGCAATGCCGATGAGTACGGCGGTTGCGGCGAGGCTGATCGGGTAGACGATCATAATGGCCTCGAACGTGCGATGCGCGGGGAACGCGAACGCGATCCAGGTGATGCGCACGCCGACCACGCCGATTACGGTGAGCAGCGCCGGCACCAGTGAGATGCCGAAGCCGCGCAGATATCCGGACATGACCTCGTACAGCATGCTGAACGTGTAGGCGGAGAACACCATGACGAGTCTGGTGTAGCCGACGGAAATGACCTCCGGTGTCGCATCGAACAACGCCAGCAGACTATGGCCGAAGAACAGCACGACGGCGATGGTGACCGCGGTGGCGATGAAATCCTCCAGAATGCAGATGCCAAGCACGCGCTTGCAGCGTCCGATCCGTTTGGCTCCATAGTTTTGCCCGGTGAAGGTGGCGCAGGCCTGGCTGAACGAGTTGAGCACGTAGTAGGCGATGATTTCGATGTTGAACGCGGCGCTGGAGGCGGCCATGACAACGGTGCCGAGACTGTTGATGGCGGCTTGGATGATGATGTTGGCCACGGCGAACACCGCGCTTTGCACGCCGGCGGGCAGTCCGATGCGCAGAATCTGACGCAGGGTGAACCAGTCGATGCCGAACTCGCGCAAATCAACATGGATGGCTGCGTCAGTATGAACCAGTCGATACAGCAGAATCATGGAGCTGACGACGTTCGCGATGACTGTGGCCGTCGCGACGCCCGAAACACCCCAATGGAACAATACGACGAAAATCAGTCCCATGGTCACGTTGAGCACGCCGGAAATGGCGAGTACGGCGAGCGGAGCCTGGGTGTCGCCGATGCTGCGGAAGATGGCTGTTTCGAAATTGTATAGCAGGATGACGGGCATGCCGATGAGGTAGATGCGCAGGTATGCGAGCGCCAGGGGGAACACGTCGGCGGTCACGTTGAGCATGCCGAGAAGCGGTCCGGCGAGCAATTCTCCGATGATGGCGACGATCACGCCGCCGATCAGGGCGGTGACGATGGACGTGTGCACGGCGTTACGCACCGCTTCGCGGCTGCCTCGTCCGATGGCGTTGGCGATGACGACGTTCGCGCCGAGCGCGATGCCGATGAACAGGTTGAGGATGAGTCCGGTGACGGGCGCGTTGGAGCCGACGGCCGCGACCGCGGCGGTGCCGTCGGATTGGGAGAAGTTGCCGACGATCATGATGCCGGATGCGTTGAAGAGTTGTTCCAGAATGCCGGTCGCCGCCACGGGGAGCGCGAATCGCAGGACTTTCGTCCATATGCGCCCGTGCAGCATGTCTATGCCCTGCTTGTTGTGCACCATGTTTTGCCTCCGCCAGCCGCAGCCGGCTCGTCGTTCGCTTCCGAAGGCATTGTAGTGGCGGCACCAAACGAGGGAACCGCCATGCCGTTTTGTAGGATGCTCTAAAAAAGGGCCATGACGTTTTCGAATTCCCTTTGGTGGCGTGTGGAGCCCGCGCGTTAGTATGAAAGGCATGAGTGAAACCGTTTCAACCGCATCCAACGCGGCCGACGCATGGACGAATCCGCTGCGCGACCCGCGCGATCTGAGACTTCCCCGCATCGCAGGCCCATGCAGCATCGTGATTTTCGGCGTGACCGGCGATCTGTCCCGTAAGAAGCTGCTCCCCGCCATCTACGATCTGGCCAACCGTGGCTTGTTGCCGCCAAGCTTCGGTCTGACAGGCTTCGCACGCCGCGACTGGACCGAGGACCATTTCAAGGACTTCGTCAAGGAGAACGTGCAGGCGCATTGCCGTACGCCGTTCAAGGAATCGACTTGGAAGCAGCTTGCGGCCGGTATCCGTTTCGTACAAGGCACGTTCGATGATCCGAAAGCGTTCGAGCGTCTGTCCGACACGGTCGCCGAGCTTGACCGCGACCGTGGCACGCGCGGCAATCACGCGTTCTACATGTCGGTGCCGCCGCGCGCGTTCCCGCAGGTGTCCCGTCAGCTGGCCGACTGTGGTCTGGCGAAAAGCGACAAGGGCGCTTGGCGTCGTGTGATCATCGAAAAGCCGTTCGGTCATGACCTGGCCAGCGCCAAGGAGCTCGATCGCGTGGTCTCCGAAGTGTTCGACCCGTCGAGCGTGTTCCGCATCGACCATTATCTTGGCAAGGAGACCGTGCAGAACATGCTGGCGTTGCGTTTCGCGAACGCCATGTACGAGCCGATCTGGAACAACAATTACGTCGACCATGGCCGAGGACATCGGCGTGGCCGGGCGCGCCGGATACTACGACGGCATCGGCGCCGCACGCGACATCATCCAGAACCATCTGCTGCAGCTTATGGCGTTGACCGCCATGGAGGAGCCCGTCTCCTTCTCCGCCGCCGATCTGACCGCCGAGAAGACCAAGGTGCTGTCCGCCGTGCGTCTGCCGCAGGATTTGGCGGCACATACGGCTCGAGGCCAGTACGCGGCCGGATGGC
>OOCF01000962.1_pt1 | contig 13142 bp, 13 predicted proteins | sample 1671001 | NCBI WGS metagenome assembly OOCF01 (sample SAMN06348112, study PRJEB24527) | human gut metagenome | biome: human gut; feature: ankylosing spondylitis patient; material: feces | host: Homo sapiens | place: China | collected 2015-10
TTGAGGCAGAAACTGCTGGTCGCCGCCAAGATGGAGGATGACTATGAACAGTACACGCACAGCATGGAGGACATCGACAGGCAGATAAATACGGAAGAGGTTCAGGAGAAGGCTGAAAGCCGTGCCCTGCTGCTGCCTTCCGAAGTACGCCGCCTGAAGCTTATCCGACAGTGCCGTTCACTGACCGCCCTGATAAATGATGAAGCGGCCACAGAATCGGAAAAGGAACGTGCACTTGCCATCATAGAAAAATATAAAAGGGAACTTTATAACAATTCCATGTTGATTAAGATAGACAGGCAGATTGACCACATGGAGGAACAGAAGCGCAGGCTGAAGGTTCAGGAACTATCGTTCAATTCCTATTACGAGTTTGCCCTGGAGCGCATACCGCAGATTACACAACTGGAGAAAATCAGTTTCAATATACATGACTTTGCGGCCATACTGAAACAGTTCTACCGTGGCGGCGAGCTGGAGATGACGCTGAACTCCGACCTGGACATCAACCTGTTTGACGAGCGTTTCATTGTATTCGAGATTGACAAGATAAAGGATGATCCGGTGCTATTCCCGATTGTGGTACTGATTATCATGGACGTGTTCCTGCAGAAGATGCGTATCAAGAAGGGACGGAAGGCTCTTATCATTGAAGAGGCATGGAAGGCAATTGCTTCACCTACCATGGCGGAATATATAAAGTATTTGTATAAAACCGTCCGGAAGTTCCACGGAATAGCCGGTGTGGTTACTCAGGAGCTTAATGACGTGATTGATTCCCCTATCGTGAAGGAGGCCATCATCAACAACTCGGATGTGAAGATTCTGCTTGACCAGACCAAGTTCAAGGACAGGTATGAGGATATTGCAGCCATTCTGGGACTCACTGACATACAGCGTCAGCAGATTTTCACCATCAATGCGCTGAACAACCATGAGGGAAGAAGCTACTTCAAGGAGGTGTGGATTTGCCGGGGACAGCACTCGGATGTGTACGGTGTGGAGGAAGCACCGGAATGCTACTGGGCATACACTACAGAACGTACCGAAAAGGAGGCACTGAAGATTTATCTTGCCCGGTACGGTACGCTGCAGGAGGCCATCACCCGTATCGAGGAAGACCGCAAGGCAGATGGAGGACTTCTGTATCTGGAGTTTGCAAGAAAAGTCAACCAACATCAAAAAGTTATGTCACTATGGTAAAATTCAGATTCATGCTGATTGCGATACTGCTGGTATCGGCATCAGCCAATATGTCTGCTGCCTGGAGAGTGGTATTCGACCGCAACTGCCTGAAGATTGTCATGGCCAATACCGCTTCACAGAAACTTATCGAGGAACAGCACAACCAGCGTGTGGATACCATTGCAGCCAAGAAACAGAAGGTGGAACTCTATACGGTGAGTATGGCTACCATGAAGGAACTATACAAGCTGAGTATGGAGAACATATCCGGTTTCGGGACTGAAAGTCTTTATTATAAGGAAATAGGCCTGTGCGCTCTGGATATTCTGCGAAATGTTCCGGTACTTGTCAGTACGGTAAACAGGGCCAAATTTTCAAACAAGCTGCTCTGTCTGAACGAACTCGGCAATCTTGTAGCGGAAACCCAGCAGCTGGTCGGCAACTTCGTCAATATTGTGAACAATGCCAGGATTCCCAATCCGTTGCAGGGACAGGCCACTGCCGAAAAAAAGGATGACGGCTACAACCTGCTGGACAGGTATGAAAGGCTGACACTGGCCAACAGTATCTATACTGACCTGAACAGGATACGCTACAAGGTGGAAGGGATGGTTCTGATGGCACAGTATGCCACTGCAAACGACCTCTTCTTTGCCATAGATCCTGAAGGATGGGCAAATGTGGTAACCATGAAGAATCATGTGGGAAATCTTGTACAGGACTGGAACGGCCTGGTTGCTTCAAATTATTAACCTTTCATATATCTCTGTCATGAAACTCAGGAATATAAGTATCATATCAGCCGGTATTATAATGCTGTTGCTGCCTGTAAAGGCTTCCGCTTTCATAATACCCAAAGACCTGCCGACTATCGAAGCACTCATAGCCCTGCACAAGGCCATAAAGAAGGACGAGGACAAGGCACTGACAAGGGTGGCCACAAGCTATGGCGAGCAGTCGCTCATTGAGAAGGGTGCGGAAAAGTTCAATGATGTCAGGACCACTCTGGATACAAGGCTGAACAATGCCTATTCGTATCTGGTACTGGCCGGTGCCATTTCTTCAACGGCCAACTCACTGTATCAGCTGGTAACGGAATACAAGGACTTTACCGGTAATACTTTCAGCCATGTATCGAAGAAGCCTTTCGTAGCATGGTATTATGCCGATGCCAACGTGGCAATATCAAGGGAGATACAACACTGCTACAGACTGTATGCATCCGTAGCCGCTTCGGGTATAAACCTGATGAAGGCTTCCATGGATGAGAAGCTGAATCTGGTAATGACACTGAAGGCTTCCATCTACAGGGCAAGGTACATCATAGACAATGCCAATCTGTACTGTTTCCTTGTCACGGACTGCGGATGGAAGCCGGACTATATCTGGGAGATACTGAACTCCAATGTGAAGAATGAGATAGCTGAGCGTGTAATCAACAAATGGAATCAGGGATATGCAGGTTAGAATTATGTTATTGTGCCTGTTCTGTATGGCAGTTTTAAGTACAGTCACTGTTACCAATGCCCAAAGCATAGTAAGTGACAGTGAAAAGCAGAAGCAGTGGAAGTCTATGGAAAACGGTCCGTGGGATTTTGCTCCAGACTGGTATTACTTTTTCCTGCACAAGAAATACTCAGGTGCGGAAATGTACTGGAAATGGGACTGGTTCAACTCCGGATTCCGTGTCCGTTTCAAGGAATCAAAGTCTGATGTGAAGCGTATCATGCCGGTGCGTGTAACTGCCGAAGAGACGCAGAGGCAGAAAATCAAGAAAGTGGAGAGTGAGCGCAAATATATCGAGGAACTGTATAAGGAAGAACTGGCAAGGGAGGCTGACAGAAATGTTGACCTGATGTATGCCACTTACAAGGACGAGTTCAACCGTATGCAGGACTGTATCACGGACGGACTGCTCTACTGTATGCAGAAGAGTGACGGCAAGCTCCGCTATCAGGTGGACGAGCTGAGCCGCCAGAATGAAATACTCTGTGCGGATATAGCCTATATACACAAAACTGGTGTCGGCTATGGACTGGAGAACGCCAAGCGGCAGAAGGCATACGAGGAAGCCAAATTCAGGATGGCAGAGCTGGTCAACAGGACTGCACACCTTTGTGCCGTTGCCGCTACGCATTATTGAAAAACAAGTAAAAACAAATAACATTTTAAGATATGGATTTATTGTTTATTCCGCTGACAATAGGACTTCCGGCCATTGACGAAAGTCTGGAAAAGCTGCTGACAGCTATGGAGACATTTCCCAATGTGGCCGTTCTCGGTGATGCCGTTTCAATGGCAAAGGCTCTCGGTCTGTGTCTGGCCCTGTGTGTCGGTTCATACGAATGCTGGATGATGATGCTCGGAAGGCGTGGCATGGATGTCATGAAGCTGTTGCGCATCATCGGCATTTCCCTGTGTATTTCATCCTCTTCATGGATATGCTCGGCTCTGCAGGTTCCGGGAAAGAGTCTTGAGTCCGCTACATGGGCTATGGCCAAGGCAAAGAACAAGGAAGTGGCGGCCTTCGAGCTGAAGGTGGCACAGAAACAGAGTGAATATCTCGACAGGCTGAGAACCGTGCAGGACTCAATAGCCACGGCAAAGCAGGTAGCTGAAATCGGTCAGGATGCTGCCTGGTGGGACAAGCTGATATATAATGTGGAGAATCTGGGCTCGACCATCAACAACTACGCCCAAAGGGCTGCCGTGGCGGCTGAGACGAAGGTCAGTGAATGGATAAACGATGTAATACGCTTTGTCGGGGAACTGATTTTCCAGATGTCGTATTACGGGATGCTCGTGGCACAGAGGATTTTCATGGCCATCATGATGATATTCTGTCCGATTATGTTTGCTCTCTCGCTGGCACCGCCATGGAACTCGGCCTGGAGCCAGTGGATGTCCAAGTTCCTTTCCCTTTCGTTATGGGGATTCGTGACCTATATGTGCATCTATTATATAGACTTCATCCTTCTTTATAACCTCCAGCAGGATCTGGTGGCGTACGACCATCTGCTTCATGGCTCGGTAAACTCCTGGGAACAGATTGGCGCACTGGGACTGCAGGGAATAGGCTCCAACTGTATGTATGCCATGGGGATGCTCGTGGGTGCCTATATCATACGCTTCGTTCCTGAAGTGGCTTCATGGCTGATTCCGGGAGGTGTAAGTTCGGGTACGGGTTCCGTTGCCGGTTCGGCTGCAATGGGCATCACTTCGGCTGCAGGTGGTATGGCCGGAAGTATGGCAGGTTCAACCATGAAGGGAGCCGGTTCGGCTGTCAAATCATTAGTCAAATAACTTCAAATCTTTTTACAATATGCTTATTGAATCCCTTGCACAGAAAACCAGACTGGCCATGATGACGGTATTTGCGGTAATCGGAGGCTGCACCGTCATCTGTGCCTTTACTGTCTGGTGCTGCATTTCCCTTGTCAACGAGGAAAGGCAGCAGATTTATGTACTTGACGGAGACATTCCGTTTCTTGCCGAGCGTGCACGGCTGGAAGCCAACTTCACCATGGAGGCCAAGGCGCACATACAGCTGTTCCACCAGTATTTCTTCAACCTGCCGCCCGACAACGACTATATCAAATGGACGGTAGGGAAAGCAATGTATATGGCTGACGGAACTGCACTGAAACAGAAACAGGCCATGGACGAGAACGGTTTCTACTCGGACATCATTTCCTCTTCGGCTGTCTGCACCATCATGTGTGACTCCATTCAGTTTGACGAACATGAAAGGAAGTTTACCTATTACGGTACGCAGCTTATCAAGCGTAGGACCAGGGACATCAGACGCTCGATGGTGACAACAGGTTACATCGAGTCCGTACCGAGGACAAGGAACAATCCGCACGGTCTGCTCATTACCGGCTGGAGGACTCTTGAAAACAGGGATTTGGACTATTGATATACTGATATTATGAAATCATTCAGAAAAAAGATACAGGAAAGCCGTCTGAAAACGCATCTACTTGTCAGGTCGTGGTTGCAACCCAAACTGGGTGTCATCGGAGCAAGATACCGTCTGGCCGCAAGGATAAGACTGGCAAACAGATGGGCGGCAAAGCATCCGAAAGCTACATTCGCTGGTGTAACAGGAACACTGCTTCTGCTACTTGTCAGTACCGTTGCCATAGATTCCGGCAACGGGAAACAGAGTGAGCCGGATGTCAGTTCGATAGCCGCAATGGAACCGGTGTTTCAGGGATTCCGTACCATCCAGGCAAACAAGGACATTCACCGCAGTGTATTGACGGACATGACGGTGAAGGGACAGTTACTGCGTCATGAACTGGACTCCATGATTGCCATACCAATAAAGAGCCGTGAGGATTCCTTGCGGATCATCCTCAAATACCGGCAGCTGGAAAATATAGTCAAATCCATTAAAAACAATGATAACCCATGATTAAGATTAATTTCAAACAGCCCAAGTATATCTTTCCGCTGGTCATATTCGTTCCGCTGTGCGCACTGGTATACTTTGTGATGCAGACCTTCTCCGGCGGTGAGGAGACTGCCGGAACGGTAGCTACAGACCGTATCAACATGGAACTTCCCCAAGCCAATGCCGAGGAAGCCGGAGACAAGATGTATGAGATGTCCAGACGTTTCGGTGATGAGGATGCCTTCACAGCCGTAAGCGGTATCGGAGAAGAAAAACAGAAGAAGGAGGAACTGGAACACGGCTACAGCGAGGAAGAGCTGAACCGTCTGGATGCTGCTGAAGCTGAAAGACAGCGACAGCAGAGGGAACTTGAAGAACTGGAGCGTTCCCTTGCAGAATCAAGAAAGCATATCAATGCATATGCTTACGGGAACGGTCCTTCGGGAAACAGTGAAACGGGTTACGGAGGTATGGGCTATTCCTCACAGGACGAGTTTGCACGTGACCTTGAAGAGATTCAGCGGAGGAGTTATGAACGGCAGAAGGCCATTGAAAGCGGACTTGGAATCAAAGACCCGGAAGCAGAGGAAGCGGAAAGAAAGCACAGGGCTGATTCCATAGCTAAAGTACGTCAGGAGGAAAGGGAACGCAACCGTCCGAGTCTGGTAATCAAGTCTGATGACACCAATGCTGACAGATTCAATACGGTTACTGCTCCGGATGAATTTGCCGAGAACAAGCTGATACGTGCCATGATTGACCAGACTACAAAGGCGCATGAAGGCACACGTCTACGGTTCAAGCTTCTGGACGATGTGACGGTAAGCGATACAAAGCTGAAAAAGGGAACTTACCTCTATGGAACGGTAACAGGTTTCGGACAGCAGCGTGTCAGGGCTTCCATAACCAGTATCCTTATCGGCGACAGGTTCATCAAGGTTAAGCTTTCTGTATTTGACAATGACGGTATGGAAGGTTTCTATGTTCCTGAATCTGCATTCCGTGATTTCATGAAGGATGCCGGTTCCAATACGGTACAGCAGAATATAAATTTTGAATCCAGTGACGGTTACGGTACAGGTATTTCTACGGAGGCCATTGCCCTCCAGTCACTGCAGAATATGTATAACTCTGCAACTTCTGCCATATCTTCCAATATCAGAAAGAACAAGGCGAAAATCAAATACAATACCATTGTTTATCTGATAAACTCGGAAGATGCACGCTAAGATACCGATACTTAATATTGCGTTTATATCCGATTATAACAGTACCATTCATAAACTATAAAGATTACTCAATATGAAAACCAGAATTTTTCTGATAATATGCCTTATCACAGGCATAGCCGTACATCTGTCGGCCAACGAGAAGATATACATCAACCGGGAAGTGACCACGCACATTGTCATGCCCGAGAACATCAAAATGGTGGATATTTCCACTACTAAAATTATAGGCAACCAGTGTACAGACAATATCGTCCGCATCAAGTCTTATCTGGAGAATGATTCCATATCGTCTGAAGGTTACAGCGAAAACGAACTGCTGGGTACACTCACCATTATCGGTGAGCGTCATATTGCCCAGTATGACATTCTCTATACAGAATCACCGGATTGTGCTTCTACCATCTACAATGTATCCTACAATGAGACACAGTCCTATATCAATCCGGAGGTTTCCATGCCGATGGCCGAGATTGCACGATATGCCTGGGCTGTCTATGGAAGCAGAAGAAAATTCAACCAGATTGTATCAAACAAAAACGGAATCAGGGCATACATCAACAATATCTATTCCATCGGTGACTATTTCTTTCTGGACTATACGCTGAAGAACAAGACCAGGATTGCATACGATATTGAAGAAATAAGGGTAAAACTTACTGACAAAAAGGAGACAAAGGCAACCAACTCACAGACCATAGAGCTTACTCCTGTTTTTTCCATGAACAACACCCGTAAGTTCAGGAAGGACTACAGGAACGTGCTTGTGATTCCGAAGCTGACTTTCCCTGAAGAGAAGGTACTCCGTTTGGAGATTTCCGAGAACCAGATAAGCGGACGTGTGGTGGTACTCACCATCGAGTATGAGGACATTCTCAATGCGGACGGCTTCGACTCGGATATTCTGGACGGTGCCGACTATTACCCCTACTATTATATTGATCATTCCATAAAAAGATAAGCCATGAAGAAGATTCTGTTCATTCTGTTTTGTTCGGTTGCATCCATCGGTGCATCGGCACAGACCGGAAAGGTTTCCGTCAATGCCGGATTCCTTTTTCCAAGTACGCTGAATGCCACTTTGGGTTATGAGTATCCGCTTTCATACGGAAATGCGGTCGAAGTATATGGTGAGGTCGGGAATCACTGGCAAAAGCCGGTATGTCACAATTTCTGGAAAGGATATTTCTGGGATGGAGGTATGGTTTACAAGCACCGTCTGGCACGGTACAAGAACGGCATGATGCGTCTTCGTCTGGGACCACAGTTCGGTGCAGTACAGAAAAAATTCTTCTTCGGACTGGAGGCCGGATTTGAATACAGCTATGTGTTCCGCAGCGGACTGGAGTTTTCAATAATCCAGAAGAACAATGTGAACTTCCTGCATGGGGATACCTTCCGTAACGGTCTGCTGTTGGGTATAAAGATTCCTTTCTGACAATATAAATCTTACGGCGTATGGCATTTGAGGAGACAAGAGAACAGCAGCAGATGTACAACTACTTCAGGAGCTGCATCTATATATTTCTGATTATTGAAATCATCATGAACCTGCCTGTTACGGCTGACAACAGGGTTACTCAATTCGTACTCGACCTGCTGGCACGGTTCAGGGTATTCAATTCCGTATCGGGATGCAAGGTGGCCGAACTTATATGCATCTGTATTGTCTGTATCGGCACAAAGGCTGAAAAGTCGCTGAAGTTCAATGTAAGGACAATGGTCATCTATCCGGTACTGGCCGGTCTGACTCTTGTGGGGCTTTGTTTTGTATTTCATGGCATGAGTTTCGGATTCAGCTGGCTGGGATTTCCGGCCAACCGTCTTCTGTATGCGGTCTGTTCGGTAGTGGGTATCATGCTGGTGCATCAGGGACTGGACGGGATTGCCAAATATTACAACTACAAGGTTGGTGAGGACCGTTTCAACTTTGAGAACGAATCGTTCCAGCAGTCTGAAACGCTGGTCAGCAATGATTATTCGGTGAACATTCCGATGATATACTACTGGAAGAAAAAGATGCACAGGGGATGGATCAACATCATCAATCCTTTCCGTGGCACGATTGTACTGGGTACGCCGGGTTCGGGTAAGTCTTTCGGTATCATTGACCCGTTCATCAGGCAGCATTCAGCAAAGGGATTTGCCATGATGGTATATGATTTCAAGTATCCGACACTGGCAAAGACGCTTTTCTATCAGTACTGCAAGAACCGCAAGGCAGGCAAACTGCCTCAGAACTGCGGATTCCGTACCATCAATTTTACCGATGTGGAATACTCCAACCGCATCAATCCGATTCAGCGGAAATATATTCCGGATCTGGCTGCAGCTTCCGAAACGGCGGCTACTCTTTTGGCCTCACTCAATAAGGGAGGTGGAGAGAAGAAGGGCGGTTCGGAAGCTTTCTTTACCAACTCTGCGGAAAACTTCCTGGCTGCGATTATCTATTTCTTTGTAAACTTCCATCCGGTCGGGTTCAGGAACGGCAGGAAACTGAAGCGTTTCATATCACTGGAGGGAAAGAAGCTGGAGATTGTCATACGCAACTGGGATGACTTCAATGCCATAGACAAGGAGGGCAATGTGGTGCTTGATTTCGTGGATGAGAACGGCAATGACGTATCGACTGACGAGGACCGTATGTTTGTTGACCTGAACGGATACAGTTATAAGGACCGGACAGGCAGAAATATTCTGATTCAGAGGTTCTGGTATGAGGACGAGCATGGCAATGAGGTGGAACCGGATACCGTAACCGGCGAGTTCTCGGACATGCCGCATGTGCTTTCATTCTTGGGAAGGCCATACGACCAGGTATTCAATATCCTGATGCAGGATGACAGGATTGCTTCACTGATGGCTCCGTTCAAGAGTGCTTACGAAAACAAGGCGAATGACCAGCTGGAAGGTATGGTCGGTACGCTTCGTGTGAACGCCGCACGTCTTGTGTCTCCGGAAGCATACTGGGTATTCACCGGGGATGATTTCGACCTGAAGATTTCTGACAAGGCCAATCCGAGTTATCTGGTGATTGCCAATGACCCGGAAAAGGAACAGGTTATCGGTTCTCTTAATGCCCTGGTTCTGAACCGTCTGATTACAAGGGTGAACTCAAAGGGCAATATCCCGGTAAGCATTATCGTGGACGAGCTTCCGACACTGTACTTTCACAAGATAGACCGTCTTATCGGTACGGCACGTTCCAACAAGGTAGCCGTGACTTTAGGTTTTCAGGAGCTTCCACAGCTGGAAGCTGACTACGGCAAGGTCGGTATGCAGAAGATTATCACTACTTGCGGTAATATCTTCATGGGTGCGGCACGTAACAAGGAGACGCTGGAGTGGGCACAGAATGATGTGTTCGGAAAGGCAAAGCAGACCTCACGTTCCATTTCCATCAATGACCACAAGGTATCAACCACAATATCTGAGAAGATGGACTTTCTGGTTCCTGCAGCCAAGATTGCGGATATGGCAACAGGCTGGCTGGCCGGACAGGCGGCACGTGACTTTACGGCTACTGATGACAGTATGCTTGACCATTTTGACATCGAGCAGTCGGAAGAGTTCAAGACCACAAAGTATTTCTGCAAGACGCACTTTGACATGAAGAAGATTAAGGACGAGGAAAAGCACTATGTTCCTCTTCCTAAAATCTATGAGTTCAAAAACGACAAAGAGAAGGAAATCCTGCTGAACCGTAACTTCAAGCGTGTGAACCAGGAAGTGGAGGATATGGTAAAGGAACTTCTCGGTATCAGCTAAACATATAGCCTATGAATCTGACCTTAAAACCGGCATCCGGACTTAGCGGCAGTTCCCTGAAAGTAATTGCCATGATTTCCATGGTGATAGACCATGTTGCTCTTTATCTGATGGAGCATGGTACCGTATTATACGAAACGATGCGCTGTGTAGGGCGCATCGCTTTTCCTGTGTTTGCCTTCCTGATAGCGGAAGGGTTTATTCATACAAGAAGCAGGTACAGGTATTTCTTTACTCTGCTGGGCTTTGCCGTAATCAGTGAAATACCCTGGTATCTGCTGAATGGTGCTGACGGGACACATAATGTGATGTTTACGCTTGCATTGGGTGTGGCCACGCTTATGGTTCTTGAAAATCTTCTGCAACGTAGTATGGTACTGGGATTCCTTTGGACGCTTGGTATGGCCGGACTCGCTTCCTGGCTTGGAGTGGATTATGAGTGGAGAGGGATTCTTGTTATCGTTATATTTTATCTTTTTAATGGATATAATGACTCTTTCCCATATAGTAGAGGTATGCAGTTTTTTTGCACATTTACTTTAATGATGCATTATGGAGTCATTGGTACTGTAATGGCTTGCATATTTCTATATCTGTATAATGGGAAAAGAGGATTTATACAGGGAAGCATAGTAAAATATGGGTTCTATGCTTTTTACCCTGTACATTTACTTAATATAATAGCTGCCTTTCATTTATGAATTGAATTTGACAGAATCTTTTTGAATCTTAATACGTGTTTTTATATTCTGTCACTCTAAAAAAGAGTATTCTTTTCTGAACTCATAATAGTATTCAAACATTTTATCAAATTTCCATTCGTTGCACACATTATATGATGGGTGATAACTATCTATAAGCAATAATTGTTTATCTATACAATAATGACAAAAATTATTAATCTTATCAAAAGACAAATCTGGATATAGATATCTCTTTGCTATTTTTATCATTTTATTATTAAGTTCTTCTTTTTCATTATCAGAACTACCACAACAAACAATTATATCTGGAGAATACAAATCTAATTGTTCACGTAACTGTCGCGCAAATCTTTCAGCATGATTAAAAATAACACTCCAATCACTTTTATTACCTCCAGAATATTTTTTTACATTCATAATCGCAACTGGTATACTGGAAAATATATAACGATTTTCCTTAATTGCTTGTAAGATTGGACTATTATCATTGGATATTGATAATAGTCCCTTAAGCCATAATGCTATAGAGTCTCTAAAGAGAATATTGCTTGTGCTTTCAGACCAATGCCAGTCTCGATAATCTTCACCGCTAGCATTGTTGGGTTCTTTACAGAAAAATACTATTCTTGGACTACTACATAAATATATGCCCTCCATTTCTATGTAAGTATCTTGCGGAAGTTTTTCGCCGCATTTAATATCAGCCCAACATAAACCATCTGATACAAATAATTCACGTTCTTCAGGAGTAGACATATTCATAATATCTCTGAATATAGCATTTTCTCTATCATATATTGTTTCGAACTTCATGAAGGAACTACAAGTTTATCTTATTGACAAAATTACACAGCGGTAATCACTTTTGGCCGGATAATTAAATTCACTATAGCGCGACTTTCCATACCATTTAGTTTCTATCATATTTTCTGGAATACCAGCATCTATCAATACTTTTTTCACTGTTTGTGCACGCACTGCAGAAAGTCTATCATTTAAATTTGAATTACCCAAGTCACATGTATATCCCTCAACAAGTATTGTTGCCTTTTTATTAGTTTTTGCATAAGCTGAAGCAAATTCTCTAACCAATACCTCTCCTTCATTCTTAAAATAATTGGTATTGATTTCAAAAAGTATACTTATGGACGGTATTACCAATTCAGTAGAATTTTCTTCATTTGCATTAGACACAATTTCTGCAAACGTATGTTTAAAGTCCTCCAAATTAGAAATTGGATTTTGAGTTGAAACTGAAGTGCTTATGGCTGTTGTAGCAGATAACTCAAATTTTACATTATTTGAATCCACTATTACAGAAATAGAATCGTTTATCTCTCCAACTCCTTCAAATCCATCTCCAGTACGTTGTTTATTCCCCATCATTAACCATGACATAAGTCCTGCAATCAAGATCAGACCTGACAAAACCCCTATGGTTGTACGCTTTTTTACTTTTTGAACACATTCGCTACATACGAAACCGTTTGTTTTTTGTACTCCATCTGCTGATGAAACCTCTTTGTGACATTTTGAACATTCAACAGAAGCTTCAGCATCAGGTGTTTGATTCTTTTTCTTTAACTCTTCCATTTTGATTTAATATTTATTTAAAACCACGATTTTGATTTAATATTACATTCTTTGAATAAAAGGCCTGTGTACTGTTTATCTATAATCACATCTCTAAATATTTCATTACAAAAATAAGAGGAAGGAATATCTTTCACTTTAAAAAGAGCAGGATATTCTTTGGGGTAAAATACTGGATTTGATATTTCCATTATCTCTCCATTTGAGAATCTCGAGACTTTTGATTTCTTAATATTTATACAATCTGATAAAATAGGTAAGTTA
>OOCF01000970.1_pt1 | contig 13062 bp, 9 predicted proteins | sample 1671001 | NCBI WGS metagenome assembly OOCF01 (sample SAMN06348112, study PRJEB24527) | human gut metagenome | biome: human gut; feature: ankylosing spondylitis patient; material: feces | host: Homo sapiens | place: China | collected 2015-10
TGGTACGGTCGATTCCCACCAGTTCGGCGGCTTTTTCCCGACTGCTGAAGTCCGCATTCGTCTCAGCGGCTTCGCAACGTGCGAGATAGTACATATTATCAGCGGCTTTTGTAGCTTTTTTACCCATTTTTCTTTCAACCCTTTTATATTATAGTTTAATCAAACATCTCTAGTATCACAGTTTAGTAGAAAAACGGCACATTGTAAAGGAAAAATGACGATATTTTACGAAAAGCAGTTGAGGGAATGTGTAAAATTTGCTAAAATATAAGAGATGTGAAAAAGAACATATTTTTCATATATAAAACGGAGGTGCGGTAATGGGTTTAATCAGAGCAGCGAAAGATGCAGTCAGCAGCATGATGGCTGACCAGTGGAGAGAGTATTTTTATTGTGATTCCCTTTCCAATGATGTGCTGGTAGTAAAAGGACAGCAGCGTGTAACCAATGGACGTAACAGTAACACCAAGGGTGTGGAGAACATTATCTCCAACGGCTCTATCGTGGCGGTCAACGAAGGACAGTGTATGATCATCGTGGATCAGGGCGGAATTGTAGAGTTCTGTGCCGATGCAGGTGAATTCGTATATGATTCTTCCACCGAGCCCAGCCTGTTCTACGGAAATCTTGGTGAGAGCGTTAAGAATACATTTTCCAATATAGGGAAGCGTTTTACTTTCGGAGGTAATGCGGCAAAGGATCAGAGAATCTACTTTTTTAATATTAAGGAGATCATGAACAATCTCTTTGGTACTGCAAGCCCCATTCCTTTCCGTGTGATCGATCAGAATATCGGACTGGATCTGGATACTTCTTTACGTTGTAACGGTGAATATTCATTCCATCTGGTAGATCCTCTGTTATTCTACAAGAATGTATGTGGTAACGTAACAGAGTCCTACACCAGAAGTGAACTGGTAGCGAAGATGAAGGCAGAACTGTTGACTGCATTGCAGCCCGCACTGGCCAAGATCTCCGCAAAAGGCGTCCGTCCCAGTGAGATTCCCGCACACACTGAGGAACTGACGGAGGCTTTAAAAGATGAACTTTCCGATCTGTGGACCAAGCTTCGCGGTATCGAGATCGTTACTATCAATATCAACTCTGCAAAGATTCCCGATGAGGATGCGAAGACTATTGCTGATCTGCAGAGAACCGCAGTACTGCGCAATACCGGAATGGCTGCAGCTACCATGACTGCTGCACAGGCCGAAGCTATGAAGATGGCAGCATCTAATACTTCCACAGGACCTATGATGGCATTTGCCGGTATGAACATGGCGAATATGGTAGGTGGTATTAATGCCGGCCAACTGTACCAGATGGATGCACAGCAGAATGGTATGGGTATGCAGCAGGCACAGGCAGCACCTGTGCAGGGGCAGGCTCCTAAGATGCAGGCACCGGTACTGGGCTGGACCTGTAGCTGCGGTGCTGCGGATAACCGGGGCAAATTCTGTTCCGAGTGTGGCGCACCCAAGCCCTCCGATGCAGGTTGGACCTGCAGCTGTGGTGCAGTAAACCAGGGCAAGTTCTGTTCCGAATGCGGAGCAAAGAAGCCGGACGGCGCACCGATCTATAAATGCGACAAGTGTGGCTGGGAGCCGGAAGATCCTGCACATCCTCCCAAGTTCTGCCCGGAGTGCGGTGATCCTTTTGACGAGAACGACAGAGTATAATACATACTCAGCAGAATATTTCTACAAAACAGCAGTACAGCGGATGCCTTTTGGCATCTGCTGTACTTTGCTGTAACAGTGCGGCTTTGCGAATGGCGCGCTGAACTGTTAACAGTTCAGCTATGTGGTGCAACTTTGGCACCTGCGTTCCTGAACTTATGCTATACAAACATTACAACAGAATGAAAAACAGAGAGAAACATAAATGAGCGGAAATCTGATTGCAATTATCGTCATATTGGTATTACTTCTGGTGCTTGCAGGAATCATTTATTATGCCTATTGCAACATCAGGAAAAAACTGCGGGATACCTCCCGGATGTTATTCGGAACGGACTCCATGATCGAGGGAATGAAACAGAGAGAAAAGGAAGTGGAAATGACACCGAAGTCGGTCTCTTCCGCAACCAACCTGTACATGCCGTCCATTATGCGGGATTTCCCGGAATTTCATTATGATGAGATGAAGAGCAGAGCGGAGAATGTGCTGACCTCCTATCTGCAGAGTATTACGAAACAGAATCCGGCCCTGTTGTCGGAGGGAACCAGAGAATTGAAAGAACAGCTCAGACTGCGGCTGGAAATGCTACAGAACCAGTCCCAGAAGGAGAGCTTTGAAAATATCCATATTCACAGAACGGAGATCCACCAGTACCGGAAGCAGAGGGGAAGACAGAGTATTGTCCTGCAGACGGCAGTGGAGTATTTTCATGCATTAAAAGAGAACGGAAAAGTAATAGGAGGCAGTGAAGAGCATAAAGAACAGGCCAAGTATAACGTGGAACTGGTCTATATCCAGGATCAGGATATGATCGAGAATCAGGAGGATGCCGGTCTGGGACTGAACTGTCCGAACTGTGGAGCACCGCTTCCGGGACTGGGAGCCAAGAAATGTATTTACTGTGACACGCCGATCGTGGAATACAATCTCCGTGTCTGGAATTTCAGCCGGGTGGAAGAGGTATAGAGAAAGCAAAAGAGGGTCTGCATGGAAGAAAAATGTATGGGATTGAAAAAAGAGGTTGCATTGCAGGAAAAACAGACAGGGGATGTGGACAGACAGCTGGATGAGACCACCAGAGAACTGCACCGGGAGAGGGAAAAGCTGATGGCTGTGATCCGTATGTCCGGAGATCTGATTTTCGAATATGATATTGTAAATGACAAGATGTATTATGCCGGTCCGGGAGAGGGAATTCTGTATTCCCGGCAGATCACGGAGGGGTATACAGATCAGCTGCTCAAAGAAGCCGGGAACCGGACAGAAACGGTAGAACAACAGCTGGCAGAAGCACTGCGCAGTGGCAAGCCGGATATTTATATCGAACTCTGCAAGACCGATGCGCAGGGGAAGCCCCGGTGGGTGAAGGTCATCGGACAGACTTTTTATGATGAAAAGGGAGAACCGGAGCGGGTTCTGGGAAAGGTCTGTGACATTGATGACCAGAAGAAAAAAGAGTGGGAACTGCGGGAAAAATCTCAGAAAGATTCCCTGACCGGATTGCTGAACAATTCTACCATCAAACAACAGATCGGTGCCAGGCTACAGAGCCTGAAACGCGGGCAGACTGGGTATCTGGTCGTACAGGATGTGGACAGCTTTAAGAAGATCAACGACACCAACGGCCATCTGTTTGGGGATGCGGTATTGTGTTCCTTTGCGGATGAACTCAGTAATATTTTCCCCGAGGCGTTAAAAGGCCGGATCGGTGGGGATGAATTTGTCTTCTATGTGGAGGACATGGACAGAGAACAGCTGGAGGAGAAATTAAAACAGCTGAACCGCTGCATGTCTGACCGTTATGATGATGACAAGACAGGGCTGCACATTTCCTGTAGCCTGGGCGCGGCGGTGACAGACGGCACGGTGACGGATTACAATCTGTTGTTCCAGTGGGCAGATGCAGCCCTGTATCAGGTAAAGAGCAAAGGAAAGGGTGCTTATTACCTGCTGGATGTCAAGGAAGGTGTGGCATTGCCCGGCAAGAGTTATCTGGACAGTGAAGAGAACAAGGAGGACGAGATTGCCCATAAAGAGGCACAGTTTGAGAGTGCGGAAGATTTGGTATTATTTTGCATGGATCTGTTGGAAAATGTGCCGAATCTGACCAGTGCACTAAAGGTGATCTGTGAGCGGACCTGTAGCTTTTTTGGAATTGATGACATGATCTGTGTGGAAGTCAACGAGGCTGGACCAACAATCCGTTATCAATGGAATCGTGAAGAGAAGAAAGATTTTGCCAGAAGAATCCTGAATCCCGGCGTGTTCGAATGGGACAGGATCCGGAAAAAGGCCGATGAATCCGGTGCTGTGATCTACCGGCAGTCAGAGACTCCGGATGTCTACAAGGAAGAGGCGGAGTCCGTGATGATTGTAATGTCCACGGCCGCTAAGGGATTAAAGGCCAGCGTTATTTTCTCAAATCGCCACACAGACAGAAGCTGGCAGGAAGAGAAAAATGCACTGTGCAGAATTTCTCACCAGATTTTTAACCGACTGCGCACGCTGAAGAATGCGGAGAAGGATCAGCGTGATCTGAACCGGAAACTGAATTATGATGCTCTGACCGGACTGCCGATATATAACAAGTTTGTGGATAAGCTGGAGGCCTATATGGCTGCCCACGGGAAATCAGGATTGTTTTTTGTGTCATCTGATTTTTCAAATTTCCAGTATGTGAACGAAATGTACGGTTATGAAGTGGGAGATAGGATCCTGCATGATTTTGCGATAGCCTTGCAGGAAAAGTGCCAGAACGGCGTACTGTTCTGTCGTGTAACTTCGGATCATTTCGTGGGAGTGCTGAAGGAAGATACGGTGGAGAAGGCCAGAGACAAATATCTGGAATTCACCAATACTTTTGTGCAGAAGACCAACAGCCGCTACGACCAGTGCAATCTGGTCATTGCCACGGGAATGTATGAAATCCTGGAGAATGACTGGTCGGTGTCCTCCATGATGGATAACGCCAATGAGGCCAGAAAACAGTGCAAGACCCAGAAGGTAGACAGTGCGGTGGAAATCTATACAGAGAAGATCCGTAAGAATCTGGAGAATACCAGAGAGATCGTATCTGGTATGGTAGCTGCATACAATAATAAGGAATTTCGGGCGTATCTGCAGCCGAAAGTTTCTTTGCACACCGGAAAAGTAGTGGGTGCTGAAGCACTGGTCAGATGGATCCGGGCTGACGGTTCTATGGTAATGCCGGGGAGATTTATTGATGTCTTTGAGAGAAACGGATTTGTGACCAAGGTGGATTTTGCCATTCTGGATCAGGTACTGGAATATTTGCAGGATGCTTTGGCGCAGAGAGAAGAAGTGGTGCCGATCTCGGTGAACTTTTCCAGAAGGCATAATGAATATACAGACTTCGTACCGAATATTTTAAAACGCCTGAAAGACTACAAAGTACCCAGTGAACTTTTGGAAGTGGAAGTGACGGAATCTGTTTTCATGTCGGATCTAAATAAACTGACCAACAATCTGGAGACTCTCCGGGATAAAGGGGTAGAGATTTCAGTAGATGATTTCGGCAGCGGTTATTCATCCCTGAATCTGTTGTCCAAGGTAGCGGTGGATACGGTGAAGCTGGACAAGCAGTTCCTGGATGACACCATGAACAGCGAACGGCATTGACAATTATCAAATATCTGACTAAAATGTTGAAGCATCTCGGCTTCAAGGTATTGGCAGAGGGGGTGGAGACGAAGGAACAGTTAGACATGCTGCGTCTGGCGGACTGTGACATCGTACAGGGCTATTTTTATGCAAAGCCTATGCCAATCGATGATTTCCGAAAGTTTTTGCAGGAATTTAATGAAAGGGATAATGCATAATTCATGAGTATTTATGATACCTTAAATAAAGAACAAAAAGAAGCGGTGCTTCATACGGAAGGACCGCTCCTTCTGTTGGCGGGCGCAGGAAGCGGCAAGACCCGTGTCCTGACCCACAGAGTGGCTTATCTGATCGATGAGATGGGAGTAAATCCATGGAACATTCTGGCCATCACTTTTACCAACAAAGCAGCCCAGGAGATGCGGGAGCGTGTGGATCAGATCGCAGGTTTCGGTGCGGATCAGGTATGGGTAGCGACATTCCATGCCACTTGCATGAGGATCCTCAGAAGACATATTGACCGGTTGGGCTATGATACGAATTTTACCATTTATGATACGGATGACCAGAAATCTGTGATAAAGCAGATCTGCAAGCGCCTGAACATCGACACGAAGATGTACAAAGAGCGGACGCTGTTATCGGAAATTTCCTCCGCCAAGGACGAGCTGGTGGATGTGCGGGAATTTGAAGTAAAATCCGTGGGAGATTACAAGAAATCCGTGATCGCCAAGGTCTACAGAGAGTATCAGGAGACCTTGAAAAAGAGTAATGCACTGGATTTTGATGATATTATTGTAAAGACTGTGGAACTGTTCAAAAGCTGCCCGGAAGTACTTTATAATTATCAGGAACGTTTCAAATATATCATGGTGGATGAGTACCAGGATACCAATACAGCGCAGTTCGAACTGATCCGTCTGTTGGCGGACGGTTATCGCAATCTGTGTGTGGTAGGTGATGATGACCAGTCCATCTACAAATTCCGCGGTGCCAATATCCGTAATATTCTGGACTACGAGAAGGTATATCCCGATGCAAAGGTGATTAAGCTGGAACAGAACTACCGATCCACCCAGAACATCCTGGATGCGGCCAACGCGGTAATCCGCAACAACAGAGGCCGTAAGGAAAAAGCCCTCTGGACGGAAAAAGGAGCAGGCAGCCGGGTACATTTCAGGCAGTTTGACAATGCCTATGAAGAGGCGGAATACATTGCGGACGATATTGCCGACAAGGTGAAAAATGACGGCATTGCCTATGCGGACTGTGCGGTGCTGTACCGTACCAATGCCCAGTCGCGACTTCTGGAAGAACGTATGGTAGTGGAGGGCATTCCTTATCATGTGGTAGGTGGAGTGAACTTCTATGCCAGACAGGAGATCCGCGATATTCTGGCATATCTGAAAACTATTGATAACGGCAGGGATGAAGTGGCTCTGCGCAGAATTATTAATGTGCCGAAAAGAAGCATCGGTGCGGCATCCTTGGAAAAGGTAGCAGACTATGCACAGATGAAGGATATTACTTTATTTGATGCATTGTGTGAAGCAGATCAGATCAAGGGACTGGGAAGAGCGGAGCCCAAGATCCGTGGATTTGTGAATCTGATCGAGGTACTTCGCAGCGGATTATCTTCGTATACATTGCCGGATCTGATCAAATCTCTGCTGGAACGGATCGATTATGCAGAATATCTGCGGGATCAGGATGAGGAATCCGCTGAGGATCGTCTGGGGAACGTAGATGAATTGATCACCAAGGCGGCCGCATATGAGGAGACTCACGACGAGCCTTCTCTGTCGGAATTTCTGGAAGAAATCATGCTGGTGGCAGACATTGACAATGTGGAGAACGGTGACAACCGGGTGCTGCTCATGACGCTGCACAGTGCCAAAGGCCTGGAATTCCCGGTGGTGTATCTCGCCGGCATGGAAGATGGATTATTCCCCAGCTTTATGACCATTGCTTCCGATGACCCGTTGGAGATCGAGGAAGAGAGAAGACTGGCTTATGTGGGAATCACCAGAGCCAAGGAGGATCTGACGCTGACATGTGCAAAGAGCAGAATGCTGCGTGGGGAGACCCAGTACAATCCGGTGAGCCGTTTTGTGAGGGAGATTCCGAAGGAATTATTGGATAATACCCTGCCGCCCAGCAGAAGATACCGGGACGATGATCTGGAAGATTTTCAGGCGAGAAGAGCCAATGAAGCAGCTCTTCGTGCCATGGGACTGGAGGCGATTGCATCTCCCCGGTCTGGATCCGGCTCGGACAGTGGTTTTGGCGGCTTCGGGAATACCGGCTTTGATCCAAGACCCAAGGCGACCTTAAAACCCCGTGTTACGGCAAAGGCGGATAAACCTTATATTTCCAAGGGCATCAGCGGACTGAACCAGCTGGCCGGACTGCAGAGGGGCACGGAGTTCAAGGCACCGGAGAAACTGGACTACGAGGTAGGTGACAGAGTGCGCCATATCAAATACGGCGAGGGCACGGTACTAAATATCGTGAGAGAACCCAGAGACTATAAAGTGACCGTGGAATTCGACCAGGCAGGGCAGAAGATTATGTATGCGTCTTTTGCAAAACTAAAGCAGTTGTAAGAAATTATAAGAATATAGGAATAAGAAATGTATTTCCTCAAATATGGTTTTTCTATAGTATTTTTGATGAAAATATGGTATCATATAAAGGAATGAAAACAAAATGCTTTGCATCCATAAATACGAATAGATGCAGGAAAGGCAGGTAAATAATATGAACAGAATTGAAAATCTGGTAGATCTTGACAAATTAAATGAGCTGAAAGTCAGCGAACTGAAGAAGCTTAACAAGCTGTTGGGTAAGGAAGTGGAAGAGAAGAAGGAGCGCAATGTCCTGGTATGGGTACTGGCGATCATTGGCGCTGTAGCAGCTGTTGCAGCTGTAGCTTATGCCGTATATCGTTTCTTCTTTGCACAGGATTATCTGGAAGACTTCGAGGATGATTTCGAAGATGAAGCAGATGACGTGGAAGAGGATGACGACGACTTCTTCGAGGATGAAGGAGAGAACTAACCCATGAAAAAAGGACAGGTATATGAAGGATCTGTTGTAAGGGTCGATTTTCCCAACAAAGGGATCGTCTGTGTGGGAGAAGAGACTGCTGTAGTCAAGAACAGCCTGCCCGGACAGAAAGTCAAGTTCTCAGTGAATAAAGTACGCAAAGGGAAGGCGGAAGGAAGGCTTTTAGAGGTGACAGAGAAGTCACCTCTGGAAACCGGACGGACGTGTTCCCTTTTTGGGTTATGCGGCGGATGTACCTATCTGTCTCTTCCCTATGAAGAACAGCTGAAAGTCAAGGAGGAACAGGTAAAACGCCTGCTGGACAGTGCGTTAAACAAGCAGGAGGAAGCCTGGGCTTTTGAGGGCATCAAGGGCAGCCCGAAGGCTTATGAATACCGTAATAAGATGGAATTTTCCTTCGGAGACGAGTACAAGGACGGACCGCTGGCGCTGGGCATGCATAAGAGAGGCAGCTTCTACGATATAGTGACCGTAGCGGACTGTGAGATCGTGGATGCGGATTACCGCCTGATCTTACAGACAGTGAGAGATTACTTTGCCCGGGAGAAGGTAAGCTTTTTCCACAGAATGAGCCATGAGGGGTACTTACGTCACCTGCTGGTACGTAAGGCATCCCGCACCGGAGAGATTCTGGTGGCACTGGTGACGACCTCCCAGGATCCCTGGCAGGGAGAGACGGCGGTGGAAGGAAGCTTGGATGTGGATGCGCTGATCACAGGATTTAAGGATCTGCTGCTTTCCCTGGAACAGGATAGGAAGCTAGCCGGAAAATTCGCAGGAATCTTACATATTACCAATGATTCCATTGCAGATGTGGTGCAGAGTGATCGTACGGAGCTGTTATACGGACAGGAGTATTTTTATGAGGAACTGCTGGGGTTGAAATTCAAGATCTCCACATTCTCCTTTTTCCAGACCAACTCTTACAGTGCGGAGGTACTGTACCAGACGGCAAGAGATTATGTGGGCGACCTGGGCGGCAGTGACAAGACTGTGTTCGACCTTTACAGCGGCACCGGTACCATCGCACAGCTCATGGCACCGGCGGCCGGAAAGGTTATCGGCGTGGAAATCGTGGAGGAAGCCGTAGAGGCAGCAAAGAAAAATGCCGCTGCCAACGGACTGGATAACTGCGAATTCATCGCCGGAGATGTACTGAAGGTTCTGGACGAAGTGGAAGAGAAGCCGGATATGATCATCCTGGATCCCCCCAGAGACGGCATCCACCCCAAGGCACTGCCGAAGATCATTGCTTACGGCGTGGATCATATTGTCTACATCTCCTGCAAACCCACCAGCCTTGTGCGGGATCTGGAAGTGTTTCTGGAGAACGGTTACCGCGTGGACAAGGCCGTGGCCGTGGACCAGTTCCCCTGGACCGCAAATGTCGAGACGGTAGTTTTACTTTCCAAGGGTGAGGTCGACTCGAAAAAGATTCGGGTTGAGTTCTCTTTGGAAGATATGGATATGTCCGAATTTCAAGATGGGGCAACCTACACCCAGATTAAGGACTATGTGCTGGAGCATAGCGGGTTAAAGGTATCCAACCTGTATATCTCACAAATTAAGCGAAAATGTGGGATTGGGGTTGGTAAGAACTATAATTTGCCGAAGTCCGAGGATTCCAGACAGCCCCAGTGTCCACCGGAAAAAGAGAAAGCAATCCGAGAAGCATTCAAATATTTTGGGATGATCTAACATCCCGCAAAATGGAGGTTTCTTATGGATAGATTGATTTCTTGTGAGTTTAACATGGATACCGCTTGTGTGGAACTGAAATTCTTAGATGGCAGCATGATTGCCATTGATACCATCGCCGTGGAGAATGGGGTCGCCGACAATATGTATCAGCGGTCAGAATTGGACTATCTGATCTACAATGATCCGATTGGATATGCAGACTTGATATTGAACGGTGATCCCGAAATTATCTAAAAACTGTAACTGAATGTAAACCCTTAGATTAAAACTCAGCCCTCTGCCTTTTCATTGGCAGAGGGCCGTTTTTTGCTTAACAGTTATTGAGCATCCCTTAATTGCTCTACAACACTGCATTTCGCTGCGTTGTCATACATCATGCAAGGAATCAGCCACCCCAGCAGAAGAAATACCGGAATTGTCAGCAGGACAGGCAGAATGGTGAATCGATACTCAAAGAACCAGAACATACTGCCCAGCATTTTTCCTGCAAGAGGTCCCACCGCCAGCGACAGAATAAAGGCCACCGCTACGGAGGACATTGCGTAAAACAATCCCTCATAGATCAGCATGGTTTTGAGCTGCCGGTTCGTCATTCCTACAGCCTGAAGCACAGCAAATTCACGGCGGCGGGAAAGAATACCGGTCATCATGGCGTTGAAGAAATTTAAGAGTCCCACCAGCCCAATGATAGCACAGAGGATACCACCTATCAGAAGGAACATCTGCCGGAACTGAGCAAATTCAGAGCGAGCCGTGGCCTTGCTTTCATACATCAAGGGCGAAAACTCACCGGCAGTGAGCTTCGATAGATATTGCTCTGCTTCGGCCTCGTCAACTTCGTCCGCTGTGTCGAACAGGTAGAGCATCGGAATGGCTGCACCACCGCTGTCCCTCTGTGCGGTGTCCACAGACAAAACTACGTCATATCCAATACCACCATAACGATAACTCATGGAATACGGAAGCTCTACCAAGGCGCAGACCGTGTACGCTACATCTCTGGCTCCATACAGTTTTTCCTGAAGGTACTCCTCCGGTGTATCTTCGGTGCAGAGTTCCCCGGTGCGGCTGTCGATATATTTCACATCGTCCGCATAGGTAGCGGTGATCGTGTCTCCCACCTTGGGGTAGTATTCAAGATTGGGCAGATTACCGTAGTCATCTAAGGAAACCGCAATGGCAATGGCGTTATTGTCCGGCTCCAACATGGGAGAAATATCTCCGTCGAACACTTGCAGCTTGTCAAACAGACTGTTATCCAGAGCCTCGATTCTGGTATCTCCCATCACCATATTGCCCCGGTGCTCCAGACGGCTCATATGGCTGTCCAACTGCTCGGCGCTTTCGAACCATGCATAGTCCTGCCGCAGAGCATCCTCCGTCATCCACAGATATGCGGGTTTTCGCACAGCATATCCCGTGCCGGAAAGACTGGCCTTTGTGTTTGCTGCGATCTCTTCGATCTGTTCCGGCGTGATGAATTCATCTGCCGGGTTGTAACGGAAATAGTCGGGCGTGCTGACGATAAAATCGGCGCAGGTCATGAAGGATACATACTTCTCCATGCTGAAGCCGCCCACAAAGGCACACAGCGCATTGAACAGCGTCACCGACAGTGCCAGAGACACCACCACCAGCACCGTCTTTTTTTTGTTTCGTCCCAGATTGGCAAAGGCCATCTGATGGAGCTTCGCTCCCCGGGTGCTGCGCTGTTTTTTCTTGGTCTGCATTGCATCCGTATATTTGGTAGCCTCCACCGGAGAGACCTTAGCTGCCATTTTTCCGGGCTTGGAACAGGACAAAAGCACCGTCAACAAGGCGAACAGCATAGAACCAAGGAAGATCACAGGCGATGTGCTGATGGTGGTGATGCCTGCATCCAACTGGGTGGAGCGCAAGACAACAGGCACCAGAACAGCGCCGATGCCGTAGCCCAGCAGCAGCCCCGCCGGAATGCCGATCAGACAAAGCAGAAGTGCCTGCTGGCGAATGATGCGTTTGAGCTGCCGGGGCGTTGTGCCAATGGTTTTCAGAAGTCCGTAAAACCGGATATCCCCTGCAACAGAGATCTGAAAAATGTTATAGATGATAAGATACCCCGTGAAAATCACCAGCAGCAAAAAAGCTGCTATGGCGATCACAAGTTCCGGATCAAGCTTCGACTCCAGCTGGGATGAGGTATATCCCCAGTTGACGCCGATCCGGACGCTGTTGGGATCGGTATAGCTGTCCCATGTGTAGCCAAGATCGGTATCCACCTGCTCCATCTGCCCTTGAATGTTTGTGCCGGAGGCCAGCATGACATTCAAATCGGTGCGGAAAGGCTGTAAACCTGTTTTCACTGCCTGCGCTTCGATGTCATCTGCGTAATCACGGCTGATGTTGATGTAATGAACAGGCATTAGTTCATCATAGTCCCAATAGCCCACCAGCGTAAAGGTATCTGTTACAGTAAAGGCGGTTTGATCCTTGTCCGTAATGGAATAGGAAACCGTGACCTCGGCGCCCAGCTCCGGCGTTACGCCAAGCAGCTGCAACGCTGCCGTATCCATGGCTACCTCTTTGCCGCTTTCGGGCATCCGTCCGGTAGTAGGGGTGGCATAGCTCCATTTAGTGCAGTTGGCATCCATGTAGCTGATCTCTGCCGGTATTTTGGCAAAGACCCCCTCCGCAGTGATACCGATTACCTTCCGTACCCCCGCAGCCTTCACCTTTGGGTGGGCAGCGATGCGTTCCGCCTGCTCGGGGGAAACATCCTTAAAGGTGCCATGCGCATAGCCGCCTACCTGCCGAAACTGGTAGGTTTCATAACTGGCGTTCAACGACAAGACAATGGTGAACATGGACGTAAATAGCAGCGTTGTCAGCGCAATGGCAAAAATAGCGATCAGATTGCGGCGACGGTTCGCATAAAGAGATTTTAAGCTGAGCTTTCGAATACATTTTCTGTTTTTGACATTCATCGTAGCCACCTCCCGTTAGTTCTGGGAG
>OOCF01000974.1_pt1 | contig 13024 bp, 5 predicted proteins | sample 1671001 | NCBI WGS metagenome assembly OOCF01 (sample SAMN06348112, study PRJEB24527) | human gut metagenome | biome: human gut; feature: ankylosing spondylitis patient; material: feces | host: Homo sapiens | place: China | collected 2015-10
TAGGTATGAAGACCAAGGAAGTAAAAATTGGTAAGAAGAGAGAGTTCAAACTTACCCTTGAAGACGACAATGCCATCGGCGAAGTCGTAGTCGTTGGTTATGGTCAGCAGAAGAAAGCTTCTGTCGTGGGTGCCATTACCCAGACCACAGGTAAGGTTCTGGAACGCGCAGGTGGTGTTTCTGATATCGGTTCTGCCCTGACAGGTAATCTGCCAGGTGTGATTACATCATCTTCATCAGGTATGCCTGGTGATGAGGATCCTAAGATTGTGATTCGTGGTGTGAGCTCCTGGAACTCTTCCGACCCTCTCATTCTTGTGGATGGTATCGAGCGCCCTATGTCGAGTGTGGATATCCATTCCGTGCAGTCTATCTCTGTATTGAAGGATGCTTCTGCCACCGCCGTCTATGGTGTGAAGGGCGCGAATGGTGTCATCCTGATTACCACCAAGCGTGGTACGGAAGGCAAGGCTAAGATTTCCGCCAGTGCAAGCTCTGCGATCAAGCTGGTGTCTAAGTTGCCTGAGACTTACGGTTCAGCCGATGCGCTTTATTATGTGAACAAGGCAATCAAGCATGAGTTGGGACTCTCACCTTCAAGCTGGGGTGACATCCGCTCTACCGAATTCATCGACAAATACAATGCTCCAGCAGGCAGTATTGATCCGGAGACCGGATTCCTGATGAGCGAGCGTTATCCTGATGTAGATTGGCAGAAGGAACTCTTCAAGGACTACGCCATGTCTTACAATGCCAATGTGAATATCGCTGGTGGTACCAAGGCAGTGAAGTATTATGCAGCCATCGACTATCAGCACGAGGGTGACCTCTTCCGCGAGTGGGATAACAATCGTGGTTATACCAGTGGTTACGGATTCAACCGTATCAACGTTCGTTCCAACCTCGACTTCCAGCTCACCAAGACTACTACGCTGAAGGCAAACCTTTCGGGTAGCCATGGTATCCGCAAGTCACCTTATGGTTTGGAGAAAGGCTCATGGGCTGAGACCCAGCTCTGGCAGGCAGCTTACTCAGCACCTCATGATACCTTCCTGCCACAGTATAGCGATGGTGTTTGGGGCTATTTCCCAAAAGATGATCAAGGTTCACCTAACTCTGTAACCAATCTTGCACTTCATGGTGAGCAGGCAACCACCACAACCCGTATCAACACCGACTTTACGCTCGAGCAGGATCTATCCTTTATTACTAAGGGTCTGAAAGTGTCTGCTCTTGTATCTTGGGATAACGTGTTTGTGGAGGCAAACCGAGGTATCAACGACCTCTATAATGCAGCCCAGTATAAGTATATCGACCCTGTTACTGGTGTGGTAACCTATAAGGAGAAGCCTGCCGGCAACAACAACTTTGATTTCGTGGAGACCATCGCATGGAAGACTGATCCAGGTGCGCTCAACAATAATCTTACCCAGCGTAACCTCTTCTATCAGGCACAGCTCTATTGGGGACGCAAGTTCGGCAAGCACGATGTAACCGCCATGGGCGTGTTCAACCGCTCAGAGCGTGCTACGGGTTCTCAGTTTACCAACTACCGTGAGGACTGGGCATTCCGTACCACCTATAATTATGACGATCGCTACATGTTCGAGTATAACGGTGCCTACAACGGTTCGGAGAAGTTCTCCAAGGATAATCGTTTTGCCTTTTTCAATTCTGGTGCTATCGGTTGGAACGTAGCCAACGAGAAATGGTTCAAGCCTGTGGCTGAAACAAAGGTATTCGGCAGAAATCTGATTGATATCCTCAAGCTTCGCTACTCTTATGGAGAGATTGGTGAGGATAATGTATGGGAACGCTGGCTCTATCAGACCACTTGGGCTTATGGTGGCAAGACCCATCTTGATTCAACCAACCCAAACAACGAATCCATTTATACTTGGTATAAGGAAGCAAAGGTAGGTAACCCAGATATCCATTGGGAGAAGGCCATCAAGAAGAACTTCGGTATCGACTATGCTTTCCTCGGTGGTCTCGTAGCCGGTTCGCTTGAATTCTTCAGCGAGAAACGTTCAGATATTATGATTGCTGGCGGCAGCCGTTCGGTTCCTTCCTATTTCGGTGCTTCTGCTCCTTATATGAACAAGGGTAGAACCAAGACCACTGGTTATGAACTTGAAGTTCGACTGAAGTATGATTTTGCCAACGGTATCCATGCCTATGCCAACATGAACATGACTCATGCAAAGAATGTGGTTACCGAGCATGACGACCCAGAGTTGCTTCCTGCATACCAGAAGAACGTGGGATTCTCCATCGGACAGGGCAAGAGCTATCTCGACAATGGTACAGCACAGTCTTGGGATGATGTCATCGCCATGACTCCTCATAATACCAACGACAACCAGAAGTTGCCAGGTCAGTATATCATAACCGACTTCAATGGTGATGGTGTAATTGATACCAATGATAGTGCGCCTTATGGCTTTACAGGTACTCCTCAGAATACTTACAATGCCACTATCGGTGTTGATTACAAGGGATTCAGCATCTATGCACAGTTCTATGGCGTAAACAATGTGAGCCGTTATGTAGCGTTCAATTCATTGCCTAAGCCATACCTTCATACGGTGTTCAAGGAGGGAGATTACTGGTCACCATCAACTCCAAATGGAATTCCTTCACTCCGCATGAATTCTACCCCAAGTTACTATGAGGGTACCCGCTTCCTCTACGATGGTTCGTTCTGTCGTCTGAAGAATCTGGAGGTGGCTTATACCTGGAATGGTGGATGGATTAAGAGTCTCGGTCTCTCGATGTTGAAGGTTTATGTAAATGGTAACAACCTCTTCCTCTGGACTGATATGCCTGACGACCGTGAGTCGAACTTCGCAGGTACAGGTCTTGCTTCTCAGGGTGCATACCCTACAATGAAGCGTATCAACTTCGGTTTCAAGTTAGAGTTGTAAACAGAGTTAATATAACACATTATATATTATGACAAGAATAATTTCTAAATATAAGTCTGTCTGCATGGCGTTGGCGTTGGGATGTTCTCTCGCCTTGACTACCAGTTGTACAGACTATCTTGACAAGTCTCCAGAGTCGGATGTTTCTGCAGAGGATGCTTTCAAGAATTTCAAGAATTTCCAGGGCTTTACAGAAGAGCTTTATCTCTGTATTCCTGACTTCTCCAAGAGTTATTGGACAACGTCCTGGAACTGGGGTGAGGATGATATCCAGGCTGTGGGTATTAACTATCACATGAGCTACAAGGTTGACCAGGGTGACTTCTGGGGCTGGCAGAGAGAGTTTGACGGATGGGGCGCATGCTTCATGGATCAGGCTGATACGTTTGATCCTAAAGACCGTTTCAAGCGTGGTCTTTGGAAGGCTGCATGGTATGGTATCCGTAAGGCGAATCTGGGTCTGGAGAATATGGACCTGATGACGGCTGCCACCCAGGAGGAGAAGAATACCATCAAGGGTCAGTTGCTCTTCTTCCGTGGATGGCTTCATTTCCAGTTGATGCAGTATTTCGGCGGTCTGCCATATATTGACCATACCGTAGCGCCTGACCAGCCAATGACTCTTCCTCGTGAAACCTGTCAGTCATGTGCCGAGAAGGCTGCGAAAGACTTCCGTGAGGCTGCAGAACTTCTGCCTATCGACTGGGATAAGTCTTCTGTAGGTCGCAATACATTAGGTAAGAACGGATTCCGCATCAATAAGATCACCGCACTTGCCTATGAAGGCAAATCACTCTTGTGGGCAGCTTCTCCACTGGTGAAGAACTGCGATGACAAAATGAATGTAAACGGCAATGCCAGCACCTACGATTACGATACCAACTATGCACAGCAGGCTGCTGAGGCTCTTGGCGAACTCCTCACTCTTGTAGAATCTGGACAGACCCAGTACAAACTCGTGGATTTTGCAAATTACTCAGACCTGTTCTATACCTGGAACAAGAATATGCTTCCTCCAGGCTCTACTGAGAATATTCTCCGTGATATTCCAGCCGATGCATGGCAGAACTCTCAGTTCGGAGTGGTCACCGAGTTTGGCGGTCAGATTCTTACAGGTGGTCAGGCTTTCTCACAGCCTACAGCCAACTACGTAAACTATTATGGAATGGCGAATGGTCTTCCTCTTGATGATCCAGAGTCTGGCTTCGACCCAACCCATCCTTGGAAGAACCGTGATCCACGTTTCTATCACGACATCGTATATGATGGAGTAAAGGTGGTAGAGGGAGACATCAAACCGGATGCCAACCGATATGCCAACCTCTATACAGGTGGTACTTATCGTGATGATATCAACGAGAGCCGCACAGGTTACCTGCTTTATAAGTTTATTCCTATGATAGCTAACAACTATGATCTGGGTGATACTTTTAACAAGTTGTATATTGATGTGCCTTATCTGCGTCTTGCCGATTGTTATCTGATGTATGCTGAGGCTTGTGCAGCCGTAGGTGGAGCCACAGTTTCAGCCAAGTGCTCACTCACAGCTCTCGATGCAGTGAATAAGATTCGCGAGCGTGCCGGAGTAGCAGACGTAGCAGCCAAGTTTACCGGTAGCAAGGATAAGTTCATGGACGAGGTTCGCCGCGAGCGTGCTGTAGAGCTTGCTTTCGAAGGTCACCGTTTCAACGACCTGCGCCGCTGGTTGCTTCTCGACAAGGCACCTTACAACATCAAGACCTCTCAGGAGTTTGTACGTGCAGGCGAGTTTGATCCAAAGAATCCACAGGACACCGAGGTTTCCGGTTTCAAGGAGAAGACCATTCTTACCCGCAACTTCACAAGCAAGCACTGGTGGATGCCTTTGAAGAAGAAAGACACCAGTATCTATCCTGAGATGTTCCAGAATCCAGGTTGGTAATAGAGTGTGAATCAAGAAAACAATTAAAAGAATAAAGAAGAAAAAATTATGAGCAACATAATTTCAAGATATAAAGCCATTCTTCCGGTTTCCCTCTTCGCTCTGTCTGCACAAGGAGTGATGGCACAGGATGCCACAGAAGCAGATACCATCAACGTGGCTTTCCGCAAGGCGGATGCCCGTGATGTAATCACTCCAGTCAGCACGGTCAAGGTGAAGAATCTGCTGGAGAAGAACTACAATACCTATAGCCTCGACAATATGCAGGCTTTGGCTGCAGGTTATAATGGGGCGCTGTGGAACCAGGGAGAAGCACTTGTGCTGATTGATGGTGTGCCACGTGATGCAAACAATGTATTGCCAACAGAGATTGAAGACATTACATTCCTCAAGGGTGCTTCTGCCGTTGTTCTCTATGGTAGCCGTGCTGCAAAGGGTGTTATCCTCATCACAACAAAGCGTGGTAAGATTGAACCGCTGAAGATAAGCGCCCGTGCCAACTATCAGATGAGTGTAGCGAAGTCTTATCCTACCTACCTCGATGGTGCGCAGTATATGACGCTTTACAATCAGGCTCTTGCCAATGATGGTCTTTCTGCTAAATATTCAGATGAAGACATCTATAACACGGCTGCAGGTACCAATCCTTACCGTTATCCAAACCAGCAGTTCTATAATTCTGATTATCTCAAGAAGACCAAGTCTCGCTACGATGTGACGGCTGAGTTCGAGGGTGGTGGTAAGTTTGCACAGTTCTATACCAACGTGAGCTACTACCGCGAGGGTGATTTCCTCAATTTCGGTGAAGGAAAGAACAACTATACCGACCGTCTGAACGTACGTGGTAACATCGACCTGCAGCTCGCTGACTGGGCTTCTGGTTGGGTGAATGCCAACGCTACCTATTATAACCAGCATGGTTCAAACAGCGAATTCTGGAAGGCAGCTTCTACATTGCGCCCTAACCGTGTGGCTCCATTCATCCCGCTGTCTTATCTTGACCCGATGGATGCCAATTCTCTGGCTCTCATCAATAACTCAAGAAATATCATCACCAATCCTGCGGGATTGCCAGCCGGACAGTATTTCCTGGGTGCTACACAGGAAGACCAGACCAATGCCTTCGCAGATATGTATGCAGCAGGCTACAACACCTGGACTTCCCGCCAGATGCAGTTTGATACTGGTGTCAAATTTGATCTCTCTTCTTTGCTGAAGGGATTGAGCTTCAAGACCATGTTTGCGGTTGACTATTCTACGTCATACACAACATCCTTGAACGACAGTTATGCAACCTTCGGTGTCAACTGGACACAGTTTGACGGCAAGCAGATTATCGGTTCCGTCACTCAGTATGGCGAGGATAAGCATACGGGAACGCTGAACTCCAGCAACTCAGCAGAGCGCCAGACTCTTGCCTGGACCGGTCAGTTTGACTACGTTAACTCCTTCGGCAATCACAATGTCAATGCCACCTTGCTCGCCAATGGTTATCAGCAGACCATCAGCGGTGAGTATCACAAGGTAAGCAATGCCAACCTGGGTCTTCTCGTGTCATACAACTATGCACATAAATACTATGCCGACCTTGCAGCCAATATGGTACACTCGGCAAAGCTTCCTGAGGGCAACCGCAATGCCATCTCTCCATCGGCAACTCTCGGCTGGAGACTCTCTGAAGAGAATTTCCTGAAGGATGTAAACTGGCTCAATGACCTCCGTCTTACTGCAGGTTATACCGTCTTGAATCAGGATCTTGATATCAAAGAGTACTTCATGTATGAGAATATCTTCACGGCTACCGGTACATGGTGGGGATGGTCTGACGCCAACAACAGCATCCAGACTTCCGACTCTCAGCGTGGTGGTAACGACAAGCTGGGCTTCATCAAGCGCAAGGAATTCAATGTAGGTTTGAATGGTGCCTTGTTCGGCAACCGACTCAGCTTTGCCGTGAACTACTACAACACGGTGACTGATGGTTTGCTTGCTCAGCCAGGATACATCTATCCAAGCTACATGCATACCTACTGGCCTGTATCTACATTCGTGCCATACATCAACTACGGCAAGAACCGCCGCACAGGTGTTGACTTCTCTCTCGGTTACAACGACAAGGTGGGAGACTTCGAATATGGCATCCAGGCATTCGGACAGACCAACAGTTCAAAGAACCTGAAGGTTGCAGAGAATGTTGAGTATGACTACATGCGTACAGAAGGCAAGCTCATTGATGCCCTTTGGGGATATGAGTGCTTAGGCTACTACAACAGTCAGGAAGAAATAGACAATGCAGAGGCTAAGAGCTCTTTCGGTACCGTGAAGCCTGGTGACTTGAAATACAAGGACCAGAATGGTGATGGTGTTATCGACAGCAAGGACCGTGTGGTTATCGGTCGCTGGAGCGCCAAGTTCACCGGTGGTATGAATCTTACCTTGAAGTACAAGAACTTCACTCTCTTCGCCATGTTGACAGGTCAGTTTGGTGGCAATGCCATCAAGGACGATACCTACAACTGGGTTTACGGTGAGCGTAAGTACAGTGATGTGGTACTCGGTGCCTGGACAGAGAGTAAATACAAGAACGGAGAGTCTATCACCTATCCTCGTCTGACAACACAGAGTGGTGACAACAACTTCAATGCTTCCGACTACTGGATGTATTCAACCGACCGCATCGACTTGAGCCGCGTGCAGCTTACCTACGACTTCAACAAGTCTCTCTTCGGAGACAATAGCTTGGTTAAGGGCTTGCAGGTATATGTCAATGGCAGCAGCCTCCTGACGATAGCCGGTGAGCGCAAGCAGATGGAACGCAATGTAGATTCTGCTCCTCAAACCCGCAGTTTCACCATCGGTGCAAAGGTTGAGTTCTAATATAAAAATTAAGATAACGAAAATGACAAAAGTGATGAACAACTTACTATCAAAATATAAAATTGGTGGAGTGGTGCTCGGACTGGCTCTTTCGATAGGACTGACAAGCTGCGACGATATGTTCGAGCCTGCCATCGAAAACCATCTGGGTTTCGAGTATATGTACGACCATCCTGACTATGCTGATGGTGTGCTTGGCAACGCCTATACCCGTCTGCCAAACGGCTCTTACTCATTCAACGATGTCGCAACAGACGATGCCGTGAGTAACGACGCTACCGACGCTTATCGTAAGATGACTGGCGTAGATAGCTGGACTTCAAGCAACAATCCGGTGGAAACCTGGCGCGACTGTCGTGCAGCCATCCAGTATATCAACCTCTTCCTCGCCAATGTGGATAAGGTAAACTGGAACAGCGATGAGACTGTGCGTGCCATGTATGAGCAGCGTTATATCGGTGAGGCAAAGGGTTTGAGAGCACTCTTTATGTACTATCTGCTCCGTGCCCATGGCGGTTTGGACGCCAATGGAACACTCCTCGGTGTGCCTAATATTCTTGAGCCAACGGATGTAAGCTCAGATTTCAATTCCCTGGAGGTGCGTGCTTCTTATGCCGACTGCATGAAGCAGCTCATTGAGGATGCAGAAGAGGCTGTACGCGTACTTCCTATTGACTACAAGGATACGGATAACGAGACAATGACCGTTAGTTGCCTTGGCAAATCCTATACAGTTACAAAGGCTACTTACAATCGTGTACTTGGTTCCAACTTCGCCGGACGCTTAAGTGGTCGTATCGCCCGTGCCGTTCTTGCACAGGCTACATTGATGGCTGCATCTCCAGCCTTTGCCAGTGGCAGCGGCGTAACCTACGAGCAGGCAGCCCAATATGCTAAGGCAGTGCTCGACCTCAATGGCGGCATTTCAGGCATCGATACAAATGGTTTGGAGTGGTATGCAGACCCAAACATGAAGAATCTTACAGCGGCAGAATGTCCTAAGGAAGTACTCTGGCGTACAGAGAAGAGCGAGAACAATGATTTGGAGACCAAGTACTACCCACCATCAATCTATGGTCAGGGTCGTATTAATCCAACTCAGAATCTGGTAGATGCATTCCCTGCTGCCAATGGTTATCCTATTACAGATGCCAACAGCGAATATGACCCAGCTAATCCATACGCAAACCGTGACCCACGTCTGGCTAAGTACATTATCTATAACGGACAGACAGCCGGTTCAGGAAATGCAGTCATCAATACACAGGCAGACAACGCAGACAATCTCGATGGTCTCAACAAGGACGTTTCCAAGTCAACCCGCACAGGTTACTATATGAAGAAACTCCTCCGTCAGGACATCAACCTGGATCCTACGGTTAACGGCAAGAGTTATCATTATACAGCCCGCATCCGTTACACAGAGCTTTATCTGGATTATGCCGAGGCAGCCAATGAGGCTTATGGTCCTAAGGGTGGCACAGGTTACTCAGCCTACGATGTAATCAAGGCAATCCGTGAGCGTGCAGGCTTGGGAGAGTTTGACGAGGATCCATATCTGGAAGAGTGTGCACAGAGTAAGGAAAAGATGCGTGACTTGATTAGAAACGAGCGCCGCATCGAGCTTTGCTTCGAAGGCTTCCGCTTCTGGGATCTGCGTCGCTGGAAGGCTAACCTCACAGAGGAGGCAAAGGGTATGAGCATCACCAACGAAGAGGCTGGCAAGAAATATACTCCAATCTCAGTGGAAACACGTAACTTCAAGGAGAATGCCTTCTATGGTCCTGTGCCATACGACCAGATTCTTAATTTCCCATCACTCGTTCAGAACGCAGGATGGTAAAAAGAACAACATTTGGTAATAACAAGAAAAAATGAAGAATATGAATAAAACATTCAGAAAAATAGGAACTGCAATCATGGGACTTGCCTTGGTAGCTGGTCTTTCTACCTCTTGTTCAAACGGAGATTGGGAAGATAGTCTTCAGGGAGGAACAGCCAATGGTGGCAACAACGGTAAGATATCTGTATATTTCTCTATGCAGGCACCTATCCGCGTTATCACCCTTGGTAATGACGATGATGCAGTAAACACCGATGACAATGCTCATCAGTTCAAGCTGCAGGCAACTTGGGGTGGTGGCTACAAGAATACCAAGGACTGTAAGATCAGCTATCAGATAGATCCATCTCTTCTGCCAGAAGGCAGTGGTATGGAGGTGCTCCCTGAATCCTACTATACCCTGGAGGATCCTAATACCCTGACTATCCCTAAGGGAAAGATTATTGGTGGTACAACAGTGCATCTTACTGATGCCTTCTTCAACGATCCAAAGGCTGCTACTACTCACTATGTATTGCCAGTAAGACTCGTTTCTTCCCTCACTGGTGATGATATCCTTGAAAAGCAGAACTACCAGTTGCTCTGTGTGAAGTACAAGAATCAGTATTCAGGTCTGTATTGCAAGACAGGAACTACCAATATCCAGGATCTGAAGACCATTACCCACAAGAATGAGGATGCCCTGGATGGGGTTTCAACTGTAGATTTCAATACATCTTCCATCACTTTCTCTTATCCTGTAAAGGAGTGGAAGTATGATGACAAAGAGCATATCTGGAGTCAGATTGATGCATCGAAGGAGTTGACCATTACTTTGGCATTCAATGGAGAAAACTGTCAGGTTTTTCAGGATGGCAAGGTGATCGGTAATGGTACTTTTGCTCCACGTGGCATTCAGGATTTCAGCGACAAGAACCGCATGGCTGATTGTCTGAAGATCAAGTTTAATGCTACTGTTGTGACCAATGCTGGTGATGCAGAGCACGAGAAAACATGGAACATCTCTGCTGACTATGTGATGTCTATGATGAGTCGTGGCAACAAGCTTGAGTCATGGAAGTAATTTCGTAACAAACTAATGAAAATGAATTTAGTAGTATGAAAGTAAATAAATATATTATATCTGCACTGGTCTGCCCATTTGTTTTGGGCAGCTGTGCAGACTGGGATGACTGGAAATATGACGTCGAGAAGCCTCAGACCATCGCTCAGTATGAGTACCTCAACGACTATGCGCCATTGAAGGAGTATCTGGATCGTGGTGCTCATCCTGGCTTTAAGGTGAGTGCTGCACTTGCCGTGGACGAGTTCAACCAGCAGGGTCCTCTCTTCCGTCTTGCAGCCCATAACTTTGATGAGATTGTTGCAGGCAATGCCATGAAGATGGCTTCCTGTGTCAACGATCAGGGTGAGATGGATTTCAGTAAGGTATCTTCCTTTGTACGTGCAGCAGAAGATGCAAAGTTAACAGTTTATGGTCATACGCTTGCCTGGCATGCTCAGCAGCCTAGCAAGTACCTCAAAAATCTTATCCAGGATAAGGAACTGCCACCTGATCCAAATGGTGGAAACAAGTACTTGCAGATTGCTTGTGGCGAAGCTGGTGCCAATAAATGGGATAAACAGATTAGTTATGTGTTGCCTAAGGCATTGGTTAAGGGACAAAGTTACGTGATGTCCGTTAAGGTAAAGGCTTCGGATGGTGGAACTTTTGCTGCTTGGCCTATTTGGGACGCAAGTGATAATAAAAACGAATGGGGTGGTAGTAACGATGTTCAGTATATGGCTGATTATAACATCACTAACGATTATTCTACTTTGAAGTGGGAGTTTACAGCCAATTTCCCTATTGATAAGCTTCAGTTTGTGTTCGGTAACGTAGGTGGAACCATTTCTTGCGATGACTTTAAGTTGACGAAAGCTGGTTCTGATGAGAATCTTATTGAAAATGGAGACTTTGCAAAAGAGTCGGCTCCTGGTTGGATCCCGACTGGTTGTACCATCAAGGTGGCTTCCGAGGCTCCTTCTGTTGAAATCTTTACTGATTGTCTTAGCAATGGTGAGATGAAAACTGGTGGTGATATGAGCAACTTTGTTGTTCGGGAGCCTGGAAAGGGTGATGTTGCTGGTACTCCTATCGCAGGTGGTCCTGACGGAAAGAATTGTGTTGTTGTTCATGCTAATGCTAATGCAGTAAATGAATGGGATACTCAGTTCTTTATCTACACTCCTAACAAGACTTGGTCTGCTGGCGATAAATATAAGATTACCTTCTACTACAAGGCTTCTGAGAATATTGACGCAGACACACAGTGTCATGGTGAGCCTGGTACTTATAAGCACTATGCGTGCTTGAGCCCTAACCCTTCTTTCACCACTCAGTGGCAGAAGTATGAGGCTAATGGTACAATCCCTGCTGAGGGTGATGGTATGAAGGCTATTGCCTTCAACTTGAACAAGGGTAAGAAAGACCATGCAATTGATTACTACTTCGCTGATATTCATTGGGGTACTGTAGAAATGGGCAACAAGAAGCCTTTGACTCCTGATGAAAAGAAGGACATTCTTACCTTGGCGATGAACAAGTGGATAAGTGGCATGATGCAGGCCACTGAAGGCAAGGTGAAGGCTTGGGATCTCATCAACGAGGCTGTCTCAGGTGGTGGCAATGTGAATGGCTTCTATGCTCTTCAGACTGAGGCTACCAGTGAGCATAATCCACAAGATTTCTACTGGCAGGATTACTTCACACCAGAGATGTATGGTCCTATCGTAGAGAAGGCAGCTCGTGATGCTTATGCTGCGGTAGAGGGTACAAACCCTGAAGACCTCAAGCTCTTCATCAACGATTATAACCTGGAGTCTGACTGGGACGACAACAAGAAGGTGAAGTCGCTCGTTTACTGGATTGGCGTATGGGAAAAGAAGGGTCAGGAACTCGGCTGGAACACCAAGATTGATGGTATCGGATCACAGATGCACATCAGCTACTACGAGAATGAACAGACTCTGGAAAGCAAGAAGAGGGCCATCCAGAACATGCTCAAGATCATGGCAGAGACTGGCAAGCTCGTCCGTATCTCAGAGATTGATATGGGCTATGTAGATAAAGATGGCAAAGATGTTACTACTGCTCAGCTGGAGAAGCTTCCTATTGAAGAGCGTGTGGCTAAGGAAAAGGCTATGGCTGAACACTACAAGTGGATTATCGAGCAGTATTTCAAGATCGTTCCTGTCAGTCAGCAGTATGGTATCTGCCAGTGGTGTCTCACCGATTCACCAACAGACAGCGGTTGGCGCCCTGGACAGCCTGTAGGTCTCTGGAACCTGAACTATCAGCGCAAGCCTGCTTACGGTGGTTTTGCTGATGGTCTTGCAAATAAGCAGCAATAGGACATTTGTTTAGGTTTATCATACAAAGATTAACCGAAAAAAGATGTTAGTCGTTAAGGTTGG
>OOCF01000997.1_pt1 | contig 12859 bp, 8 predicted proteins | sample 1671001 | NCBI WGS metagenome assembly OOCF01 (sample SAMN06348112, study PRJEB24527) | human gut metagenome | biome: human gut; feature: ankylosing spondylitis patient; material: feces | host: Homo sapiens | place: China | collected 2015-10
CTCAAGGACGTGGCCCGCGTACATGACGGAGACGTCGTCGGCGACGTCGCGGGCGAGGTTCAGGTCGTGCGTGACGATGAGCATCGACATGCCGCGCGCCTGCACGAGCGCACGCATTTCCTGCAGGAGCTCCCGCTGCACGACGACGTCGAGCGCCGTGGTGGGCTCGTCGGCGAGGAGCAGCCTGGGGCTGCCCGTGAGGGCGAGCGCGATCATCACGGCGCTGGCGCATGCCGCCCGAGAGCTGGTGGGCGTAGGCGTTCATGCGCTTTTCGGGCGCGGTGATGCCGACGGTGCGCAGAAGCTCGAGCGCAATGTCGTGGCGGTCGGCGCGTGAGCTGCGCGAAGCACGCGAGGCGCCGCTTCGGAAGTCGGGATGGCGGCAGGCGATGGTTTCGACGAGCTGCTCGCCGATCGTGCGCATCGGGTTGAGCGCGGACATGGCGTCCTGGACGACGAGGCCGATGTCGGCCCCTCGGATGGCGCGGTACTCGCGTTCGGAAAGACCGACAAGCTCGCGGCCGAGAAAGCGGATGGAGCCCGTGGTGCGGGCGCCGCGGCCGGCCAGACCGAGGATCGAGCGGGCGAGGACGCTCTTGCCCGAGCCCGACTCGCCGATGAGCGCATGGATGCGCCCGCAGTGAACGGTGAGGTCCACACCGTGCAGCACGTCGACGGCGTCGAACGAGACGCGAAGGCCGCGCACGTCAAGAAGCTTGCAGGTGGAGAAGGTCTCTGCAGACATGTTGGACATGTGAGACATGTATTGAAGGTGAGGGACGTGAGGAATCCGGAAAGACCGGGACGGAGAACGCGGGCGGACGCACGGGATGACGGGATCCCTGCGTCCGCGGCTTTCGTGCGTTCGGCGTGCGGGGCCGGATCCCGGACGGCCGCCCTGCGCGGGAGGTCGTCCGGAATCCGATGCCGGAGGATGCCGGCATTACTGGAAGGACAAGTTCTCCGCCGAGAGGTCGAGGCTTCCCTGAAGGGCGCTCGCCTCCCAGACGACGTTCTTCTGCTTGGCGTAGAGCATCGGGAGCGAGTAGAGCGGGCAGGCCCAGGGATTCTGCGAGAAGACCTTCAGCATCTCGCCCCAGGCGGACTTGCGCTCGGCGGGATCGACGCTCGTCTCGAGCTTTTCGCCAAGCTCGCAGAAGCGCCTGTACTCGGCCGAGTCGGCGACGTAGCCGTTCTGCACCCAGAAGCTCGAGGGCTTGAGGCGGCGCCAGAGCTGGGCGACGGGATCGGGATAGTAGGCGGAGAAGCTCGCGTTGTTGATCATGCGGTCGCGGCCCGGCGCCTCGACCTGGGTCCAGTTTTCCTTGACCTCGATCTTCACGTTGAGGCCTGCGGCCTTGAGCATGGAGGCGACGGCCTGCGTGACGACGAGCTCCTGCGTGTAGTAGCCCGCCTGGATGCGCCAGACGATGGGCTCGCCCTTGTAGCCCGAGGCCTTGACGAGAGCCCTGGCCTTGGCGGGATCGTAGAGTTTTTCGCCCGCCGTGGTGAGATAGAGTTCGCCGAAGGTCTTCGACTGGAAGTTGTCGGCCGTGGAGGTGCGGCCCGCGAAGAGCGCGTTGACGAGAATGTCGCGGTCGATCGCGTGGAGGATGGCCTGACGGAGTTCCTTCGACTGCATGACGGCGGAGGACTTGCAGTCGAAGACGAGGCCGTAGATGTTGTCGATGGCGCCGCCCGTGACGTCGATGCGGCCGTCGGCGGAAAGAGGCTTCACCTGATCCGGCGGGACTTCGGTGATGAGGTCGAATTCGCCCGAGCGAAGGCCCGCGACGCGGGCGGAGAGTTCGGGCACCTCGACGAAGCTCACCTTGGCGGCGGGTGCCGTCTTGCCCCAGTAGCCGTCGAAGCGCGTGAGCTCAAGACGGTTGCCGGTCTTGAAGGAGGCGATCCTGTAGGGACCCGTGCCCACGGGCGCCTTGAGCCACTTCTCCCAGCCGCCCGCAGCCTTCCAGCCGTCCTCGGAGATGATCTCGGAGGTGCGCGCGGAGAAGCGGCGCTCGATCATCGGGTCGGGCGCCTTCATGGTGACGCGAACGGTGAGGTCGTCGACCTTGACTACTTCCTTGAGGTTGCCGAGGAATTCCCAGGCGACGGCGCGGCCCGGCGCCTTTTCGCCCGAGAAGCGCTCGGGCCCGAACGTGAAGACGACGTCATCGGCCGTGAGTGGCGTGCCGTCGTGGAACCTGACGCTGGAGCGCAGCTTGAACTCTACCGTGTCGGGTGAGACACCACGATTCGGCAAGTCCCGGCTTGAGCTCGCCCGTCTTCTGGTCCGCCTTGAGGAGCGTCTCGAAGACGTTGCCGACATAGCGGTCGATCGCGTTGTTGTTGATGCCCTGCGGCTCGATGATGGTCGGAATCTGCGGCATCGCGATCACCATGTGATCGGCCGAGGCCCAGGCGTTGAGGACGCTGGAACAGAAGAGGGCCGCGAGGGCGGCGGTCTTGCGGATCTTGAACATTTACATTTCCTGCAGCAACGCGCGGGGCTCCGAATGACGAATGAAGGGAGAGTCCCGCGCCGGACTCCGCACGGAGTCCGAAAACAAAGGTCTGAATGCGGTGACGACTCACGCTGAGGCTCCGGCACCGGAGAACACGAACTGAAGGCGCGGGCCGCACGACGTTCGCCGTCGCCGTGAGATTCTGAAGGCCTTGTGCTTCACGAAGACGACACGGACATGACGTTTTGATGACGATGTATGCGGACGGTCGGTTCGCGGATGGACGTGATGACGATGGATGCGGACGGTCGGTTCGCGGATGGATGCGGCGGATGCTCAGGAATAGGGCCGTTCAATCGTTCAAATTGATGCCATCAATATCATGAGGAGTGTTTGTAAAACACTATGTCAATCGGGACGGCCCTTCCGAAAGTCTGGGACAATGAGCGGACAGAGAGGGCGGTGTGCCGCCCCGAACCCTACGAAGTCAAAGGAAGACAGAAATGGAAGACAAGGACGTCATTCTCGAAGCCATGCGCAAGGCGGGCGAACCGCTCAATGCCGGCAAGGTCGCCGAACTTACGGGTCTTGACCGCAAGGCGGTCGACAAGGCCTTTGCGGCGATGAAGAAGACGGGTGAAATCGTCTCGCCGGTCCGCTGCAAGTGGGAGCCGGCTCAGAAATAAGCCGCGCCCTGCACGGGCTTGACTAAAAAAAGGATGAGGGGCGCCTGTCTTCGGACGGGCGCCCTGACTTTTTGGCGCTCGCGGGCACGCTGAAAAGAAGCCTGCAAGTCGCTAAAATACGGCACTTTCAGTTCAGGGCCTGCGTTTCGGGCCTCTTCAGTCTTTCTGCACATGTCCTTCGAAATCGAACGCCGCCGCATCTATTCGAGCGGCACCATCTTCCGCATGGCCGTTCCGCTGATGCTGAGCTTCCTGCTCGAGCAGCTCATCGGCATGACCGACGTCGCCTTTCTCGGGCGTGTCGGCGAAGTGGAGCTCGGCGCCGCAGCGCTCGCGGGCGTCTTCTTCCTCATGCTCATGATGTTCGGCATGGGGTACGGCTTCGGCGTGCAGGCGCACATGAGCAGGAAGAACGGCGAGAAGGCCTGGGCGGAGATCGGGCGGTCGTTCCGCTCCGGGGTGCTCTTTCTCACGGGGCTCGCGGCGGTTCTCATCGTGCTCTCCGACCTTGCGGCCAAGCCTTTTCTCGATACGGCCTGCGAGTCGGCGGCGGTGGCTGAGGCGGCCGACACGTATCTCTACTGGCGCGTCTGGGGCCTGCCCTTTGCGTTTGCCTGCGCGCTTTTGCGTGCGTTCTTCATCGCGACGCTCAGGCCCGGCGTCCTGACGGCGAGCTCGCTCGTCATGGTCGCCTCGAACTTCGTCCTCAACTACGTGCTCATCTTCGGCGCAGGTCCCGTGCCCGCGATGGGCATTGCGGGCGCGGCCATTGCCTCGACGATTTCGGAGGCGGTCTGCCTCGTGTTCCTGCTCGGCTACGTACTCCTTCGCGTGGACCACGGGAAGTATGCGCTCTTCGGGAGCTTCTCCTGGGACGGCGCGCTGCAGCGCTCGCTCTTCAGGCTCGGGCGCTGGCTGATGGTGCAGGAGGCCTTCGCGTTCTTTGCGTGGCTTCTCTTCTTCCTCGCGGTCGAGCATCTCGGTGAGGAGCCTCTGGCGGTCTCGAACATCGTGCGCCAGATCTGCTCGACGCTCTTCCTATTCATCCACGCCTTCGGCTCGACGTGCGGCGCCGTCGCTGCAAACCTGATCGGCGAGGGCAGGGAGGACGAGGTGCCGGGCCTCGTGCGACGCGGCCTCGTGCTCTGCGCCGTTTCGATGCTGCCCGTCATGCTGCTCGCCGCCGTGTTCCCCTCGGCCGTGCTCGGGGTCTTCACGAGCATCGAGGGCGTGATCTCGGCGGCGAACGCGACCTTCTACGTGATGCTCGGCTCCTTCCTCACGGCCGTGCCCGCGATGTACCTGCTCTTCGTGATGGGCGGCATCGGCCGAACCTGGGAGAGCTCGGTCGCGACCATCGCCGCCTCGGCCGTCTATCTCTGCTACGTCTTCACGATCACGCGCCTCACGACGAACGTCGCCGTCGTCTGGACCGCGGACTGGATCTACTACATCACGGCGGGCATCGTGCTGTGGCATTACTGGCGTAAGGGCGTCTGGCGTACGCACTCCTAGAATGCAGTCTGCCTGAGGGGGCTTGCGCCCAAGCCGTTTTCATCAATTTGAAAGCTTTTTCTCATGAGGGTAGCTCTGGTCTAAAATGCGTGTCACCGAAGCTCCCGCGCCCGCATCGGTGTGCGGCGGGTCCGTTCCAACACTTCAATGACGGCATCGAACATGGCAGTCCTCAACATCGGCTCACTTAACCTTGACTACGTCTACCGCGTCGACCACTTCGTGCGTCCCGGCGAGACGCTTGCGGCCTCGCACCGCGCCGTGCATGCGGGCGGCAAGGGCCTCAACCAGTCGGTGGCGCTTGCGCGCGCGGGAGCGACGGTACTCCATGCGGGCTGCGTGGGCGCCGACGGCGGCATGCTTCTTGAAGTGCTCAAGGGCGAAGGCGTCGACGTCTCGATGCTTGCCGTGCACGAGTCCGAGGCGAGCGGCCACACCTTCATCCAGGTGACGGACGACGGCGAGAACGGCATCCTCTACTATCCCGGCACCAACGGCCGCGTGACGGTGGAGAGCATGCTGCTTGCGCTCGACGCCTGCGAGAAGGACGACATCGTCATGCTGCAGAACGAGCTGCCCGACACTGCGGGCCTCATCGAGGCCGCGCTTGAGCGCGGTCTGCGCACCGTCCTCAATCCGTCTCCCTTCGACGCTTCGCTTCTCAAGGCGCCGCTCGAAAGGCTCTACGCGCTCATCGTCAACGAGACCGAGGCGAGGGGCTTTCTGGCCGACGAGGCCGAAGGCGTTGAGGCCGCCGGCCTGATGGCGCTTCTCGAGCGCAGGTATCCTGACGTGAACCTCATCCTCACACTCGGCAGCAGGGGCGCCTGCGGCCGTGTGCCCGGTGCCGAGCCCTTCTTCGTGCCGGCCGTGAAGATGAAGGCCGTCGACACGACGGGCGCGGGCGACACGTTCGCGGGGTATGCCGTGGCCGCGCTTGCCGCGGGCGAGGACTTGAGGACCGCCATGAACCGCGCCGCGAAGGCCTCCGCCATCTCGGTGACGCGCGAGGGCGCCGCCACCTCAATTCCGAGAAGGTCCGAGGTCGAGGCGCTCGCCGTCTGAAGCCCGGCAATCTTCGCAGCCGAACATTCCGAACGCAAGGAGCACGCAACATGAGCACCGAAAACCAGAAGATCGACATCATCCTCGACTGCGACCCCGGCTACGACGACGCGGCCGCCATCCTGCTCGCCGCAGGCAATCCGAACGTGAACATCCTCGCGATCACGGTCGTGGCGGGCAATCAGTCGATCGCCAAGGTGACCCGCAACGCGCTGGCCATCGCGCAGGTGGCGGGCCTTCACGACGTTCCCATCGCGGCGGGCGCCACGCGTCCCCTGATGATCGAGCCCCTCAAGACGGATCCGAGGCATGCCGTGCAGGTGATCATCGACACCGTGATGAGCCGCCCCGCAGGGACGGTGACGCTCGTGCCGACGGGGCCGCTCACCAACATTGCGCTTGCCGCGCGCTTAGAGCCCAGGATCGTCGAGCGCGTCAAGGAGGTCGTCCTCATGGGCGGCGCCGTGCACACGGGCAACCACGGCCCGTACTCCGAATTCAACATCGGCACCGACCCCGAGGCGGCCGACATCGTCTTCAAGGAAAAGTGGAAGGTCGTGATGGTCGGGCTCGACCTCACCTATCAGGCCCGTGTGAGCGAGGAGCAGGTCGCCCGCATCGCCGCGATCCCGACGGCCTCCGCGAAGCTCCTCGCTGAAATCCTCACGGCCTTCAACGTCCGCTACCGCCGCGTGCGCGGCTTCGGCGACGCGCCGCTGCACGATCCGTGCGCCATCGCGTGCGTGCTCGACCCGACGGTCGTCAGGTACGTCCCCGTGCCCATCAGCGTCGAACTCACGGGCACGCGCACCCGCGGCATGACCGTCGCCGACTTCCGCAGGACGGCCCCCGAGGGCTGTCACACCCACGCCGCGCTCGAGCTTGACCTCGCGCGTTTCTGGGACATGATGGCGGATGCCGTGTCGAGACTGCCGTAAAGAGGGCGTTCAAATGCGTCTCTCGGGAAGACTGAGGGACGCATGAAAATGAGAGTGAAAAAATCGGGAGCCTCCGTTGCGGAGACTCCCGATTTTATTTAGAAGCTTCAGGCCTCAGGCCTCAGGTTTTTCGGAGACCGGATAGTAGGCGCAGGCCATGGCTTCGGCCCTGAGCTTGGCCTCGGCGGATGCTGCGGCCTGGTCCTCGGCCTCATCGAGCGCGAGGATCTGCTTGATGCGCTTGATGGCCATCTCACGCACGAGCGGCACGTCCATTTCGGGCGTGAAGATGTGCGCGAGGCGCAGGCCTTCGAGCATGGCGCGGATGGTCATGCAGCGGCTCTCGATCACTTCGTAGGGCGGTGCGTAGCGGCGCTCCTCCTTCATCGCGAGGAGCTGAGCCTCGACGATGTGGTTGCGGACCTTGCTCGCGGCGGCCACGACGATTTCATAGACCTTCGGGTTGATGAGGGCCTCGTTCATGATCGCGATGGAGAGCGACGTGTTGTCGAGGTTGAGGTAGGCGTCGACTACCTGGCCGAGCTCCTTGTCCATGCGCTCTTCGGGCGGCAGGTCGGCGAACTTGTCGGTGTCGATCATGTCGAGGAACTCCTGCGTGCGCAGTTCGACGAGCGCCTCGATGATCGCTTCCTTGTTGCTGAAGTAGTTGTAGATGTGGCCGGCGCTCATCCCGAACTCCTGCGCGATGTCGGTTTTGACAGAAGATTGGAAGCCCTGCTTCTTGGCAGGGTCGTCTTGTGGAAGCCCTGCTTCTTGAAGCAGCGTTGGGCGGCGTCGAGTATCTGGTTGCGGCGTGAGTGGCGCTGGTGCTTGCCCGCCTTGTGAATGGTGAATGTCACTTTGGCCATGGATTACTCCTTGTCGGCCGGCTGCGCTTCGGCTACGGTCGTGCCGCCGCCGAGCACCTTGTAGAGGGTGATGGCGCTCATCGACTTGGAGAGTTCGGCGCCGATGAGGGCCTGCTTGGCGCCGACCATGGCGCGCTGGCTCGTCAGAACGTCGTTGTAGGAGATGGCGCCCGCCTTGTAGCTGGCGTCGGAGAGTTCCCAGGCCTTGGTGGCGGCCTCGGCGTATTCGCGGCGGGCCGTGAGTTCACGGTCCATCGTGCCTTCGGTGGCGAGGGCGTCGGAGACTTCCCTGAAGGCGGTCTGAATGGCCTTTTCGTAGTTCGCGACGGCGATCTTCTGGCCGACCTTGGCGGCTTCAAGGGTGGCGACGTTGCGGCCGCCCGTGAAGATCGGAAGGTTCACGGAGGGCGTGAAGGACCAGAAGCCCGTGTGCGCGTCGAAGAGGTTCGAGAGCTGCATGCCCGTGGTGCCTGCGCCGGCGGTGATCGAGACGCTCGGGAAGAAGGCGGCTCGGGCGACGCCGATGTTGGCTTCGGCGCTGATCAGGTCACGTTCGCTCGCAGCGATGTCGGGACGCTTGAGGAGCACTTCGGAGGGAAGGCCGGCGGGGAGGACGGCCGTCTGCGTGACGCCGGTGGCGAGACCCGCAGGGAGCAGATCCTCGGGGACGGTGGTGCCGCAGAGAAGGTCGAGGGCGTTCTTGTCCTGCGCGACGGCGCGGATGTAGGACGCGATCTGGGCGCGGGCGGCCGTGACCGTCGTGCGGGCCTGCTCATAGTCGAGCCTGCTCGCGGCGCCGAGCCTGTAGCTTTCCTCGATGAGGCGGAAGCTTTCCTCCTGGCTTGCGAGGGTCTCCTTCTGGAGCTCGAGTTGGGCGCGGTCGGCGCCGAGCGCAAGCCAGCCGGAGGCGACTTGGGCGATCAGGGCGCTCTGGGCGGAGCGGCGGGCGTCCTCGGAGGCGAGGTAGGCCTGCAGGGCCTGTTCGTTGAGGTTGCGCACGCGGCCGAAGAAGTCGAGCTCATAGCTCGTCATGGCGAGCTGGGCCGTGTAGGTGTGGGTCGTCGTGCTCGTGCCGGCGACGCTTGCCGGGGTGTGCTTGCCTGCGTTGCTAGCGGCGGCGGCGACGGTCGGGAAGAGCTCGGAGCGCTGCACGCCGTAGAGGGCGCGGGCCTTTTCAATGTTGAGGGCCGAGACGCGGAGGTCGCGGTTTTCCTTGAGGGCGAGATCGATCACCTTGCGAAGGCGCTCGTCCGTGAAGAAGGCCTGCCATGCGGGCAGGGCTTCGCTGCGCACGGAGGCGGCGTCGTAGGCTTCGCCCGTGGGCCACGCCTGTTCGACGGGCGCGGCGGGACGCTCGTGGTCCGGGGCGAGGTTGACGCAGCCTGTCAGGGCGAGGGCCGCGCAGAGGGGAAGGATCTTGAAAATCGTCGTGGACATGATGTTTGTTCCGTGAGGGCGGCGGAGCGGGTGAGGCCCGCCGCCCTGAGATTTCAATGTGTCGTGATGTCAGTCACCTGCATCAGGCCTGCTGGATCTGGTTCTTTTCGTGGCGCTTCTTGCCGCCGAGGAAGCGGTCGACGAGCACGTAGAAGACCGGGACGAAGGCGATGCAGAGGAAGGTGCCTGCGAGCATGCCGCCGAGCACGCCCACGCCGATGGCGTTCTGGGCGCCGGCGCCCGCGCCGTGGGCCATGGCGAGCGGGAGCACGCCGAGACCGAAGGCGAGGGAGGTCATGAGAATCGGACGCAGGCGGACACGCACGGCCTCTTCGGCGGCGTGGATCGCATCCTTGCCCTGTTCCATGTACTCCTTGGCGAATTCCACGATCAGAATGGCGTTCTTGCTCACCAGACCGATCGTCGTGAGAAGGCCGACCTGGAAGTAGATGTCGTTGGACATGCCGAGCGCGCCGGTGAGGCCGAGGGCGCCCACGACGCCGCAGGGCACCACGAGGAGCACCGCGATCGGGACGGACCAGCTTTCATAAAGGGCGGCAAGGCAGAGGAACACCACGAGGATCGAGAGCGCGAAGAGCGCGGGACCCTGGTTGCCTGCGGCCTTTTCCTGGTACGAAACGCCGTTCCAGGCGATTTCGTAGCCGGCGGGGAAGACTTCCTTGGCGATTTCCTCAATGGCGGCCATAGCCTGACCGGAGGAGACGCCCGCACGCGGGTTGCCCTGGATGTTCACGGCGGGAAGGCCGTTGAAGCGTTCGAGACGCGGGCTGCCGTAGGTCCATTCGAACTTGGCGAACGTGCCGATGGGCACCATCTCGCCGTTGGCATTGCGAACGTGCCAGCCGAGGATGTCTTCGGGCTGCATGCGCGAGCCCGTGTTGCCCATGACCCAGACCTGCTTGACGCGGCCGCGGTCCATGTAGTCGTTGACGTAGGAGCCGGAGAGGACGGTCGAGATGGCGGAGTTGACTTCGCCGATGCTGAGGTTGAGGGCCGAGAGCTTTTCATAGTCGAGCACGAGCTTCAACTGCGTCGTGTCGGCCATGCCGTTGTGGCGGACCATCGTCAGACGCGGGTCGGCGTTGGCTTTCATCAGGAACTGGCCCATGTACTGCATGAGCTTGTCGTGCGTGCCGCCCGTGTTGTCCTGGATGTAGAGGTCGAAGCCGTCGGCCACGCCGAGTTCGGGAACCGGCGGAAGCGGGAAGACGAAGGTGCTGGCCTGCTTGAAGTCCGGGTGACCCATGAGGATGCCCATGGTGCGGCCCTGGATGGCGGCGACCGACGTGTCGGGCGTCGTGCGCTCGCTCCAGTCGCGAAGCTTCAGGAAGCCCAGAGCCATGTTCTGGCCCGTACCCGCGAAGGAGAAGCCGCGGACCACGAAGACGGACTCGACGGACTTGGCTTCGGTCTTGGCGAACGTCTGCTGGATCTTCTTCATCTCAAGGTCGGTGCGCTCGAGCGTCGCGCCGTCGGGGAGCTGGGACATCATCATGAGGACGCCCTGGTCTTCCTGCGGCATGAACGAGGTTGGCAGCGCCTTGAAGCCCCAGACCATCAGGCCGACGACGGCGGCGTAGGCGACGAGCATGACGCTCCAGCCGTGGATCGACTTGGCGATGAGGGCCTTGACGGACTGCGTGAAGGCGTCGAAGCTGCGGTTGAACCAGCCGAAGAAGCCGCCCTTGCCGTGGTGCTCCTCATGGTTGACCGGCTTGAGCATCGTGGCGCAGAGGGCCGGCGTCAGTGTCAGGGCGACGACGACGGAAAGCGCCATGGCTGAGACGATGGTCACCGAGAACTGGCGGTAGATGACGCCCGTGGAGCCGCCGAAGAAGGCCATCTCCTTCATCCCAGCCGAAAGGACCATGGCGATGCCCAGCACGAACACGGCCGAAAGGACCATGGCGATGCCCACGAGGGCCGACTGGATTTCGCCCATCGACTTGATGGTGGCGGTCTTCGGGTCGGTGCCGTCCTCGCGCATCACGCGCTCGACGTTCTCCACGACCACGATGGCGTCGTCCACCAGCAGGCCGATGGCGAGCACCATGGCGAACATCGTCAGCATGTTGATGGAGAAGCCGCAGGCGAAGAGCGCGCCGAACGTGCCCAGAAGCACGACCGGCACGGCGATCGTCGGGATGAGCGTCGCGCGGAAGTTCTGCAGGAAGAGGTACATCACCACGACGACGAGCACGATGGCTTCAAAGAGCGTCTTGATCACGCCCTTGAGAGCTGCGGAGACGAACGGCGTCGTGTCGAACGGAATCACGACTTCCATGCCTTCGGGGAAGCTCGGCTTGAGTTCCTCGACGCGTTCGAGCACGGCCTTCTGCGTGGCGATGGCGTTGGCGCCCGAAGCGAGCTTGATGGCCATGCCGGAGGCCGGATAGTCGTCGTAGGTGGCGAAGGCCATGTAGGTCTGCTGGCCGACGGCGACTTCAGCGACGTCGCGCAGGTAGACCTTGGCGCCGTCCTCGGTCGTCTTGAGGAGGATGTTGCGGAATTCCTCAGGCGTCTGCAGCAAGCTTGCCGACGAGATGGTGGCCGTGAAGAGCTGCTTGCCGTCGGTCGGTTGCTGGGCGATGCCGCCGGCGGAGACCTGGGCGTTCTGGGCCGAGATGGCGGCCTTGACTTCGCTCGGGTTGAGCTTGTACTTCACCATCTTGCTCGGGTCGAGCCAGATGCGCATGGCGTATTCGGAGCCGAACACTTCGGCTTCACCGACGCCCTGCACGCGCGAGAGCGGCTCCTGAACATGGGCGACGAGGTAGTCGCCCAAGTCGGAGGCGTTCATGCTGTGGTCCTTGGAGATGAAGCCCACGACCATCAGGAAGTTGGCGGCCGTCTTTGGTCAGGGCCGTCTGGATCTTGTTCTGGACCTGAACCTGAGCCATGTCGGGGTTCGTGCCGGCCTCGAAGGTCACCGTGATGGACACGCGGCCCGTCGAGTCGGACGTCGACGACATGTAGAGGTAGCCGTCAAGACCGGTGAGGTTCTGCTCGATGATCTGCGTGACGGTGTTTTCGATCGTCTCGGCGGAGGCGCCCGGATAGGTGGCGGAGATGCTTACCTGCGGAGGCGCGATCTGCGGGAACTGGCTGATCGGCAGCCTGAGGATGGAGAGAGCGCCCGCGAGCATGATCACGATGGCGATCACCCACGAGAAGACGGGCCTCTCAATGAAAAAGCGTGAGAACATGGTTTTCTGCCTCAGTCCGTATTAGTAGAGGGACTTGCCCGTCTTGTCGAGCATCTTGGAGGCGTCGGCCTCCTTGGGCGAAACGGTGGCGCCGGCGCGGGTGCGCTGGAAACCCTCGAAGACGACGCGGTCGCCGGCCTTGAGGCCGGACTCGACGAGCCAGCTCGTGCCGATCGAGCGGGAGGCCGTGATCTTGCGGGTGGCGATCTTGTTCTCGGCGTCGATCACCCAGACCGAGGCGTTGCCCTTGGCGTCGCGCATCACGCACTGCATCGGAATGACGATGGAGTCGGGACGCACGCCCTCGACGAGGTTGGCGCGGACGTAGAGGCCGGGGAGAAGAACCTTGTCCGGGTTCGGGAACACGGCGCGGACGTTGACCATGCCGGTGGATTCGTTGACGGTGACGTCGGTGAACGTCAGCTCGCCCTCGTGCGGGTAGACGGAGCCGTCGTCAAAGACGAGCTGAACGCGGGCGCTCTGGTTGTCGCCGGACTTGAGCACGCCGGAGGCGATGTCGCGGCGGATGCGCATCAGGTCGTCGGCCTTCTGCGTCACGTCGACGTAGATCGGGTCGAGCTGCTGCACGCGCGTGAGCGCCGTGGTCTGGTAGGCGGACATCAGCGCGCCTTCCGTGAATTCAGAGCGGGAGAT
>OOCF01001008.1_pt1 | contig 12771 bp, 8 predicted proteins | sample 1671001 | NCBI WGS metagenome assembly OOCF01 (sample SAMN06348112, study PRJEB24527) | human gut metagenome | biome: human gut; feature: ankylosing spondylitis patient; material: feces | host: Homo sapiens | place: China | collected 2015-10
CGAAAAGCTTTAGCACATTTGTCAAAAAGCTTTATCACATATATGGAAAAGCTTTACGACAAAAGTCAAAAAATACTTTGCAGGCAATTATTCCCTATATCCTGCCGGATAAGGAACTGCGAAGAGTTGGGCGTGGGATTATTTTTAAGTCGGAATATCGGGTTATTCCAATATTTTGAATATATTTGCCCTTTCAAAAGCATATAATTGCATAATTTAATTGTGGGTGGCAGTGATTTGGAATAATATCGAAACTAATTGGAAATATATACATTAATAATTAATAAGTAATAAAGACATGAAGAAAATTACTCAGTGGGTAGTTGGAGCTTGCGCAGCGTTCGCGCTTATCTCTACTCCCGTATCCATGAACGCACAATCTTTGTCTCCTTCCACAAAGTGGCATTGGGAGAAGGGAACGATCGTAATTGATACACCCGAACGTCCGGCTGGTCAGCAGCACGCTTTAGGTTTGAAAGCTCCTAAGTTGAATGTTGTACGCGTAGCCTTCGTAGGTTTGGGTATGCGTGGTCCGGGTGCTGTTGAACGTTTCACTTATATACCAGGTGTTCAGATTGTAGCCTTGTGTGATTATGAGAAAGATCGTGCTGAAAAGTGCCAGAATATTTTGCGTAAGGCAAGTCTGCCGCCTGCTGCTATTTATTCAGGAGCTGAAGGCTATAAAGAACTTTGCCAGCGTGAAGACGTAGACTTGGTATACATCGCTGCCGATTGGGATCATCACTTCCCGATTGCCAAATGTGCACTTGAAAACGGTAAGCATACGGCGATCGAAGTACCGTCTGCCATGAATCTGGAACAATGCTGGGAGCTGATCAACTTATCTGAAAAGACTCGTAAGCATTGTATGATTTTGGAAAACTGCTGTTACGACTGGTTTGAAATGAATACCTTGAATATGGCACAACAGGGTGTATTCGGAGAAGTAATCCGTGCTCAGGGTGCTTATATTCATAACTTGGATGATTTCTGGGATTACTATTGGAAGAACGGAAAAGAAGACAAGTTAGGCTGGCGTTTGCGCTATAATAAGGAAAATCGTGGTGACGTATATGCTACTCACGGCTTAGGCCCGGTTGCTCAGGCGTTGGATATCCATCGTGGTGACCGCATGACTACTTTGGTTGCTATGGATACGAAGTCGGTTCATGGTAAAGCTTTGGTTGAAAGAGCAACAGGCGAGAAGTGTGATAACTTCCGCAATGGCGATCATACAACTACTTTGATCCGTACAGAAAACGGTAAGGTAATCGAAATCCAGCATGACGTAATGAATCCGCAGCCATACAATCGTTTGTATCAGCTGACCGGTACAAAAGGTTTCGCCAATAAGTATCCGGTAGAAGGTTATGCTATTGATTCAAAGCAGATGGCAGCATCAGGTGTTCAGCCGAAGGTAGATAATCTGAGCACACACTCTTTCTTGCCGAAAGAAGAAATGGATGCTTTGGTTGCTAAATTCCAGCACCCGATCTTGAAGAAATACGGTGAAATGGCTAAAGAAGTAGGTGGTCATGGTGGTATGGACTTCATCATGGATTCTCGTCTGGTATATTGCTTGCAGAACGGTTTACCATTGGATATGGACGTATATGATTTGGCTGAATGGTGTAGCTTGGCTGAACTGGGTGCCATTTCTATGGATAACGGTTGTGCAGCCGTTGCTTTCCCTGACTTCACTCGCGGACATTGGAACGATGTAAAAGGATACAAACATGCGTTTGCAACTCCGGAAGAAGAAGAGGCTTCTATGAAGATTGCTCAAGAGTTTACTGCAAAACAGAAAGAACTGGGAGCAAAAGAATGGGAAAAAATAGCTAAGAAAGAAGCAAAGGCTGCTAAGAAAGCTGCCAAGAAGTAAAATAAGTAAATAAGTTGACAAGGGAACATGGCTTTAAGGAGCATTGTTCCCTTGTTTTCTTCTTGACTTGTCGATTCGCTAACTTTTTAAATCTATCTGACTGACCATGAAAATAAATCCTTTTTATTGGGCTTTGCCCTTGAGTATATGGCTGGGATGCGGCTGCAGTTCTTCTACCAAGAAGGGCGAATTGGAAACTATTGCTGTCGGATCGGCCTATTCCACTTTAACTACCATAAAGGCATCTGATTATTTCCAGCATATAACGTACATTCCACTCGAAACGACTGATAGTGTTTTGGTCGGCAATGCGCCTTCCATTCGTCTGGCTGGAAACCGTTTGATAGTTTCTTCGGCCCAAAAACAATGCTTTTCTTTCAATAAATCAGATGGTCGTTTTGTTGCTTCTGTCGGACATATTGGAAATGATCCGGAAGGATGTCGGGAATTGACCGGCTGGCTTGATGCAGAAAATGGATATCTTTATTTTTCGAAAGGTGACGGCGTTTCTGCTGTTTATGATACGGAAGGAAATTTTATCGGCACCTCGAAAGAAGTAGAATTGAGTGAAGGCTTGTTTGGAATTGATTCGAATGATTACTTGGATAAGCAAATCCGGGTGAAACACTTGCCGGCTTCTGCCACAAAACCCGACCGGATAGTTCTTTACCAAGATACTACCTTATTGGCATCTTATCCTTCTCATGGAGCTGAAAAGGCGGTTTTTTCCGGAAATCCGGCAGACATCGAAAGCATCGCTGTATTCCAACAAGCCTTGATGGGACATTCGATGATTTTTATCCGTTACAAAAGCGGTGAAGAACAGGGTATCATCTCAACTGAACATCCTTTCTGGCATGTGGGAGAGAAGTTATATTTCCGTGAATACTTTAATGATACCATTTATCAGGTAACGAAAGAAGGATTAGTGCCTGAACGGCGATTTGATTTCGGGGCTATGACGTGGAAGCGGGAAGACCGGTATGATGTTCAGAAAGACGAAGCGATCTATCCATTGGAAGTAATGGAAAACGACCGGTTTTTGTGGTTACGTTTTGTTGTCAATCTTTATCGGCAAGACAAGCGAAAAGCCTACAATGCACTTTATCTGAAGGAAACTGGAGAAGTAAAGGTTGCTGCTTATGAGGAAGGGTTAGAAAATGATCTGAACGGATTCTTGCCTTTACAACCCACTTTTGTAACGGCAGACGGAGAATTTGCCCAGATAATTCCGGCCGAAATAATAGCTGAATGGTTTGAAGAACATCCGGATGCAGCAGAACTTCCGGAAGAAGTGAAAGCCTTGAAAGAAATCACGGCAGAAGATAATCCGGTGGTTGTCTTGATGAAGTAAACTTGCTGAAGGATACAATCTGCGTATATAGCAAAAGAGACTTTGACGTTCACCATCAAAGTCTCTTTTGTTTATGAACAAGCAACGATATTACTTGTTATCTGCCAAGTAAGAATCCGGAGCAACATCGAAACCAGCCAAACGATTGTTGTTGTTGGTTACGTTGATTAATGCTACGTATTTACGATATTGATCACGATTCAACACTTTCTTCATCAACTTCAAATTGCTGTAGATTGCTTTCTGCATTTTTACTTCTTTCTGATCTTCTGAAGCACGCAAACTTGCCTTCTGCATTTCGTGGAAGTATTCATTGATGTTTTCTACTTCTCTAACCTGATCAGAAGTCAACTGCAAATAACAGCTCAACTGATATGTATTAGCTGAGAACGGAATCTTTTTGTTATTTGCAAAACTAACTGTTGCGCTCATCAATACAGCAGCAACGAATAAACCTAAACGTTTCATAATCAATAATCCTAAAATAATTAAACCTAAAAACAACCTAAAATGTAACCTAAACTCTCTATACCAACATCCCGTGTTGATATCATTTCTTTTTCGAAGGCAAAGATATAAATGTGTTTTATAGCATAACTATCCGGCATTATTAATAATTGTAAATTGTGTATCGTAATTGATATAAATCAAGGAATATGGCTTTACTTTGGCAATAATAGGATATAAATGTAGAACTAAATGAAATGGTTTTGTAATAATCGTTGTCATTATGTAATACTATTTTCCTATTTTATTCCGTTCATACGAGGCCTTTGTCCAATGCCAGTATACGAATAGAGAGGCCACACAGCAAAGTGATCCGAAAAGATAAGCGGCCGACAAGCTGATGTGTGCAGATATAAAACCGGCTAAAAGCATTCCGATACCGACTCCCACGTCAAATGAAGTCAGATACGTAGAAGTCGCAGTTCCGCGCAGGCTATGTGGTGCCACATTAACGAACAGACATTGAAAAGCCGGTACTCCTGTTCCGAATCCGATCCCGATGAATAAGGCTGCTCCATAGAATACTTCAGGACGATGGATGGTGGCAAACAAGGCGAAAGATAGGATCAGGCAGATGATGGAAGAAGAGGCAACCTGATGAATCTTACCATGATCAACCAAACGACCGGAGATTAATCTGGAAATACCAACACCAATGGCCATGAATACAAAGAAGTAACCGGGTTCAGCGATTCCGATTTCTTTTCCATACAATACGACAAACGAGGTAAGCATGCCATAAGGTATGGCTATTAATATATAGGAAGCAGCAGCAGGTAATGCTGTGAGCAAAATGAACCGGTCTAATGAAAAGGCCGGACGCTTGACTGGTTTACGGGCTGGATACTGAATGAACAAAACCGAAAGTATGCCTGCCAGGGAAATACCCAAACAGATCCAAATAATAGAAGAAAAGCCATGATGGGCATAGGCAGCGACAGCGACCAACGGAGCCAACGACATGGCCAGATTGATAGTCAGCCCGTAAAATCCCATTCCTTCGCCTCTTCTTTCGGAAGGTATCACATCAATGGTTATGGTGTTACCGGCAACAGATGTTAATCCCATGAAGCCTCCTTGCAAGAAACGGATGAGCAGCAACAAGCCCAAAGCCGTAAAGAAATAACCGAAGAAGAATATTCCGAATAATGTGAATGCAAACAGATACAATGGCTTGCGGGAAAAACAATCAACCAGATATCCGGAAAAAGGCCGGACGCATAAGACGCCAATTGTATAACTGGACAAAGCAATTCCGACTTCCGATTTTCCGATACCCAATTCTTCTGTCAGATAGACTGGCATAGTAGGCATCAGCATGTAGAACGCAAAGTTCATGAGGAAGTAGGATAGACAACATTGCACGAAATTGCGGTTCCACAAAATCGGTTTCCCTGATGATTCCATGTTGTTATTGTTTATCAAGCCCATTCACTTAGTTCCAGCCAGCGCATTGTCTTTTCATCCAGCTCTTCTATCAAGGCTGTAATCCGAGCTGATTTAGCCAGCAATTCTTCGGTAGATAACGTACCGCTGCTCATGGCTGTTTCCAGTTCTTTCTTTTCTGCTTCCAATGCCGGTATTTCAGCATCGAGGGCTTCAAATTCTTTCCTTTCTTTGAAGGTCAGACGCCGTTTGACTTCCTTTTCCGGTCGTCGGCTCTTTTCTTCGACAACGGCTTGCTTACTTTGCAAGGCCTGTTCTTCTTGTTTCTTCAGCGCATCCTGTTCTTCCTTCCAAGCTCGGTATTGCGTGTAGTTACCCGGAAAATCTTTGATATCTGCATTCCCGCGGAATACCAGCAGATGATCTACTACTTTATCCATGAAGTAACGGTCGTGCGATACAACAATCACACATCCTTTGAAGCTGCGCAGATATTCTTCTAATACATTCAGTGTGATGATATCAAGATCGTTTGTGGGCTCGTCTAATACCAGGAAGTTTGGATTCCGCATCAATACGGTACATAGATACAGACGACGTTTTTCTCCACCACTTAGTTTATAAACATAACTATGCTGGCGGTCGGGTGTGAACAAGAAATAATTCAGGAATTGGGAAACACCCATTTTACGTCCGTCGCCCAAATCAACGTATTCGGCAATGTTTTGTACGACATCAATCACCTTCATCTGTTCGTCGAACTGTAAACCTTCCTGACTATAATACCCGAAACGAACGGTTTCTCCGATATCAAAATGACCGCTGTCGGGCTGAATTTCACCTAACAGCATTTTAATAAAGGTAGATTTACCGGTTCCGTTATTCCCCACAATACCCATTTTCTCGTAGCGGGCAAAGGTATAATTGAAGTGATCGGTAATCTTTAAGTCGTCAAACCGTTTACATACATCGACAGCATCGAAAATCTTGGAGCCGATATAGGAAGCCTTAACATCTAAGTTTACGTGTCCGGCTTCACGTTGTTGATGGGCTTTTTTCTCTAATTCGTAAAACGCATCAATACGATATTTGGCTTTTGTCCCGCGTGCCTGCGGCTGACGGCGCATCCAATCCAACTCTTTTCGCAACAGATTGCTGGCCCGTTCCACCTCAGCGTTCTGCGCATCAATACGTTCTTGTCTTTTTTCCAGATAATAACTGTAATTACCTTTATATTGATAGATTTGTTTCCGGTCAATCTCTATGATTTCACTGCATACACGATCGAGGAAGTAACGGTCGTGCGTCACCATCAAAATACTGATCGTTGAACGGTTCAGGTAATCTTCCAGCCACTCGGTCATTTCCAGATCCAAATGGTTAGTCGGCTCATCCAGGATAATCAGTTCCGGTTCTGTTATCAGAACATTCGCTAAGGCGACCCGTTTTAATTGTCCTCCAGAAAGACTTTCTACTTTCTGTTCCAGGTTATGAATCTTCAGTTCTCCCAAGATTTGTTTGGCGCGTTGCTCATAATCCCAGGCTTTCAGGCTGTCCATTCGTTCGAGTAAACTGTTTAGCTTATCGGTATCGTTATCCATTAAGGCCTGTTCATATTCGGCTAATAGGCGGACTGTTTCATTTTGGGAATAAAAACAAGCCTGTAGCACGGTCAATCCTTCCGGATAATGCGGTGCCTGTTCCAGATAACCCACCCGCAAGTCGTTACGGAAAACGATAGAACCTTCGTCATAATCCTCTTTACCGGCGATGATATTCAGGAGCGTTGTTTTACCGGAACCGTTTTTGGCTATCAAACCTATCTTTTGTCCTTGTGCGACACCAAAAGTTATATTCTCGAAGAGTACCAAATCACCGAAGCTCTTCGTCAATCCATCCACTTGAAGAAAACTAACCATTCAACTTAATTTTTAAATGTTACGCAAAGATATATGAAGCGAACCAATTTTTAGGATAAAACGAAAAGAAAAGCGATAGGCGAGTGGCTTTTTCAAAACCAACGGGAATTGATTTTAATATTCGTATATATCAAAAACGATTCCCGTATCTTTTGCTGAAGCAGGATTTGAGGTATAAAAAACAGGTTATAATAACACCGTCGTATTATTATAACCTGTCTGTCTTATGGGTTGATCCAATCTTTCTTATTGCAACGTAGCAGCAATTGCATCTACCAGCTTCTTCACATTGGCATTGTTGGGATTCAATGCTAATGCTTTATCCAAATATTCTTTTGCTTCTTTCAACTGAGCATCAGCTTTTGCTTTTTCAGCTTTGTACTTATCGGGTTCAGAAGTTGCCAGCGGAGTAGCTTTTTGTAAGGCTGTAGCACCTTGGTTATACAACATAGCACCTAAACTATACAAAGCACCTTTCTGGTATTTCTTATTGGAAGCGATTAATACATTTTTGTATAAAGCTTCAGCACCAGCGATATCACCTTTCTTTTGGGCAGCCTGTCCTTGTTTGATACAATATGAATACAATAACTTTTCCAAATTGGCGTTTCCAGGAAGTGCTTTCAAACCAGCTTCAATAGTCGAAACAAATTCTTCTGTTTTATTCAAGTTACGATAAGCCATTGCTTCACCTGTGTAAGAATCATCCAAATTGTAGTTGTATTTTACTGCCATATCGAAATACTTGGCCGCTTCTTCATACATTTTGGCTTGGTTTGCACTAAAACCACAATTGAAGATACGAACTGTATCTTTGTATTCCGTCAACTTCAAATACTCACCATATTTTGCTACGGCTTCAGGGTAGTTTTTTGCTTTCAAGGCAGCATCACCTTCATCTCTTAATTTTTCTGCATCCTGAGCAAAAACATTTCCAATGCTTAAGCAAAATGCAACTAGTAATACAATTTTTTTCATGGTTATTCTCTTATTTATTAAAAACGCCTGCTAATATAGATAACCGATAAGATATATCCAAACCTATTATGTTTTTTTAGCTTTTACAGAAATTTTACGTTTTATAAATTCAAATAGCTTTTGGGGTGATAAATTCTTTCATGCGGCAGCCATTTTGGAATAGTTTACAGGCCATTTGGGCAACTCGTCCGATTTGTCGGGCTGTATAAGAAGGCTCAAGAGCTTCTTTCAAGGATACTGGTGCCGGATGAATAGAAAAGCAAGAAACGAGAGAATCGTTCTATATGTCTTCATTTTCTTCTATGCAGTTTCCTGTCAATACAATAACGGGAATCTGATACGATCGTGCCGACTTGACGATACCATTTACTACTTTCCCTTGCGATGTCTGTTGGTCCACTTTCCCTTCTCCGGTAATAATCAAGTCTGCATCCTGGATGATTGAGTCGAAGTTCACGCAGGCTTTTACTTGATCAATACCGGATATTAAGCGGGCATTCAGAAATGCAACGCAACCTCCGCCTAAACCTCCGGCAGCACCGGCGCCAGCAACCGACTGAATATCCAGGCCCATTTCATCTTGGATTAGCTGGGCAAAAGATCTTAATCCTTGATCCAATTGTTCTACTTGCTCTTGGTTGGCTCCTTTTTGGGGCGCAAATATACAGGCCGCTCCGTTTTCTCCGTAAAAAGGATTTTTTACATCTGTGGCTACTTCGATGATACATGTCTTGAGTTGAGGTAATATCTGAGAAACATCTACTCGGGTTATTTGGGATAAATAACTGCCACCGTCGCCGATTTCTTCACCCTCTTTATTGAGAAACCGGAATCCTAAGGCTTGTAACATACCGACACCGGCATCGTTGGTTGCGCTTCCTCCGATACCCAATAAGATATGTTTACAACCTCGCTGTAAGGCATCCGCAATCAATTGTCCGGTACCGTATGATGTTGTATGCATAACGTTACCTTCCTTCCATGGAATCAGTGGTAAGCCACTAGCTGACGCCATTTCGATAACAGCCATTTTCCGTTGTGGAATCCAACCATAAACAGCTTGAACGTGAGCACGCAGAGGACCGTCAACCTGACAAGTTACTTTTTCTCCTCCGAGGGCTTGTGTTAAGGCATCCACTGTTCCTTCTCCTCCATCAGCCATGGGAATTTTACAGATCCGACATTCAGGCCATACTTTCCTGACTCCTTTTTCAATGGCATCTGCCAGATCTTGGGAACTCAGACAACCTTTGAATGAATCAATGGCTATAACAATTTTCTTCATATTGAGACAATCAGATAATCGAACATACAAAAAAAGAATACAGACAAATCTGCTTTCTGCAAATCTGCCTGTATTCTTTTATTCATAAACTATCGGTTCGGATTATAATCCCTGACCATGACAGTTCTTATATTTCTTACCACTTCCACAAGGGCATAAGTCGTTTCGTCCGACACGCTTTTCTGCGCGAACGGGTTCTTGAGTAGCTGTTGATTCGCCATCTGTACCCGGTTTTTCGGCACGATACTTACTCATGTCTTCGTGTTCTTCTTCTTTTGCTTTCTCAATCATAATGCGCTGACGAGCTTCTGCTGCTGCTTGGATGGCAGCTGCCTGCTGAGCGGCCATCTGTGCCTGCATAGCTGCCCGGCGAGCTTCAAGTTCTTTCCGTTCTTCTTCAGTTACTGTGTGAACCGGAATTTGTCCGCGCATCAAAATAGCTACGGTCTTGCGGTTCATAACGTCTACCATATCTTTGAACAAGTTGTAAGACTCCAGCTTATAGATCAATAACGGATCTTTGTGCTCATAACTTGCATTCTGTACTGAATGACGCAGTTCGTCCATTTCACGCAAGTGTTCTTTCCAGGCTTCATCGATTGTAAGCAATACCGTTCTCTTCTGGAATGCTTTTACGATGCTCTTTGATTCTGTCTCGTAAGCTTCTTTCAAATTACATGAAACGTTATACATACGTTTACCGTCTGTGATCGGAATCATGATGTTTTCGTAAGTAGCACCTTGGTTTTCGTATACCTGTTTGATCACCGGATTAGCTACTTGTGCCATACGTTCCGTACGTTGTTTGTAGGTAGCCAAAGCTGATTCGAATAACTTCTCGCCCAAAACATCGGCTTTCATGCCCTTGAATTCATCTTCAGTAAACGGAGGTTCCATGGCAAATGTTTTGAACAATTCGATCTTGAAGCCTTCATAATCCAGACTGTCTGCAAACTGATCGGCAATAGCAATAGCAGTATCGTAAATAGTATTCAATACATCCAGTCCGATACGTTCTCCCATCAAGGCATGACGACGACGGGTGTAGATAACGTTACGTTGTGAGTTCATAACATCATCGTATTCCAACAGACGTTTACGGATACCGAAGTTGTTTTCTTCTACTTTCTTCTGTGCGCGTTCTACCGACTTGCTCAACATAGAGTGTTCCAAAACTTCTCCTTCCTTGAAGCCCAACTTATCCATCAGGTTGGCGATCTTTTCGGAAGCGAATAAACGCATCAGGTCATCTTCCAATGAAACGAAGAATACAGAAGATCCCGGGTCTCCCTGACGACCGGCACGACCTCGTAACTGACGGTCTACACGACGGCTTTCGTGACGTTCCGTACCGATGATAGCCAAACCACCTGCGTCTTTTACCTCTTTCGATAATTTGATATCCGTACCACGACCGGCCATGTTGGTAGCAATAGTAACCGTACTGCTTTGTCCGGCGAGAGCTACAATCTCAGCTTCCTTCTGATGCAATTTAGCATTCAATACATTATGCTTGATCTTACGGAGCGTCAACATACGGCTCAGCAATTCGGAAATTTCAACAGATGTTGTACCAACCAATACCGGACGACCAGCGTTTGTCAGCTGAACGATCTCTTCGATCACAGCGTTGTATTTCTCGCGTTTGGTCTTATAGATACGGTCGTTCATATCAATACGGGCTATCGGACGGTTTGTCGGAATTACGACTACATCCAATTTGTAGATATCCCAAAATTCACCTGCTTCTGTTTCTGCTGTACCGGTCATACCTGATAACTTGTGGTACATACGGAAATAGTTCTGTAAAGTGATTGTTGCGAAGGTCTGTGTAGCTGCTTCTACTTTTACACGTTCCTTGGCTTCGATTGCCTGATGAAGACCATCCGAATAGCGGCGACCATCCATGATACGTCCTGTCTGTTCATCGACGATCATTACTTTATTGTCGATAACCACATATTCATCATCTTTCTCAAACAGTGTATAAGCTTTCAATAACTGGTTGATGGTATGAACACGTTCGCTCTTGACAGAATAGTTTGCCAGGATTTCATCTTTCTTTGCCTGTTTTTCTTCTTCTGTACCTTCCATGTGATCCAGCTGAGATAATTCAGTGGCGATGTCCGGAAGAATGAAGAATTGTGGATCATCTGAATTTCCTGTTAACAAGTCAATACCTTTATCGGTTAATTCGACACTGTTGTTCTTTTCGTCGATAACCATATAAAGTTCATCTGTTGCTTCGTGCATGTGACGCATGTTTTCTGACATGAAGTATTCTTCTGTCTTCAACATTTGTGCTTTGACACCTGGTTCGCTTAAGAACTTAATTAATGCTTTGTTACGGGGATAACCTTTGTATGCGCGATATAATTGGACTGTTCCTTCTTCTACTACTTTCGGATCGTTGCTTGCCATTTTCTTTTTAGCTTCGATCAGCAGTTTCTGGCACAGTTCTTTTTGAGCATTCACTACAACTTCTACATTCGGACGGAAAAGTTCAAACAATTGTTCTTCTCCACGGGGAATAGGACCGGAAATGATCAACGGCGTACGAGCATCGTCAATCAATACGGAGTCAACCTCATCGACGATAGCATAGTTATGTTTTCTCTGTACCAAGTCTTTCGGGCTAGTTGCCATGTTGTCACGAAGGTAGTCGAAACCGAATTCATTGTTGGTACCGAAGGTAATATCTGCCATATAAGCCCGACGGCGAGCATCTGAGTTAGGCTGGTGTTTGTCGATACAATCAACAGACAAACCGTGGAACATATACAACGGTCCCATCCATTCAGAGTCACGTTTAGACAAGTAGTCGTTCACGGTTACAACATGAACACCATTACGGGTCAAGGCATTCAAGAATACAGGTAAAGTAGCTACCAAAGTCTTACCTTCACCAGTTGCCATTTCTGCAATCTTACCTTTGTGCAGAACGACACCACCAAATAATTGGACATCGTAATGAACCATATCCCAAGTGATCTCATTACCTCCAGCCATCCAGTGATTGGCATATATAGCTTTATCGCCTTCTATCCGAACGAAGTTGAAACGAGTTGCCAGATCACGGTCAAAATCGTTGGCAGTAACAACTACTTCCGGATTTTCAGCAAAACGGCGTGCAGTATCTTTTACGATAGCGAATACTTCGGGAAGCACTTCTTCCAAAACCACTTCCATCTTGTCTGTGATTTCTTTCTCGATTTTATCTACTTCTGCCCAGATCGCTTCGCGTTCTTCCAGTTCTTTACCATCAATACCTTCACGCAAAGAATTGACTTTGGCACGTTCGTCAGCTACATAGTCTTGAATACGCTGTTTGATTGCATCGATACGACCACGCAATTCATCATTTGAAAGTTCTTTGATTGACGGATAAACAGCTTTTACCTTTTCTACATACGGAGTGATTTCCTTTAGGTCGCGCTGTGACTTGTTACCGAACAACTTC
>OOCF01001012.1_pt1 | contig 12731 bp, 10 predicted proteins | sample 1671001 | NCBI WGS metagenome assembly OOCF01 (sample SAMN06348112, study PRJEB24527) | human gut metagenome | biome: human gut; feature: ankylosing spondylitis patient; material: feces | host: Homo sapiens | place: China | collected 2015-10
GCCACCAGCTCGGTGAGCGCAAAGAGCTGCCCGCCATGGGTGTGCCCCGAAAGCAGCAGGTCAAAACGCACAGCCTCGTCGTACTTTCGGGCGTGCTTGGGCTGATGGGAAAGAAGAATTCTCGGTCCTTTTTCGGGTGCGCCCGCAAAGGCCTTGATGGGATCGGGCAGCTCGCGTCCGAAGCGCCTTGCCCAAGGATCCGTCACGCCGCCCACGACAAGGGTGGCCCCGTTGTGCTCGACGGCCCTCCACTCGTTTCTCAGAAGCCTTATGCCGAGCGACGGAATCTTCTTCATCCAACCTTCGTAGTCAAGGTAGTGCTCGTGATTGCCCTCGACCGCGATGACTCCGTGCCGTGCACGAAGTCCAGCGAGCGGAGCAACGTCCTCGGACCTGACGTCCACCTCGCCGTCGACGAGGTCGCCCGTGATGACGACAAGATCGGGCGAGAGGCTGTTGACTCTTGCCACGAGATCCTTCATGTGGGGCGCGCGCAGAAGCGCCGACGCATGCAGGTCGGAGAGCTGCACGATCCTCATGCCCTCAAGTCCCGCAGGCAGGTCCTCGATCGGAACCGTCATCTCCTTGACGCAGGGAACCCTGAGCCCCTGCCGAAGACCGAAGGCCGAAATGCCGACGGCCGCGGCCGTCATGCCGATCGCCACGCGCCTGTCCTTCTGCACGAAGCGATGCATACGCTCTCCCGAACGGCCGGCCAGAACGGACAGAAAGATGACGACCTCGCGAAGCAGCGTGAGGCCTGCAAGCACGGTGAGCGCGAAGACGCAGCCGTTGCCGGCGGCCAGCACCCAGGCGGGCAGCTCGGGGCTAACGAGCCCGCCGAAGAACGTGGCGGTGACGGCGGGAAAGGCGGCGATGAGAAGCGTCACAACAAAGCCCGCGACCTTCACCACCCGCGGTGCATTCATCGGAAGCCAGAAGCGCCAGAGCACCCAGAGCGCACAGACGGCATGAAAAATTGCAAAACGCACGGCGAACCAATCCTCTCGTCCTGTTTAGGCCTTGCGGCCGGCAAATCCTGCAGGGCGAACTGCCCATGATCCCATTCTAGACCGCGATGTTTTCACGCGATCCTTCTCTTGCGAAGACTTGCAGCCTGACAGATGCAGTCACATTCATGGGATCCTCCCGGGCTTGAATCTCCCTGAGGACCTACTCCTCGTCAATCGGATCGATGAGCGCTTCGCCCGCCGTGGCCTCCGACAGGCGCTCGACGAAGGCGTCCGCCTCGTCCGACGGGACGAGCACCTCGAAGGTTGCGTCAAAGCGGAAGTCCGACGACTGCACGCGTCCCCTCGCCTCGGCGAGAAAGTGCTGGAAGTCCGAAACCTGATGGGGTTCGATCGAAACCACGAAGCGGCGCATGTCCTCGCGAAGCGTGACGGGAAGGCCCTCAAGTCCGAGCTTGACCGAACCCTGATACGCCCTGACAAGACCGCCAGTGCCGAGCAGGATGCCGCCGAAGTAGCGCGTCACGACGGCCGCCACCTCACCCACATCACTGTGCAGGAGTGCGGTGAGCATGGGACGTCCCGCCGTACCCTTTGGCTCTCCGTCGTCGCTCGCGCCCACCTGAGCCGTGTCGCCGGGAGCGCCTGCGTTGTAGGCCCAGCAGTTGTGAGTGGCGCCCGCGTGCTCCTCTCGGATGCGGTCGATGAAGGCCTTCGCCTCCTCGGGACTCGAAACCCTCGCCATCGTCACAATGAAGCGGGAGCGGCGCACGGTCTCTTCAGCCCGGTGAAAGGCGCCGGGCGCAAGGTCGGGGACTTTGTAGGCGTCGGTCATGAATCAGGGTCCAAAATAAGAACGGGCGCGGGCCGAGTTGTCGGTACCGCGCCCTCTGCATGATCCTCAGTTCAGGCTTAGTGAACGATCAGTTGGATCCACAGCATGATGAAGGCCGTGGCAGGCAGAACGGGGAGCGAGGCGTCCATGCGGTCGAAGAAGCCGCCGTGGCCGGGCAGCAGGTTAGAAGAGTCCTTGATTCCGACAAGGCGCTTGAGCATCGACTCCCAGAGGTCGCCGGCAATCGAGAGCGCAACGAGCATCGCGAGCACGCCGACGCCCCACAGGAAGCCCGCATTGTCGAAAAGGTAGTTCGTGAAGACGTTCTGCTGCACGCAGAAGACGTACGTGAGCGCGAAGAAGACGATCACGATCACGTAGGCGCCGATCGCGCCCTCGAAGGTCTTCTTGGGCGAAATGGCGGGCGCCATGCGGTGCTTGCCCCAGGCGCGACCGCAGAAGTAGGCGGAGATGTCGGCGCCCCAGACGATAAGGAGCACGGAGAGGACGAGCACCCAGTCCCCCTGTTCAAAGAGCCAGAGAAGCGACAGGTAGGCGGCGGGCACGAAGGTCACGGCGGACCAGAGGCACTGGCGCTGCGAGACCTTGAAGCCGTTTTCACGATGGAAGAGTTCCGCAAAGAAGATCACGAACCAGGCCAGCATCACGCAGCCGTTCATGAGCATCAGGAACCAGTTCATGCGGTCAAGCGCACCCGCCCAGTAGAGCGAAAGCTGGACTACCATTTCGACGGTGGCGACGAGAAGAGCGGGACGGGGACCGAGGCCGCCGATGCGCAGCCACTCATAGAGCGTGGCGCCGAAGGCAATGGCCATGACGCTTGCAAAGGCAAACGGACCAATGTAGATCGAGAGCGTCAGAACGGCCAGCAGCACGGCTGCGGTGATCACGCGCGTAAGCAACATGATGAACGAACCTCCGGCCGGTTCTCGTGACCGGCGCGTTGTATGTCTATGGGGGTGTCGCCTTTCATATAAAGGCCAGCATCCTGCCATTTTAGCCAATGCAGGACCTCGCGTGGCCGAATTCCTCAAAGGGGCGCGTTGAAAACACCGTCTTGTTCAGGCCTGCGCCCGCTCCTCACTGCAGGCCTCATGTCCTGCATCCGAAACCCAGAAAGCCGAAAACGCGGCTGCATTCAGGCGAAGACGAGCACTCCCGTTCTTCCGCCTCTTCGGTTGGAGCGCACAAGAAAGTCCCGCTGAAAGGCAGGCCGTCTCTACATCCATGTTGTCGGAAAGTCGGAAAGCTCCCCTGACTTCAGCCGCCGTTCCTGAGCTGTTCGCTCGTGCGACCGAAGCGGCGCTCGCGCCCCTCATACCAGCGAAGAGCCTCCTTCAAGTCGTCCTCGCCGAAGTCGGGCCAGAGCGCATCGGTGAAGTAGATTTCCGCGTAAGCACTCTGCCACAAAAGAAAGTTGGAAATCCTGCATTCGCCGCCCGTACGAATCAAAAGATCGACATCAGGCACGCTCATGAACCTTCCGATATTCTCGGGCGTCATCTCAAGCCCTGCCGCGGCGCATTCGGACGCCGCCTGACAGCAGTCCCAGCGTCCGCCGTAGTTCGCCGCAATGACGAGCTCCATCTTCGTGCCACCCGCAGTGGCAGCTTCATTTTCAGCGATGGCCTCGCGAACCGTATCGGAAAAGGCCGTCCTGTCCCCGATGACTCGAAGCCTGACGCCCGCCTCGGCGAGCGGCTCGCACCAGCGGCGGAGCGCCTGTGCGAAAAGCTTCATGAGCATCGAGACCTCTGCGGCGGGCCTGCGCCAGTTTTCGCTCGAAAAGGCGAATACCGTCAGGCGTTCGATGCCTGCCCTGGCGGCCGCCTCCACCACGCGGTTGAGCGCCTCGACGCCCTGCCTGTGCCCCTCTGTCCTCGGACGCAGACGCGACTTGGCCCAGCGGCCGTTGCCGTCCATGATGATCGCGACGTGATGGGGAATGTGGGAGGCGGACATGAGAAAGGAGCAGGAAAAGCGGTGTTTGTACAAGGCAGGCATTTTACACGCCGAGGCGCTGAGAACAGCCCCGGAACGCATCCCGTAACGTATTTGTCCGCTAGCCAAAACAAACATCCGGCAGACCCGCAAGCCTGCCGGATGCCGCTGTTCTTCCGGAGAGAGGAATTACCGAGCCGCAGGAGTGCCACCCGCCTCAGCATTCTTCTTGAGCGCCGCTGCAAACTCGACCGCATACTGCGCGACCTGCTGCAGGTTCACCTGGTTGTTTTCAACGGGAGCGTTGGCGGCAAGCTCAGGCTGACCGTTCTTGAAGCTCTGGAAGACGAAGGCCTTCACGCCGTCGCGCTTCTCGTTGAGCATGAGGCCGTAGAGCACACAATGATCACAGGCGTCGGTCTTGGCGTCTTCGGGCAGGACCTTGACTTCATAGCCCGCAGTCTTCAACCCCGCGGACACGGCCTCAAGCAGCTGCGGGGTCGGCGTGCGCGGAATTACGCAGAGCTGGTTGTCTGCGGACGCGGCAGCCTCCTCGGACTGGGCGCCTCCGCCCAGAGTTGCACCGCAGCCCGTCAGGCCCAGGGCCAAAAGCGCCGCAGCGCCGGTCATGGCGATAGTCTTCTTGAACATTCTTTTGTCTCTCCGCAAATGGTTCAGTCAACCCTCCGACTGGAGGCCGTTCTTCAATCATACGCGAACACTTAGGCCAATGACAATGATTCTGATTTGGAAATCCTGCAAATCGCCGTCCGCGAAGCTGGGAGCATCAGGCAACAAGGGGACTCCTCTTTTGCAAAGGAGTCCCCTTTATGAGAGCGGCATGCTTGCGCTCATCTCAAGAGCAACAGCCGCTGTGGCAGCTCAGTTCATCTGAAGCCGTTCATTTGCCGGCGGGAGTCTTGGCCGCCTTGACAAAATCGGCGACCACGATGCCGTACACCGCCGCACTCGTAAGCTGAGCGCCGCCAATGTAGTTGTCGTAGAAGAGACCGCCCGCAGCGTTGCCAATGGCGAACAAACCATCGATAACGTGGTTTTCCGTATCGAGCACCTGCCCCTTGACGTTGATGAGCGGACCGCCGAAAGTAGCCGTCATGCCCCCCTGGAAGGGAACGATATAGAACGGTGCCTTTTCAACCGTGCGTGCCTTCGGCAGGGTGTTGACCGGCGTCAGGGTCTTGCCCTTGCCCGCAGCGATCGCCTCGTTGTAAGCCTTGACAGTGGCCTTGACGGCGTCAACGGGAAGACCTGCCTTTTCGGCCGCTTCGTCAAGCGTCTGACCGACGTACACGGGAGCCTTGGTGCGTTTGTAGGACTCCCAGTCGTTGGCAAGAATCGGCACGTCATGTCCCGCCTGGTCGACGATCATGTACGCCCAGTTGGCCTTGGTCATGGCCGCAACGTCTCGAGACATCTGCACGTAGGTCTGGCCTTCGTCCGTGAAGCGTTCGCCCTTGTCATTGACGCAGATGCCGTTATTGACAATGTTGAGCGGGTTCGCGCCGGTCGGTCCGTAGATCGGACCGCAGTGGTATTGGTCAACGTTGACGATCTTCGGCATGAACGGGAGCGCAAGATTGATGTTCTCACCTGCGATGATGCGCGAACCGCGGATCGGCATCTTGGCCCCACCCGAACCGATGTACTGCGTGACCATGGCCTGATTGGCGGAGAAGCCGCCCGTGGCCAGCACGACGCCGAACTTCGAATGAATTTCGGAGAGGCCTTCCTTCGTCTTGACGCGCACGCCGTTCACGGCGCCCGTCTTTTCATCGGAAAGCAGTGCCACGGCCTTCGTATTGAAGCGGATCTCGACACCAAGCTCCTTGGCCTTCTTCATGAGCGTCAGGGCCAGCTCGCCGCCACCCGGCTTGTGTTCGCCAACAACGAGATGTGCGCGGGAAAGCATCGGCCAGACAAGCTTGGAACCAGCCGCAAAGTTGATGCCGCAATAACCGTGAAGCCATTCAAGGGTGGCATCGGCGTTTTCGCAAACAACACGAGCGAGCTTTTCATCAGCCTTGCCCTGCGTGACCTTCATCCAGTCCTTGAGGAACTGTTCGGCGGAATCGCCCTGAACATTCTTGGCCTTCTGGAAGGAGGTGTTGACGCCAAGGAGGAAGCCCGCAGCATAAATCGTGTTGCCCGCAGGCATGGCCATCTTTTCAAGAAGAAGCGGCTTGAGGCCGTTTTCAGCCGCGCGCACGGCACAGGTGAGGCCGCCACAACCAGCGCCCAAAATGATGATGTCGTACTTGGAGGGGGCCGCAGCCTTGGCTTCAGCGGCAACCGTGCCGAATGCAGCACCTGCACCAACCGCTCCCATGGCGGCGGTCTTGAAGAATTCACGACGAGAGGTAGTCATTTGCCTGTTCTCCATTAGTCTTTATGGTCCCGATGCGGTTGTGCTCCCGCATCGCTTGAAATCGACTATAGGCTCCTCCCGACGGAATCTAAAGCACATCGGGATCTTGACAAGACTGACAAAAAGTGATCTCAACGCTTGAGAACCGCCGTCCTTCCCGCAATCCGACCGAAAGTCAGCGCATCGGCGATGCCATTGCCGCCCATGCGGTTTTCACCGTGCACGCTTCCTGTGATCTCCCCGGCTGCAAAGAGTCCGGTCACCGGCTTGCCGTCGAGTCCAACAACCTGTGCGTCAGGCGTAATGACGAGTCCTCCCATCGTCGTGTGAATATTGAGGACGACTCTTGACGCCCAATAGGGCGGCTCCGACAGCTGCAGGCAGCGTACACGCGCGCACTTGCCGCCGCCCATACCTGCTTCGACGTTGAAAACACGGACACTGTCCTTGAGCGCATCTGCATCGACACCCATCAGCAGAGCCAATGCGTCCCAGGAATCGGCACGGAGCGCGTCGCCCGTCTGCAACCCTCTGTAGACGTCCTTTCTGCTGATAAGATCCATGGCTTTGACCGCGCCATCGTCTGTCACCATCCAGACGGACCCTCTGGGTCTGGCGAGTATCGCCTTCGCGAGTCCGTCACGCGAGCCGTCCTCGTCAATAAAGCGGCGTCCTCCGCCATCCACCATCAGAACACGGCCCGCGTCCAGATCAAGTCTCACCTGGAAGCCCCGTCCTTCAGGGGCGCCCGGCACGCACTGAATGCATTCGAGCGCGTTCGAAGCGGCACCAGCCCTTATCGCCTCAAGCATGACCTCGCCCGTACTCCCAGGATTGTTGTCCGTAGGAATGCCAGCAAGGTCAGCCCTGTAGCTTTCCACCAGTTCAGGATTCGCCGCAAAGCCTCCCGCCGTCAGAATGACGGCCTTTCTGGCATGAAAGACCATCTTGTCCTTCCCTCTTCCGGAGGAAAGATCCTCGACTTCGATGCTTGCTGCTCGGCCGTTCTTCATTAGAAGCCTCGTCATGGCACATCTTGTGCGGATCTTTACGCCACGCCTTATGCACTCCGAGGAAAGCGTCCGGATGTAGGCCTGCCCCCTCGGTTGCGTGGGCTTGTGGCCGCGCGGCCATTCTGCGCCCCAGGTGGCGACAGTTTCGGGCATGAATCGAACGCCAAGAGACTCAAGCCACTTCAAGGTTGGCAACGCTTCGCACACGAAGCGCCTCACAACAGCCGGGTCGTTTCGGCCGTGTCCTGACGCCATCGTCTGTTCATAGTGCCAGGAAGGGGAGTCCGTGATACCCATCGGCTCCTGACGGGCAGGATCAGACGCATTGAACAGACCGCTTGCACGCAACGTGTTGCCGCCGATCGCCGCCATCTTCTCGACAAGCAGCACCGACGCTCCTTGCTCGGCGGCTGAAAGTGCGGCCGCAAGCCCCGCACCGCCAGCCCCCGCCACCACGACGTCAAATTCGTCTTCCGCGAACGAAAACGCGCTCACACGGATAGGAGTCATCATGGCAAGCGCGCTCGCCGCGCACAAAGTCCGCCTCCTCATTCTGCCGTCCTCCACCAGTGTGCCTCAGTTTTGAGCTCCGCCATGTCATGCAAAAACTCAGAGAGTTCTGCTGCATTGTGAAGCTCAAGCTTTCCGAACACTGACGCCCTTCGGCTTCTGACGGTGTCCTCCGAAAGGCCCAGAATTTCAGCCGCCTGCCGGTTGGGGAGCCCCTTGGCGACAAGCTCTGCCGTCCGCCGTTCCGCATCAGTGAGTTCGTTCCAGAGAACCTCAGCCCGCTTCAGATCCCTTGCGACAGCCCTTCTCCGCCTATGAAGTTCACACCCTCGTGCGAGAAGCGGCAGAAGCGCTTCGGCATCGACAGGCTTTTCGAGAAAGTCGAGGGCCCCTGCCTGCACGGCCTCCACCGCCATGCGGACTTCGCCGTGAGCCGTCAGAAAGATGATCGGCAGATCACACTTCATCTCCGCGAGTCTTGTCTGAAGTTCGGGACCGGACAGCCCAGGCATGCGCACGTCGAGAAGCATGCAGCCTTCGCGGGTAGGATCATCACCGTCAAGAAACTCAGCTGCGGATTCATAGGTCCTCACCTGATAGCCCACGGCCTCAAGCACAAATCTGAAGGATGCTCCCACGCTAGGATCGTCGTCAACGATGCGAATCAAAGGCACCTGCTTCATGTTTCCATTCCTGATTGTTGATGTTGAGCTCCCGCAGTCGCGGGAGCACGAGCGAGGCCTTCAGCCCCTGGGGAGTTCTGCGCGCAAAGGCGAGATGGCCCCGATGCATCTCGGCAATAGAGGATGCAATGAAAAGTCCGAACCCAAGTCCTTCCTTACTAACGCTTTTCGTAAGTTTGCCCAGCGCTCCGAACACCTCATCGGAGACGGCAGGTCCTTCGTCGAGAACGCTCACCTCAACGATCTCGTTCTGACAGAAGACCTCAACCACAATCGAGCTCCGAGAGGGAAGATCAGCAACCGCCCTGACCGCATTCTTGAGGAAGTTCACAACCACGAGCTCCAGTTCAAGCGCATCCCCCTTCACCAGTACCTCTTCGTCAGGAAACACGGTCTTTACGTCGACCACCTCGGACAAGTGCCCCGCATGCTTCAGCGCCTCACCGACAAGACCCCGTACGTCGACGGGCTCGAATCCAGGCGTTTCCTTTCGAAGAACCGTGCGAACGCGCTCGATGATGTCCGCCGCCCTGTGCGTCTCGTGCTCGGCTGCCGACAGAGCCTCGGTCCACTTGGGAACATCAAAGTTTCCCATTTTCATCATCAACCTGATACCCGTCAGATAGTTGGCGATGCTCGTCAGAGGCTGCTTGATCTCGTGTGCAAACATGGCGGCGAGTTGAGAGGCCATGCCTGCACGCTCAACAAGCGCGAGGTTCTCCTGACTGGCCCTGAGGGCTTCGGCGGCCGCTCCTCTCGCACTCTCCTCAGCCCTGAGTTCTGCCGTCCTGCGCCTGAGAAGACGGTTGACGCGCCAGTGATGCACAAGCAGAAGAAGCAGAACCAACCCCATGACCGCAAGCTCATTGCGCCAACGGAGCGCAAGTGCCGTGATCGAATTGTCCCTCAGATAGGCGTATGGACCGATTTTCAGCCGAACAAGAAGCGCCTCCACCCCCTGCATGCGAGTGTTTGACAGCCAGTCAAGACCGTTGGCATCGGCAGGCATCGAAAGAAGGGCCACAGTTACTGCCTTCACCACATCGGGATCCGCCGATGGGGAAGAGGCGAACATTAGGTCGGGATAGAGTTCGGTCGAAGTTGCACAGCCGCCTGCCGCCCTTTCGGGACGTTCGCCGACGATCCTCACATCCTCGGCCTGTATAACGCCTGTTCTGACCGCCTGCTCAAGCTCACACGCAGGAAGCACGCCCGCATCGCTCATGCCCGTCACCACAAGCGTGAGCACATCGGGAAAGTTCCATTCTGTGAAAGTCACTTCACGAAAGAAGTCCTCGGGATCGAACCCACGTCTGGCGATCTCTCCTTGAGGAATGAGCCACCCCTCAAAAGACCAAGGTGCCGTCGCGGCCACCCTGCGGCCCCGCAGGTCTTCGATCGTCTGCACGGGACTTCCCGCCGATACGAGAAAGACTGCGCCTACACTGCGGCTAACATCTGCACATCGACTCTTGCGAAGCGTTGCAATCTGCTGGAGCCCCGCACGCGAAAGCATGCGCGCTCCTCCACTAGACACGATGACGAAGTCGATGTTCTCCACAGACTCGGGCTTCATTGCATCGGCATGAGAAATCTCCTTCGTCTCGAACCTGTACTGCGGCAGTCTGGCCTTGAGCGACTCGATAAGCGGCGTATAGACGTCAATATAAAAGCTCGGTGTAAAGGTGTCGACAAGTCCAACACGCACAACACCTGAAGCGTCCCCGGAGGGTGCGACCATCCCCGTCTCAGCGGCAATTGCGGCGGAGGCGCCAAAAAGAAATGCCAGACATGTCGCTTTAAGGCGGACGGGAAATGCAGTCACGACGTACAGTGTCCTCAAGTTCGCTTCGGATAATTCTAAAAGCTTCAGCTCTTACTGAGGCTCCTCATCGTTCACGTCTGATCTTCAGTCAGGGTAGACACGCACATTTACGCCGAGGCGCGCCACCCGTTGCATCAGGTCTTCCCGCAACAAGCCACGCCACCACGCACCACATGAGCACGAGGATCATGAGAAGCACGGGCATGCGGCCGAATCCGAAGGTCGAAGCCCAGGCGCCCGCCATCATGGGTGCAAGGCCGGCCAGCAGGTAACCGCCGCACTGAACGAGCCCCGTCACGCGAAGAATGTCAGCTTCCGGAGTCTTCTTCGTCACGGCGGTAAGCGAAATCGTCACGAATGCTCCCTGCAGCACGCCCATTACAAGCGCCGCTCCCATGAGGCCTGCGAATCCTCCCAACCCCTCCATCCAGATCCAGAGCCCCGTCAGATAAACGGTGCCGACCACAGGATAGATTTTTCTAGCCACAGGCAGAAAGCCGCATCCGAGAGATCCGGCAAACATGGCGCCAAGGTAGAGCGTCACGGCATTGACCGCGTCAGGTCTGGAAAAGCCCGCAGCCTCAAGCCCTGAGGGCATCATCGACGCAACGGTGAAGGTGAGCCCCGCCTGAATAGCAACGAACCACACGAGAAGTGCAACGAGAGCTCCGCTCTTCTCGAGACGCTTTTCCTTCCGTTCTGGAACGGGCAGAGGAACGCCTCCCAAACCCACTGCCCAGACAAGCGGCGCAAGAGCCGCCAATCCCCAAACTGCAAAAGGAGCCCACCAGACGCCGCCCGCCTCCAGAGCCGGCATGACCGAGGCCGTGCCCAGCAGGCCGCTGATGCTGAGCACTGCCGTATAGACGCCCATCACCTGAGACTGGCGGTCATGAAAGACCACCTTGATGACAGAGGGAGCCCAGACGTTCAGGCCCGCGATTGAAACGCTCAGAATCAGCGTTCCGAGAAAGAGAGCGGGCATCCACTCGATGCATCGGACGAAGGATCCGAGTGCGGCTCCGGTAAGTGCGGCGACGGCGAAGGTTCTACTTCCGAATCCGGCCACAAGCGGCAGGACAGCGAGGCTACAGAGTCCAAAGGCCATGGTCGGAATGCCTGCGAGTACGCCGAAAGCCTCCCACGGCAGATCGAAGACATCGCGAACGACGGGCGCCATCGGACCCACTGCATTGATGGGCCCGCGCATGACAAGTGCGGCAAGGACGATCATGAGGAGAATTTGCTTTTGGCTGTGCATCAGAAGCCTTCGGAAAAGTGATTACTGAAAAGGCTATCCCTTCGTGTGTGCCTTGACCAGATTGGTTTTCCCGAACAGAGGGTTTTCGCCACCGCTCGCGGCCACCTCCCACGAGCCGTATCGGCGTTCGGATTAGTTCTTTAGGATGAAGGACATGCTTAGGGCGCGGGGCCGGACACGGTCCCAGGAGGGCGCCTCAACCATATCAACCAAGGAGAAAAACATCATGCTTTCAAATCGCCGCAGCTTCCTTCAGGGTGCCGCCTCCGCGAAGGTCGCCCCCGTCACGCTCCAGGACCGCAGCTACGAGCCACTGAAGCTTCCGCGTCCGATCAGTCTGGCCGCCCTCACCATTCTCGACGTCTCTCCCGCCAATCAGGTGCTCTGCGCCGCCAAGGCGGGCTACAGCCACGTCGGCATCCGCCTCGTGCCCGCCACCCCGACCGAAACGCAGTACGACATGATCGGCAACACGCCCATGATCCGTGAAGTCGAAGCCAATCTGAAGGCACCGGCATCAAGGTCCTCGACATCGAAATTCTCCGCATCAAGCCCGACACTCGTGCCGTACTTCTTCGAAACCGGCCCCCGCCTCGGCGCCACTCAGGTGCTCTGCGCAGGCAACGACCCCGACATCAACCGCCTGACGGACAACTACGCCGAACTCTGCGAGCTCGCCCATCCGTACGGCCTCAACCTCAGCATCGAGCCGATGCCCTGATGCAACGTCTCGACCGTCAAGCAGCAGGGTGAGATCCTCCGCAAGATCAACCGTCCGAACGCAGGCTGCCTCGTCGACCCGATCCATTTCTACCGCGCCAAGAACGACTACAAGGACATCGACAACCTGCCCGCCGGCTCGCTCAAGTACTGCCAGATGTGCGACATCACGGCCGAAATGCCCGACACGATGGACGGCATCCTCTATCAGGCCCGCAACTTCCGCCTGTCTTCGGGCACCGGCGCTGCCTACCTCGTGCAGCTTCTCAAGCACCTGCCGATCTCCATCGAGGTCTGCAACGCGAACCTTGCCCTGACGATGTCTCCGCTTGACCGCGCCCGCATGTACCTCGAGGACATGGTCGCCGTGCTCAACGCCGCAGGCGAACACTGATCCTCACAAGGTCTCTCAGCAAGTTCTCCCATTTCGTGCATTCCGCACAGGCGGATTCCTTCCGGAATCCGTCGCTTTTTTGAGGGACTGGTCCCTGAAAAAAAGGTTCATCTCGGAAGTCCGTGGAACGCGGCCTTGACTTTTAAGAAAAAGTCTGGTCGGCTCCCTCCA
>OOCF01001030.1_pt1 | contig 12560 bp, 9 predicted proteins | sample 1671001 | NCBI WGS metagenome assembly OOCF01 (sample SAMN06348112, study PRJEB24527) | human gut metagenome | biome: human gut; feature: ankylosing spondylitis patient; material: feces | host: Homo sapiens | place: China | collected 2015-10
CTTATTATTTACAAATGCTCTATGATTAATAGCTAAAATAAAAAGCTTGATAAAATCTTATCTATATTTTCTAAGATTTCATCAAGCTTTCCTATATTACTTATTTTATTATTTATCTTAAATTATTTATTCCAATAATCTTTATGAACTTCTACTACTTCGTTTTCCACTTCTGGGAATGGACCTTCTACTTTTATATCTTTTTGACCTCTAGCGAATACTTCTCTACATGGTAAATCAAAAGTAGGATTTTGTTCATCATCACCAGTTAATTCTAAAAGGCGTTTTTCACTAATACCATAAACTACTTTACCTACATTGCCCCAATATATAGCACCTGCACACATTGCACAAGGTTCAGCAGTAGAATAAAGAGTGCAATTCCATAAGAAATCTTTACTATATTTTTTAGAAGCTTTAATCATTAAGCTAGTTTCAGCATGACCACTACAATTAGATTCTGTGATTTCAATATTTTCTTGTTCTAATAAAATATTGCCTTCACCGTCTACTAAGATAGCACCAAATGGAGTATTTCCATGTTCACGAGATTTTTTTGATACTTCAATTGCTTTTCTTAAATAAAATAAATGATCCATAATTTTACCTCACAAATTACATATAATTAATATTTCTTTTGTCTAATTAATTGATAATGAATAAATTTTGTATCTACATATTCATTAGCATAAAAGACAGGTTCATCATTATTATCAAAATTGATAATATCGCAATTTAAAAAGCTTGTTATTTGTTCACATTTAAAATAATCAGTTAAAGAAGATAATTCTTGATTTGTTATTGTAGATAATTCTACTTTGTCCCAAATAATTGTACGCTTTAAAAATTCGCTAAAATATTTATATATAGACATATCTAAGCAGTTTTGCAAAAAATTCTCTTTAACTATTTTTACAGGAATTCTATCAACACAATAAATAGCTGGCATCTCATTAGCATAAAACATTCGCTCAACAATAAAAACTTCCTCATTATTATCTAACTGTAATTTCTTAGCTTCATCATCTGTAGCTAAACGCTTATTAGTAGATAACACTTCTGTTTTTACCTCATAACCACTATTAGCAATTACATCACGTAAATCTCCAATAGGATTAAATACTACATTCATGCCCAAAGCTTGTTGATTAACGAATGTTCCTTTTCCCTGTTTACGAAAAATAATCCCTTCACTAGCAAGCTCATTTAATGCACTTCTTACAGTAATTCTACTAACACCTAATTCTTGAGCCAATAATTCTTCTCTAGGGAGCTTGTTTGATATAGATAAATCCATTGATTGTATATACTGTAAAATAGATTGTTTTGTTAATTGACTCAATGCTTGTTCTTTTACTTTACAAAATTTCATTTACAAATCCTCTACTAATTAACTAATTTTGTTTTAATTATATGACTGAAAAAATCAAGCTGTCAATTTATCTCTACCAGATATATCCATATTTTATTTTGTTTTAAAAATTTCACTATAATTAAATAAAGTATTCAAAATAATAGCTGTAACAGTGCCTGTAAAAATACCATTTTCTAGAAGCATTTTCAAAATTTCTGGCATTTCATTAAAAAGCCCTGGTGTAACAGTTGTTCCTAAACCAATACCAATACTACAAGCTACAATAATAATATTCTCATTCTTTTTAAAATCTACACTAGATAAGATTTTAATACCATTTGCACCAATTGTACCAAATAGACATATCATAGCTCCTCCTAATACTGGATGAGGAATTAATGTAGTGAGCATCGCAAATTTAGGAACAAGACCTAAGATAACTAAAATAATTGCTGCAGCTACTAATACAAATCTATTTCTTACGCCTGTAACAGTCATAAGTCCTGCATTTTCAGAAAAAGTAACATATGGGAAAGAATTGAATAATCCACCTAAAAATTGAGCACAACCTTCAGCTCGAATACCATTTGCTATATCTTTTGGCGTTATTTTCACTTCACAAATATCAGCAATCATGTAAAAAATCCCCACAGATTCAGCCACACTAATAACTAAAAAGATAGACATTACAACTACACTGTTGAATGTGAATTCTGGAGCCCCAAAATGCAATGGATGAATAAGCTTAAACCAATCTGCATCATTTAGATGAGATAAATCTACCATACCAAAAAAACTAGCAAATATTGTACCTAAAATTAAGCCTACTAAAATAGCTATAGATTTTGCAAAACCTTTACAAAAACGATTTATCAACAAAATAATTATCAATACAAAAATAGCAACTAAATAATTTATTGGGTCACCAAAATTTTCTGATCCAATTCCACCTGCCATATCTTGTAAAGCCAAAGGAACTAATGAAAAACCAATGATAGTTACTAAAGACCCTATTACTATTGGTGGAAAGAATTTAATAATCTTATTAATAAAAAATGAACACGCAAAAACTAATACACTAGATAATAAAATTGCACCATATAAAACTGTCATTCCACCAGTTTTACCGATAGAAATCATAGGACCTAAAGTTATTACTGCACATCCCAATACTACTGGTAATTTTATTCCAATAAATCGACCAATACCAAAGGATTGTAAAAAAGTAGCAATACCACAAGTAAATAAATCTGCCGAAATCAAAAAGGCTAAATCTAAATTAGATAATTGCAAAGCATTAGCTAAAATTATTGGCACAATTACTGCCGCTGAATACATTACTAATACATGTTGAAACCCTAATATTGTTAATTTACTTACAGGGATTTTTTCATTAATATAGTCTTTTTTCCCAATTTGTTCCATAATCAACCCTCTTTCTTAAAAGGTAATACCTATTACCTTTATTATACATAAAAAATAAAAAAAAGCAAATAAAAAAAGGAAATTAAATTAAAAAATTTAATTTCCTCTTTTACTTTCTTCTTTACAATATTTAATTTTTATTTATTATCTTTTTAGGATGTTTCCAATATAACTTTTCACAACGAGGTGAACAAAAAATAGATCGCCTATCATGCTTATTCACAACTGTTACTAATTCATGACATTTTTTACATCTAAATTGTCTTAATATAACATGTGTATCTTCATCATTAAAATCTTCTACAATCCTATTTTTACTATAGTATGTTTCTTTATGATGTTTTTTTCGACAATAATAGGTACAATACACTTGATCTTTTCTTCTAGCTTCGAAAGATTGATGACAAACTGGGCATATCTTATTTAAATGCATTTATTTCTCCATCATTTTTCGAAAACGATTTTTATCTTCTAAAGTTTTTAATGCATTTGTATAAATCTTAAAAATTATTTCATCATCAATCATTTGTAATTGCATACTAGAACCTAAATCACCACAAACTTTACCTTGTGAATCAATTAAATATCTTTGTGGCATACAATAATATCTTCCATCATTAGTAAACATATATAATGTTAATGAAGAAACAGTATCTTTTAAATCTTCACCTTTTCTAAGTTCAGTTAAAAAATCACTTTCTTTGTAGTGTTCTTCAGCAGATACTATTAAATAAAAATGTCCATCTTTTTTTACTGTTTCTATAGTATCTGTATCTATATATACAGTACCAATATTTGTTTCTCCAATCATTTTATTTGATTGTGCTTCTACTGGTTTTGCAGGTTTACTCAAAAAAAATATACCCACACCTATAATAACTACAAAAAAAACTCCTATTATGCCTATATTATCTTTTAGAATGTCCATATTCACTACCTATATTATTTAGAAGCTTCTTCTACTTGTAATGGAGTAAATACATAATCTGTTAATTTTTTGTCTTTATCAAATGCAAGCATAATAGCTACAGCTTGTTCTTTATCAAATGCTGCTACATAAGTTACTCTATCGCCTTGGTCAAATCTTTGAAAATTATAGAACTTAACTTCTTTGACATTACCATATTGTTCTTTGATTTGTTTAGATAAATCTTTGTAAGCTTTTTCATTTACATTTGTTTTTAAGGTATCTGAAAAATCTTTACTAACTACATCATATGCAGGAATTTGATCTTTAGTAAATACTTCCATAAAAGTTTCTGCTACTTTTTGTTCTTTATTTAAATCATTACCATCAGCTGCAAAACATAATCCACTAAAAGCCATCATCATAATTAATGTTACTGTAAATATAACTTTTTTCATATTAAACAACGTCCTTTACTATCACTATTTTTTTATAATAGATAAGCGACAGAATATCTGTCGCTTATCCTCTAGATTTATAACTTATAATTTAACTATTAAGCTGTTTTTTGAGCTTCTCTTTCTGCTAATAATTTAGCATGTCTTTCAGCCTGAGCTTTTACTTTTGCATCTTGAGCTAATTTTTTCATTTCTTCAGCTTTTTCAAGACGTCTTGCTTCTTCATCTTTTGCTTTTTCAGCAGCAGATTTACGACCGAGTTTCCATGTAGCACCGATACCGCCCATTACTTCATCACCAGAAGTGGAAATGCTTGCACTGAGCATGAAATCTTGATTTGGATAATGGAATACACCAAGAGCAAGACCTGTTTCGCTCTTATACTGACCTACACCAATAGCGATTTCTGTTGGAGCTTCTGGGTCAAATCCCATAGTACGAAGGTTTGCGATAGCTGCAGACATAGCACCTACTTTATCAATGCGATCTTCTACATCACTCATACGATTTTCCAAACTACCTACTCTACCATCTAATTGTTCAATCTGACCATCAATTCTAGAAATTTCATTACGACGAATATCAGCTTCGGCATTTACTGCACCAACAAGATTTTGATTATCTTTATAATTCTGATTGTCTGTAATTTCTTTATCAAGTTTTGATGTATCTCCAACTTTATTATCAACTGCATCTACTTTATCATTTACTTTATTTACTTCTTCATTTGTTGCTAAATCGCCGATATTTGTGCCACCAATTATAGCATTACCATCTTTATCTGTAGAAATTTGTACTCCATTATATGTTCCACCAGTTACATTACCAGTTGTTCCATCAACTTTAAAGTTATCTCCAACAGATAAATCTCCACCAACTGTTACATCACCAGTTGTTGTAATATTACCGCCATTAATTGTTGTAGAACCACTACCATTTGCAAATGTTGTACCATCAGTAGTTGTAGTAACACTAGTATTTCCTACTTGATCTTTAATTCCTATTGTATTTTTATCATCAATATATCCTACACTACTGCTAGCTGTTGTTGTACCATTGCTAAAGGAAGAATGAACCCCTGTTGCACCACTAACAAAAGTATTAGTAATACCATTAGCATTATATTTAAGATCTAATGTACCATCTGCACCAAGTGATAAATCTCCTCCACCTACAACATTACCATTACCATCTGTAATAGCACCATTCAAATGAATATTATCTACATATAAATCTTTTGTAGTAATTGAAGAACCATTTATTACAGTTTCACCTGTTGTAATAGTTCCACCATTAATAGATGTAAAAGATACATTTTCTCCATTAGCATTTATAAATGTTGCACCATTTTTATCTAATATAAAACTGTTATTTCTAAAACCAAGACTTACACCTGTGTTATCTAAAGTGAAACTAGTTGTTGCTGCATAGCCCAAATCAAAACCACTTGTTCTATCCATATTAAAACGGTAATTACCAGCTTTTGATGTTATGCTTCCATATGGATCTACTACAAAATTACCATTAGCTGTAGAAAAACGACCTGTGTTATATATTTTTGTTTTTCCTTCAATTTGAGTATAATAACCTAATCCATCTTCGTTTTCAGTATTACGATCAATACCTGCTGCTACTCCTCCTATATCTTTACCATTAACTATAAGATTAGTAGTTTTTATTGTGTCACCTTTTATTGTTGTAGAACCATTTCCTGTACTTGAAAAAGTTGTTCCATTAGCATTTGTTGTTACAGAATTTGTTATACCATCTTTTGTAAAGCTATCTGTAATACCACTAGTTGTTACATTTGAATATGCAATTCTAGTTTTTCCATCAACATCATATACTTGGTCTATTGTACCAGTAGCATTTACTGTAGAAGTTGTTTTGTTTCCAGCTGCATTTGTTACTGTATCTGTTACACCATTATAAGACAACTGACTTTGTCCCATAGCACCTGTTGTTGCATTTGTAGATTTAATAGTAGTAGTACCTGTACCATTTACATTTAAGCCACCAGCATTTAAGCTTGCATATTGAGTTTTTACACCTTCAACATCTTTATACAATGTTAATCCATTTGCATCTAAGCCTACATTTTTACCGGATAAGCCGATTATTCCGCTTTCACCATCAACACTTAAGCTTGCACTGTTGCGACTAGAAACAACTAATTTTCCACTTTCATCTCTTTCATATTCATAGCTACCATAACCACTAATTGTTGTTTTAGCTCCATTTACACTGATAGAACTTGTACCATCTGTTGTTTGAATTGTATTAGTACCATCACTATAAACATTATATTTAGTGGAAGAGATACTCACACCATTTGCATTTTGTGCAATAGATGTATTCATTGTTTTAGTATTATTTTTATCATCTTTAATAGCAATTCCAGAAATGTTAGTGCTATTTGTAATACCACTAGTTGTTACTGTAGAACTACTTGTTGCTATAGTTTTGCCAGACTCATCTTTTTTAGTTGCAACATTTCTAATACCATTACTTCCAGAAATAGAATTAGATGCTGTATAAGTATATCCATCTTTTGTATAACTATCGTCAATTGTTACATTTTTATCAATATTAATTGCACCAGTTCTTGTTACACCAAATACAGAAGTACCTTCATCATTGTAGATATTCAATCCATTTGAACCAATTTTTACATAAGCTTTTCCTGTTTCTACATTTTTCAAAGTTAAATCTGTATTTGTTAAAGATACATTTTTACCAGATAAGCCAACAGTTCCTGCATTACCATCAAGACTTAAACTTGCTGTATTATACTTAAGTACTTCACCATCAGAACTATATTCATATCCACCAGAAGAACTAATTGTTGTTTTAGCTCCATTTACAGAAACAGATGAATTGCCAGATCTTAAATTTTGTCCACTATATGCAGTAGAACTAATACTTACTCCAGATTTATTTTGATTAATAGCTGTATCTATTTTTCCTGTATCAGTTTTTAAAGATGTTGTATTAGAAATACCACCTGTTCCTACACTTGAATATGCTACTTTAGTTGTTTCATCAGTACCATATACAGTATCTGTTACACCATTAGCACTTACTTGAGATGTTGTTTTATTATTAGTTTTATTATTTGTTACCGTATCTGTTACACCATTAGTTGCTACAGTAGATACTGTTTTATTTCCATTTGTATCTTCAGAAGTAGTAATTCTTAAGCTTGTACCAGTAATAGCACCTGTAGAACTAATACCACCAGTAGTATTACCATCTTCATCTTTTAATGTAAATGTACTACCAGATAATGTTGCATTGTTACCAGCAATTGATACATTATTATTACTATCAACAGCAAATCCATAGTTGCCTACTTTTAAGCTTGCACTATTTCCACCTAAAGTTAAAGTTGATGTACCAATAGTACTTCCATCCTCAGCTTTCTTAGTAGCACTTGCAGTTATACCAGCACTATTCTGATTTAAAGCAGTACTCATTGTATTTCCAGCATTAGCACCTGTCATTTGTAAATTAGTAGTTGTATTAGAAATACCACTAGTTCCTACATTTGAATATGCCACTTGAGTTGTTCCATCAGTATCATATACTCTATCTGTTACACCAGTAGCACTTACTTGAGATGTTGTTTTATTTCCTGTTGTATTTGTAGCTGTAACAGTTAATCCACTGGAATTCCATGTTCCATAATTAGCTGTTGTTCCATCGGAATTTACTTTATTTAATGATAATCCACTAGTACCTAAGCTTGCTACACTCTTTCCGGATGTTATATCTTTTAATGTAAATGTACTATTAGATAAGCTTGCATTTTTACCAGATAAACTAATAGTTCCTGTATCACCATCAACACTTAAGCTTGCACTAGTATTACTAGAACGAATTGGATTTCCTTTATCATCTAAAATTAATTTTCCGTTTTCATCTTTTTTATATTCATAATTACCAGAACCACTAATTGTTGTTTTAGCTCCATTTACACTGATAGTACTTATACCATCTATTGTTTGAACTTTGCTAGTACCATCATTATAAACATTATACTTAGTGGAAGAAATGTTTACACCATTTGCATTTTGTGCAATAGATGTATTCATTGTTTTAGTATTATATTCATCATCTTTAATAGCAATTCCAGAAATGTTAGTGCTATTTGTAATACCACCTGTTCCTACACTTGAATATGCTACTTGAGTTTTTCCATCAGTACCATATACTGTATCTGTTACACCAGTAGCACCTACTGTAGATGTTGTTTTATTTCCAGCTGTATTTTTAGCTGTAATATTTAAGCTTGTACCAGTAATAGCACCTGTAGAACTAACACCACCTATTGGTTGTCCAGATGCATCTGTAAATGATAATCCAGTCGCAGTCAATCTTGCTGTATTATTACTGCCATCTTTTAAAGTAAATGTACTACCAGATAATGTTGCATTATTACCGCTAAATAATACATTTCCTGTTGTATTATCTGCTTTTACATAAGCACTACCTGATGTTAATGTTGCACTATCACCAGTCAAATTTAATTTTGATGTTAATGTTGTTGTTGTTGCATCATCATTAGTAGTAATTTTATTAGCAATTAATGTCACACTACCACTTTCAGTAGCATCAGATACAGATTTAGATATATTTGAAGAGGATAACTCTTTTCCATCATTAGTATATATTGTATCTTTTATAGAATTAATTGCTACATTAGATGTAGCTCTAGTAAAACCACCCTGTTTTATAGTATCTGCTACTCCACTAGTTGTTACTTTTGATTCAATATAATCATTATTCGGTTTTAGAGGATCAATTGGTGCTTTTATGCTTAAGCTTGTACCACTAACAGCACCTGCAGCACTAATACCACCAGTAGTATTACCATCTTCATCTTTTAATGTTAATCCACTAGTATTTAATGTTGCTGTTTTACCATTAGCATCTTTTAATGTAAATGTACTACCAGATAATGTTGCATTATTACCGCTAAATAATACATTTCCTGTTGTATTATCTGCTTTTACATAAGCACTACCTGATGTTAATGTTGCACTATCACCAGTCAAATTTAATTTTGATGTTAATGTTGTTGTTTCATCACCATTAGTAGTAATTTTATTAGCAGTTAATGCCACACTACCACTTTCAGTAGTTCCAGATACAGATTTAGATATATTAGAAGATGCTAATACAGTTCTTCCATCACTATCATATACTGTATCTGTTACACCATTGTACGCTACTTGTGATTTTGTATATTCATCCCAGTTTCCAGGATTTCTAGATATAGTACTAGAAGTAGCTGCACCATCTACCGTTAATCCTGTACCAGTATTTTTACCATCTATCTTTAATCCTGTACCAGTAATAGCTCCTGTTTTACTAATAGTTGCTGTTGGAGTTGTGCTAGTACCATCATAAATATTTAATCCATTAGAATCTAATTTTACATTTTTACCAGATAATGTTACATATCCTTGTGATCCTTTTTGATTAGCTGTAATAGCTACATTTCCTGTTGTATTATTTAATGTCACACTAGTACTACCTGATGTTAATGTTGCACTATCACCAGTCAAATTTAATTTTGATGTTAATGTTGTTGTTGTTGCATCATCATTAGTAGTAATTTTATTAGCAATTAATGTCACACTACCACTTTCAGTAGCATCAGATACAGATTTAGATATATTTGAAGAGGATAACTCTTTTCCATCATTAGTATATATTGTATCTTTTATAGAATTAATTGCTACATTAGATGTAGCTCTAGTAAAACCACCCTGTTTTATAGTATCTGCTACTCCACTAGTTGTTACTTTTGATTCAACATAATCGCCCTCTGGTTTAATAGTATCAGATACTGCTTTTACAGTTAATCCTGTACCAGTAATAGCTCCTGTACTACTAATACCAGCAATTCTAGTACCTGTAGCATTATTTACACTTAATCCAGTATTGGTTAAACTTGCTAATGTTTTATTAGCATCATTTTTTATAGTTAATCCTGTATTAGTTAAACCTGCTGTATAAGAACTAGTACTAGATTTCATTGTTAATGTAGAACCACTCACAGCAAGATTACTACTATTTAAAGTAAATGTACCATAAGTAGTTCCATCTGCTGTTGTTTGTTTACCAACATTAATAGCTAAACTTTTATTACCTAAAGTAATTGTAGATTGTTGACTACCTTGTGCTCCAGCTGTAGCTGTGATAGTACCATTACCAGCTGTTACAGATGAATTTGTATTTTCTATCTTAGTAGGTGTATCTGCTGCTGATACCACTGTATAACTTCCAAAAATGGAAGAAGCACACATTACTGCTGCTAAAATCTGGGCTTTTTTATTACTTGCCATAAAAATATCCTCCCTCGGTTTAGTAATTATTGCTCCAAAAAATAATAAAATAACTACTATTCATTTATATCCACCATTTAGACGGCTTTGATTTCTGTATAATATCGTCATGATATGTAGCTTCATTATCTTGTTCTTCTGTAAATAGATATTTTATATCCATTTCATTATTAAAAATCTCACTATTTATCTTTATTACTTCTTGGAATGTAAATTCCCCAACATGTTTTAGCTTATTTTCGATAATTTCTTCTGAACAATTTAGCAAATTAGCTAATATATGTGCTATTTCTTCTGTTTTATAGCCTTTTTTTACAATCTCATTAACTAAATTATTATACATAACATCACCACCTTTCCAAATATGGAAATATTTTAGTTTTATTTTACTTCCATTTATGGAAAAAGTCAAATAACTCAAAGGAAAATATTAAAATTTTTAGAAATCTGTCAACTTTACACTAAAATTTATAAATGATATACTATTTCAATAATCCGAAATGGAGGAATAATATATTATGGAATCCTTTAAACCTATATTGGAAAAAATAAAAAAAATAAAACAAGAAAAAGGTTATACTAATGAAGTTTTAGCTCAAAAATCAGGTATTCCCCTCAGTACTTTGAATAAGATTTTATCTTCTGTTATCAAAGATCCCAAAATTGGTACTCTTATAGCTATCACAGATGCTTTAGATGTTGATATAAATTCATTGATTTATGATAATCTAAATATAAAAGATAAACCCAATCCAAAAGCAACTGATAACTTAGAAAAACTAGCTAATGAATATAATCTAAATATAGATGATATATCTTTTATTACAAAATATATCAATTTACCAGCTAAAGATCGTCAACATTTTCTTTCTTTATTAAGATTATTGACTTCAAAAAATATTGACAATTCTCCCGTTTTAACAAAACCAGATCACAAATTAACTATAGAAGAAAAACGTAAAATTGTTGAATATGAATTAGATCTAGAAGAAAAAAACCAAACATTATTAGCTTCCATTTCTTCAAATGGTTCATAAAAATCCATTAAAAAAAGGCAGTTTATGAAATTAATCATAAACTGCCTTTTCTACTATTATTTTTTATTTATTTATCCCAAAATAATCTGCTAAAATCAGCGTTGCATTATATTGTGGTTGATCAAAAGAACGACTGCTTAATTGGAACCAGCCATCGCCATTTCCTCTAGCACTAGCAACATACATTTCATCATTTATAAATCTTATCATCGTTTTATAAGTGAATTTTGTTGTTTTATCTCCATCTACCATCACAACATCATAAGAAAATACTGCTGTTTTGGTATTTTCTTCAACTTTTTCTTCTTGCTCAATAATTTTTGCTGAAGATAAGTCAACATATCTATTTACACCATTTTGTGAAAATGCTAATGGATAATTTGTATCATTATTCCAATAGCTAGCTGGAGTATATAATGCTGAAGCTTCAGCCATGGAAAAACTATTTGCCGTTAAAGCAAATATACATAAGGTAATAACCATCATAAAGTATTTAACCATTTTTTTCATAATAAAGTTCCTTTCTTATTATGACCGATACAAAATTATATCCTAACTCAATCATATCTTGTTTATCATCACAAGTCAATAAAAACAAAAAGAGCCTTTAGATTATAAAATCCAAAGACTCTACATTTTTAAAGTGGCGGAGCGAGAGAGATTCGAACTCTCGCACGGCGAAGCCGCCTAACGATTTAGCAAACCGTCCTCTTCAGCCTCTTGAGTATCGCTCCATGATATAAAATTTTAATAAAACTTAATGGAATACTGTATGCTATAATGGCAGGGGCAGTAGGACTTGAACCCACAACCAATGGTTTTGGAGACCACTACTCTACCAATTGAGCTATACCCCTAATTTAATGGGGCGACTAGTGGGGATCGAACCCACGCAATAACGGAGCCACAATCCGCCGTGTTGACCGCTTCACCATAGCCGCCATATTCCATTATAATGAGCCCAAAGGCTCTAACTGGCAACTTCCTATCCTCCCAGCACGTCTCCATGCAAGTACTTTCGGCCTC
>OOCF01001036.1_pt1 | contig 12517 bp, 10 predicted proteins | sample 1671001 | NCBI WGS metagenome assembly OOCF01 (sample SAMN06348112, study PRJEB24527) | human gut metagenome | biome: human gut; feature: ankylosing spondylitis patient; material: feces | host: Homo sapiens | place: China | collected 2015-10
CAAAAGCCGGCGTAAATTGATAAATTCCCGGCGTGTTTTGATCAAAACATAGGCATGAATTTTGGAAAATATACCTACCTTTTTTCTACGAAATAAACGAGAACCGTCGACAATCCTCGTTGGATTGATGCCCGATTCTCGTTTATATCGACAAGATTTTCTACCTTATTATATAATATACTCCATATTCGATTTTCTTTTATACCCTTCACACACGCCCCTATTTATCTCATATTCTGCAACTTCCTGTGAAGGATGTGAAGGCACATCCTTTACGCCTGCTGGAGGCGCAGCACGCTACGCCTCTACTTGCCGATTGGTCTTTGAATCACAGGAACTGACAGATATACAGGAAGATGTAGGGCTTGTGAAAAATCGTTTTATTGAATTTCTTTCTGTCTCTTGGATCTCCGATCATAAAAGCACTTGCCTCCTAAACAAAGCGGATGTGCAATACAATCAGTTCGGAATGGGTGCCGACACGATAAGCCGGTCCGGCACAACCAAAGCCGGATGACACATAATGTTGCGTTCCTCCTTTGCTATAATAGCCATAAGGACATTCGTAAATAAGTTTCATTAATAACGGATAAGGCCATAATTGTCCGTTGTGTGTATGGCCGTGCAATCCCAAATCGATATGATTCATCCGCATTTCTGCGAAGCTCCAGGGCTGATGGTCTAAAACAATCAGTGGTTTGGTGGTATCCAATCCGGCCAGGAGTTGATGTAAAGGAAGACGCTGCTTATGGATAAAGTCGTCCCGTCCGATCAGGTAAAAGGATGAATCGGGCGAAGCTACCGAATCTTTTAATAAGGTAGAGAACTTACGGATCCAGCGTTCTTTGGCAAAACGGTTGGCACGGTATTCATGGTTTCCGTAGATCGTATAGACACCCAACGGAGCAATCAGCTGTTGCATGTCTTCTTCAATATGGTCATTCTCGGCAAAACGGGATTCATAATCCAATATATCACCAACAAAAACGACCAGATCCGGTTGTTGTTCGTTGCTTAACCGAACTAGATTCTGTGCTTGCTGCTTGCCGATTACTTCTCCGAAGTGTGTGTCTGAAACCATGACTATCTTCAGACTGTCGCGGCTGCTGCTACCTTTGGGTAGATCAATATAAAGATGTTTCACAATGGGATGTGTAACATGAAGATGGGCTTTATATAGCAAGATGCCTGTTCCTACCAGGAAGAGAGCGAACAGAATCCGTTTGTTTTCCTCCCAATGCTTGGCAATAATGCCGGGTAACCATTTCCATTTCCGCTGGCTGATGCGGATAACTTCCAGACATAAAAGACCTAACGTAATATAGATACTTCCGATATACCAAGTATTGCAGATATTCATAATGGGAATGAATACCGAATCCGGTAAATCTTTTCGTAAAAAGAACCCGAACAAGTACAGGCAGATTTCGAACAGGAATAACAGAAAATAAGTAACCTGCCACTTCTTCTGCCGCGGTAAAGCCTGATGGCCTCGCCAGTAAATATAAGGATTCAGTAATAGCTGTACTACGATCGACTGGATAAATACTTTCATACGTAAAATCGTTTATTGGAAATTGATGTCAAAGATAACCATTTCACTGCGAGTTCCGATCCGGAAAGGTGGTCCCCAAAGAGAAAGTCCTGAAGAAACATAAATATGCGTATTCCCTTTTTGTTTATATCCGTGACTGACTTCAAACAGATGACCGGTGATCAGGTTCAATGGCCATACTTGTCCGTTGTGCGTATGCCCGCTGAATTGTAAATCAATATTTGCTTGTGCCGATTCATCCAACTGGTATGGTTGATGATCGAGCAAGAATAAAGGACGGTTGGATGATAAGGTATCCGTCAGTTGGGCAATTGACTTTCTTCTCGGATTATGCCGGTCGTCCCGTCCGATCAATTGAATCCCGTTCGCCAGGGTTACAACCGAATCTTGTAACCATTGGATGGATGTTTGCTGTTGAATGAAGGTATGACTTTTCCCGATACCGCTGATGTATTCATGGTTTCCCGGAATCATAAATACACCTAAAGGTGCTTGTAACTGATTAAGCTCCTGTTCCAGGTGTTGTTCCCGTACGGGCTTTAAGTTACTGTCGATTAAATCTCCGGAAATAAGGATTAAATCCGGTTTTTCAGCCTGGATCATCCGTACATACCGCTGAAGCCGTTCTTTGGTTGTCCCGTATCCGATGTGAATATCGCTGATGGCTGCCACTCGTATTTGCTTTTTCCCGGTTATTTCCTTGTTAATATCTATGTTGATAACTTCCTTCTTAGGATGTGAATAATGAATATATCCACCGGTTAATAATAAGATAGTCAGACCAAGACAGGTTATGAACCGGTAGTTGAAACAGATGTTGAAAATTCGAAGTAGATCGGTGGATAAAAGCAGTAGTACCATGTATAAGGTAAAGACCAGCCAACCTGTTCCGATGTAATACAATATATGCAGGAAGGGATTGAAGTCGGGTAACTCCCGATGTCCGAAAATATAAAAGAAAGAGAATGTTCCTGCCCAATAACCTACAGAGAAGATCCATTTCCAGATAAGCGGGAACGTATGTAATATTTCCCAGCTCCGGAGATAAATATAGCCGTTTCCAATCAAGTATAAAGCGGCCAGAATGAGAAAGAATAGAGGCATAAAATTCCTGTTATGAATCCAACATGTTTTAATTCAAGACAAAAGTAATGAAAAGTGGCTTATGTCCGTTTGAGCAGACAAGCTAAAAACAGGCTAATACATTTTTTAGTCTTCTTTAAAAAGGATCGGATAATATTGTGTCCTTTATTCTACTACTTTTGTGCAACTATTGACTAACTTATAATTCTAATCATAAAATGTGTAAAACGGTATGAAATGTAGTTTTTTTGCTTTGTTGTGTTTGTTGTTGATATCTTTACCATTAAAAGTACAAGCCCAGACATCGGGTGAATTTGTGATCAAAGGCCAAGTAATCGATTCTTTAAGTAATGAAACAGTTCCTTATGCGACAATAAGTATAGCCTCTTCTGCGGCTCCTCAGAAATCGCTGAAGCTGTTGGCTTGTGATATCGATGGAAAATTTGAGACTGACCTGAAGAGTGCTGGTAAGTATATTCTTTCTTTACAATCGATAGGAAAGGTTCCTGCCCAAAAGAACTTTACGCTTTCGGCTAAAAAGAAAGTCCTGGATTTGGGAATTCTCTATATGCACGATGACAGTAAGCAATTGGGCGAAGTAACGGTAACAGCCCAAAAGAAACTGGTGAAAGTGGAACTGGATAAATTGACCTATAGTTTGGATGAAGATCCGGAAGCACAGACCAGTAATACATTGGATATGTTGCGTAAGGTCCCGATGATTACGGTAGATGGTAATGATGAAATCCAGTTGCAAGGGTCAACCAATTTCAAGATTTATGTGAATGGAAAGCCTTCCAATATGATGAATAACAATCCGGCTGATGTATTGAAAAGTATGCCGGCCAATTCGGTGAAAGATATAGAGGTGATTACTGATCCGGGTGCGAAATATGACGCTGAAGGTGTAGGTGGTATCATTAATATCATTACTACACGAAATGTTTTGGAAGGCTATACGGCTTCTATCAATGCGGATGCCAGTGTATTAGGACGTATGGGCGCCGGAGCGTATGTGTCGGCTAAATTCGGTAAGTTCGGTCTTACAGGGAATTATAAATATAATCATGAGAATTCGCCTTGGAGTGAATCTTATTCCATTCGTGAGACTTATGCATCTGGAACGAATCCGGCTACTTTACTAAACCAATATGGACGTAGCAAACGACAAGGACCTTTCCAGTTTGGTTATTTGGAAGGAAGTTATGAGATCGACTCGTTGAATTTGCTGAGTGTGGGTGTAAACTTGTTCCGCGGAGATGCGACCAACAAGACGGAATATGATGTGACGATGATGGATGGCAGTGATCTTTCCAATTTCGTGTATGGATTTGACCGAAACAGTAGTTCTACTTCTGTTTTCGGCTCAACAGATGTCAATGTCGATTACCAGCATTCTACGCATAAGAAGGATGAGTTACTGACGTTCTCTTATCGTTTTAGTCATACACCGAACAATAACGAAAGTTATACCGATCTGGAAAATATAGAAGGTAATTATCCGCAGGATGATTTGTATCCACGTTGGGATATCAACGATGCTGCCTCTGCTGAACATACAGCGCAGATCGATTATACAACTCCTTTGTGGAAAGATCATACCTTGGAAGTAGGAGCTAAATATATTTTCCGTCAGAGTGATAGTGAGACATTGCGGCAGTATTATAACGATTCTACGAATGTTTGGGATCCGGAATATGATGCAAACAGTGATTTCCGTCATAACCAGCATATCTATTCTGCTTATTTGGGTTATACGTTGAAGGTCGATAAGTTGGGTATCAAGGCAGGAGCCCGTGCCGAAGGAACTTCTTTGAATGCTCATTTTGCCTACGAGCCGGATATGGACTTTAGTACCAGTTATTTTAATGTAGTACCGAACTTGACCTTGTCTTATCAGATTGATATGGCGCAGCAAATCCGAGTGGGCTATAACATGCGTATCCGTCGTCCGAGCATTTGGAACTTGAATCCATACGTGAATACAACCGACCCTGAAAATATCAGTTATGGTAATCCGAACTTGGATCCGGAAAAGAGTAACCGTTTGCACATGAATTATAGCTTCTTTAATTCCAAGTTCAATTTCAATGCCAATTTGAGTTATCGCTTTGAGAATAATGCCATCGAACAGATTGTCAAGATGAACAATGGGGTTTCAGAAACGACCTACGACAATATCGGTAAGAGTAAGCGGGTTGGCCTTTCTCTGTATGCCAGCTATACACCGATACCTTTGTTACGGATCATGTTTAACGGAGGTGCCGATTATTCTGATTTGTCCAGTTCGGAAATGGCTTTGGGAAATACTGGATTTAGCGGTCGTATGTTCACCGGTGTTCAGTTCAATTTACCGAAAGATTTCCGGGTAGACTTGCGTGGTGGCTACTTCTCACCGAGAATTTCTTTGCAGGGAAAACGTTCTCCGATGTACTTTACCGACTTTGCCATTAACAAGAGCTTCCTGAAGAAGAAACTGACAGTATCTCTGACATGCCGTAATCCGTTTTGGAAAACCATTAAGATGGAAAGTACAACCGAAGACCCGGCATTTGACATGACAACGGTCAATTATATGCGGGCACGCGATTTCCGTATCAGTGTGACTTATCGTTTCGGTACTTTGAAAGATGCTATCAAGAAAGTAAAACGTGGTATCAGCAATGACGATGTAGATAGTAATAATGGCGGTGGAAATGAAGGTATGATGTAATACCTTCATGGCAGATCATAAGAAAGCCCTCGGATTTACACTTCCTAAATCCGAGGGCTTTTTTGTATCTGATAGAAAATCTTATTCCGCTTTCTTCCGTGTAACCCGTTTCTTCGTTGCCGGTTTCTGATCTGCTTCGCTGACCAACTTCATGCAATCGGCTAAGGTCATCTCGGCAGGTGTATAACCCGTTTTCGGTATTCGGTAGTTTTTGCCCTTGTAGGCAATATAAGGGCCATAACGTCCGTTCAGGATTTCCAGTTCAGGATCTTCTTCAAACTTCTTGATGAAGCGGTTCTCGTCTTTCTCGCGCTTTTGCTGGATCAATTCGATGGCTTCCTCCAACGTGATGGAAATCGGGTTCTTGTCTTTCGGAATGGAAACGAACTTGCCGTCATGACGGATAAATGGACCAAACCGGCCGATAGCTGCCACTACGACTTTCCCCTCGTATTCTCCAACCGTACGAGGCAACTCAAACAACTTCAAGGCCTCTTCCAAGGTGATCGTCTCAATAGACTGACCTTTTAGCAAGGTAGCGAACTGAGGCTTTTCATTATCTTTTTCGGCATTCGATTCTCCAATTTGAGCCACTGGTCCGAATCGGCCGATCTTAACGAATACTGGTTTTCCGCTTTTCGGGTCAATACCTAATTGGCGTTCTCCCACTTTATGTTCTGTGCGGATAGCGGCTGTCTGTTCGACTACCGGATGGAAAACCTGATAGAAATTGTCGATGACTTTTGTCCAGTTTTCTTCTCCTTCCGCAATGGCATCGAACTCCTTTTCTACTTTGGCAGTAAAGTTGTAGTCCATGACCAATTGGAAATATTCCATCAGGAAGTCATTTACCACGATACCGATATCGGTAGGCATTAACTTGTTCCGGTCGGTTCCCACCATTTCCGTCTTGGTACTTTCCTGAATACCTTTTTTATTTAGAGTCAGGATAGAATAAGCACGTTCGGTTCCTTCTTTGTCTCCTTTAATGACATATTCCCGGTTCTGAATGGTCTGGATAGTTGGCGCATACGTAGAAGGACGGCCAATACCCAATTCTTCCAAACGGCGGACCAGCGTAGCTTCTGTATAACGAGCCGGACGCTGGGTGAAACGCTCCGTTGCAGTCGCCTCTTTCAGTTGCAAAGCATCTTGCAGATGGACAACAGGCAGTAAGGTGTTTCCTTGTTCCTTTTCCTGATCATCATCCGTACTTTCGTGATATACTTGTAAGAATCCGTCGAATACAACGACTTCTCCCGTAGCGACGAATTTCTCTTTCACACCACTTATATCCACAGAGATGGTTGTCCGTTCCAGTTCGGCATCGGCCATCTGGCAAGCGATGGTCCGTTTGCGGATCAAATCATATAACTTACGTTCCTGAGCTGTACCGTCGATTTCTGCCTTGGCAATATACGTCGGACGGATGGCTTCGTGGGCTTCCTGCGCTCCTTTACTCTTCGTATGATATTGACGGAACTTGTAATATTTTTCTCCGTATGATTCCAAAATAGCTTCTTTGGCTGTGCCCAATGCCAGGTCACTCAAGTTGAATGAGTCCGTACGCATGTAAGTAATGAATCCTGATTCATACAACCGCTGGGCAATCATCATGGTTTGAGAAACCGAATACCCCAATTTACGAGCAGCTTCCTGTTGCAAAGTTGATGTTGTAAACGGAGGAGCCGGAGACTTACGTACCGGTTTCTTACTGATTTCATCGATCGTAAATGTTGCCTGTTGGCAAGCCTTCAGGAAAGCTTGCGCTTCTTCCTTGGTCTTCAAACGGCGGTTTAGCTCGGCTTTCAATATTGTCTTACCGTCGGGAAGGATGAAATTAGCTGTTACCCGATAAGCTGCTTCGGATACGAAGTCCTGAATTTCACGCTCACGTTCCACGATCAGCCGGACTGCTACCGATTGCACACGGCCGGCAGATAAGGCGGGCTTGACTTTTCTCCACAAGATCGGAGAAAGCTGGAAGCCGACGATACGATCCAATACACGGCGCGCCTGTTGGGCGTTGACCAGATTCATATCGATGCTGCGTGGCGTTTCAATAGCATGTAAGATAGCTGTCTTGGTAATCTCGTGGAAAACGATACGGCGTGTATTTTCAGGTTTTAATCCTAAAACTTCATATAAATGCCATGATATGGCTTCTCCTTCGCGGTCCTCATCGGATGCGAGCCATACCATTTCGGCGGCTTTCGATTCAGCCTTGAGTTCGGAAACCAGCTTCTTTTTATCGGCCGGAATTTCGTATTGCGGAGCGTAATTGTGCTCGATATCAATACTGAACTGTTTCGTTTTCAAGTCGCGGATGTGTCCGTAGCTCGACAATACCTTGTAGTCTTTACCCAAGAACTTTTCAATGGTTTTTGCCTTGGCCGGAGACTCCACTATTACCAGATTCTTTTGCATAATTGTTTTATTTCTGATTGGAATCGGCTGCAAATGTACAAGATAATCTTTAAATAAAACAAATTGCCTTCTTTTTTTATACATTTGTGCGTAGTTATTTAAAAGCTGACACAAGTATGGAAGAAATAAAGAATCTGATTTATGCAGGCAAGGTAGATGATGCCATTCTACAATTGAACGCCTATATACAAGAGCACCCGGATAGTGATGAGGCTTATTATTTATTGGGAAATGCCTGGCGGAAAAAGGGTGACAACCGCCAAGCCCTGAATAATTATCTGGAAGCCATTCACCGGAATCCGGACAGTCCGGCCAAGAATGCCTATGATATGCTGATGGATATTTTGGATTTCTATTATAAAGAAATGTATAACCAATGATGTAAAAGGGCGTGCCATGAAGAACATAGGTAGATGGATATTGGCTGTAACGGGTATATGGCTGGTTCAATTGCTTTCAGCTCAGCAACTTCCGGAAATCCGGATGGTGGACATTCCGGCGGGTTCTTTCTATATGGGTGGTGAAGGAACCGGAGAAGATTATGATGAACTGCCAATTCATAAAGTAAATATCACCCATCCGTTTAAGATGAGTATGACAGAGATCACTAATGCGCAGTTTGAAGCTTTCCGGCCGGAACATAAGGCATTGCGAGGGAAGAACGGCCTTTCGCTGGAAGATGATGAGGCCGTGGTGTACGTCAGCTATGCGGATGTAGTGGCTTTCTGTGAGTGGCTCAGCCGGAAAGAAGGGAAACACTATCGTCTGCCTACCGAAGCGGAATGGGAATATGCCTGCCGGGCAGGTACGTATTACTTATATAATACGGGTGACGGTTTGCCGGAAGCATATCGGAAGAATCAACAGACGGCCCGCGACTTGAAACCGGTCTCGCTGAAGGTAGGACAAACACCACCGAATGCGTTCGGACTTTGTGACATGCACGGGAATGTGGAAGAATGGTGTTTGGATTGGTATGGCCCTTATTTGCCGAGCGAGCAAAACGATCCGGCAGGTAGAACTACGGGTGATTTCCGGGTAACACGTGGCGGTAGCCATAATACCCCGGATAAATACCTGCGTTCGGGCAATCGAATGGCGATGATTCCGGAAGACAAGCACGCCCAGACCGGTTTCCGGATTGTGGAATCGGCGTTTACACCGGTAGCAACGGTAGCACCGGTACTTCCTCCGGCTAATCAGCAAGAAGTCAATCAGACAAATTATACCTGGAAGGTCGTGAAAGATCCGGTATTCAAAGCGCCGGTTCCTTATGTATTGCAACCGGAACCGGATAGTGGAAATCCTTTCTTCTCCCATAATCACCAACCGGCTATTACCTGGTGTGATAATGGCGATCTGCTGGCGATCTGGTTCTCAGCGGATGAAGAGAATGGCCGGGGCATGGTGGTATTGGCTTCCCGGTTGCGGGCGGGAACGGAGCAGTGGGATCGTTCGTCTCTTTTCTTTAAAGTGCCCGACCGGAATATGACGGGTTCGGCCTTGCTGAACGACCGCCAGGGCACGTTGTATCATCTGAACGGCGTGGAAGCGTCGGGCGATTGGCAGAATCTGATGATGGTGATGCGAACCAGTCGGGATAACGGACAGACCTGGTCGGCTCCACAAATCATTGCACCGGAACATGCCAAGCGTCATCAGGTCATTGCCGGGACAATCCGTACACGTGAAGGTTGGTTGATCCAACCCTGTGATGCCGGACCGGGCAGTCACGATGGGGCTGCCATTCATATCAGCAAAGACGGAGGCAAGACCTGGCAGGATCCGTGGGACGGGAAACCTTTGCCAGAATTTAAGGAAGGAAATACGGGTTCGACGATAGCCGGTATTCATGCCGGAGTGGTGCAATTGAAGGATGGTTCGCTTATGGCGTTGGCACGAGGTAACAGTATCTTGAATAAGGAAGGAAAATTGCGGATGCCGATGAGTATCTCGAAAGATATGGGAAAGACGTGGACTTATTATGCTTCCGAGTTCCCGCCGATTGACGGTGGTCAGCGTCTGGTCTTTATGCGCCTGAATGAAGGTCCGCTGTTACTCATTTCGTTTACCGACCATCCGTTGCGTACGCCCGAAGCCGAACGTGGCATGATTTTCCCCGATCGGGAAGGGAATAATTACCGGGGTTATGGTCTGTATGCCGCCGTATCGTATGATGAAGGCAAGACTTGGCCGGTAAGACGATTGCTGACTGATGGTATAACCCGCTTTCTGGATGGTGGGGCATGGACCAAACATTTCCTGATGGATGCGACGCATGCTGAGCCACGCGGTTATATGGCAGCCACACAAAGCCCGGACAATCTGATACATCTGGTGAGTAGCCGTCTGTATTACTGTTTTAATCTGGCTTGGATTACGGACGGACAACACATACCTGATAAGTCGTTTTAACTTGTTGGGAAATACGGAAAATAAAGTTACTTTTGCGAAGTAACGGATCGTAAATATCAAAGGAGGTTTATATGGAATCAACAGAACTTGAAATGGAACGGATGGAAATCATTCGCCAGGTGGTGGAAACCGATAGCCGTGAATTGCTCCAGCAGCTGAAAGAGGTAGTGGATGCCTGGAGAGGTAAAAGGGAAGATGTGGATTTTGAATCGCCTTCCCTGCAATATACGGTAGAGGAGTTGAAACAAAAGATTGCATTGTCGGAAGCTGGAAAAGGAACTCCCGGTAGTGTGTTTTTTGAAACGATGAAACGTAAATATCCATTCTTATGAAAGTGATTTGGCAGGAATCAGTACAACATGATATTGAAACCGCTTTTCTGGATGGATTAGTTAGGTTTGTAGAGAAGGTTGCAAAACGTTTTTTTGCGCATATTTGGGATTATGACGCTCGATTGGCTACATTCCCGTATATGGGGAAAGTAGAATATTTTTTGTCCGGTTCATCCAAAGAGTACCGCAGTCTGGTGGTACATAATCACTACAAATTGATTTATCGGGTATCCGAAGCCGAGGATACGATTTATGTGGTAGCCTTGTGGGATACACGACGCAATCCGCAGGATATGGATGCGGATCTATCTGCTGAAAGTGAATAAAGACAAATGCCCGTCTGGAAGAAAAATATTGATTGTGAAATTTTTGTATAAAAAAAGTTGGAGATGGCATTTTAATTCCTACTTTTGTAGCAACATTAAAAAATAAGAGTTCTGGCGAGACTAAGTTTCTATTTTTTTATGCAAGGAGAGATATTAGACAGTTTTTCTTTTTATTCGGTATAAAAGTGAGTCATATATAAAAATATCACGCTTTTGTTGCTGCATAAAGGCGAATGAAAAGATCATAATATCGTCAAATTAGTGGCTATAGAGAAGTTAGATCAAATTATGTTTTTATGAGAATAGTTATGAGTAAGATGATAAATGAAGAAATAAAATCTGGCGAACAGTTTAGTCTCGCCAGTACTCTGACGATTTTTCCTGATAACATAAAATCAATTAGCACGCTAATTGACCCTTTGCAGGGGTGCGAAACCCGGATTAGCCCGCTAATTCATCCTTTGCAGGGGTGCGAAGCCCGGATTAGCACGCTAATTGACCTTTTGCAGGGGTGCGAAGCCCGGATTAGCACGCTAATTCACCTTTTGCAGGGGTACAAGCCCCGGATTAGCACGCTAATCTATACAAATGTTAAATATGTTAACACTTAAAATTTCTATAATATGCGAAAGGAATATATCAAAGTTGAGAGTATTAATCTGGCGAAGCTTTCGCACGCCGAGTTTATCAACTTCATGGAGCGTTTCCTGGCCTTGCTTCCGCTGGAAGCCGAAGAGGCGGCCGAGGAAGGCGATCCGATGGGGGCACCTAAAGTGGGTATCACGGCTGAACAGGTAACGGAAGCCAAAACGTACCTGTCGGAGATGAACGACCTTAACCGGGAAACACGGGTCAAGGCGGAAACGAAGTCGAAAGCGGAAATCGACCGCCAGCGCGATGCGCTTTGGACGGCGATTGTCCAACGGATCCTCACCTCGCGCAACGTGCCGATACAGGCTGAAAGCACAGCTGCCGAGAAACTTTACATCGTGGTGAAACCTTATACGGGAATGAACCGCCTGCCCAACAACCAGCAGACAGAAACGGTGAAAGGCTTGCTCACCGACTTGAATAAGCCGGAGATGCTGGATGCGATCACTACCTTGGGCTTGCAAAACTACATCGACGAGCTATCGGCTTGCAACCAGCAGTATGAGGCACTGGTGAAAGGAGCGGACGTGGCACGGGCTGCTGCCAACCTGGGGAACAAGAGTGATGCCTTGCTTCGGCAACTGACGGACCTTTACCGCGAGATGGCAGACTTTGCTTTCGCTACCAACCTTTTGCATGAGACGGAAGAATCCCTCTATTTCTTGTCCGGATTGAACGGCTTGATTCGCGATGTTGAGACGGCCTATAACCTGCGCGACAAGGCCAAACATACCTCGACCACCACGCCGGAAAACCCGGAAGACGGCGATAAGGGTGACAGTGGACTGGAGTTTGTTCCAGTAGAATAAAATAAGAAGAACGTTTTATTATAATTAATATTTCTTTTTTATACACAGCCATGCCCTCGTTGCGAAACGCGGACATAGCGGCAAGAAAGTTTTGGCTTTTTTGTTTGACGTTTTTTTAGTATATGAATAATGTGTTTTCCTCCGTTACGAAACGCGGGAACATGAATTAATGGAGAGGAGAGAGACTTCGGTCTTTCTCCTCTTTT
>OOCF01001038.1_pt1 | contig 12496 bp, 8 predicted proteins | sample 1671001 | NCBI WGS metagenome assembly OOCF01 (sample SAMN06348112, study PRJEB24527) | human gut metagenome | biome: human gut; feature: ankylosing spondylitis patient; material: feces | host: Homo sapiens | place: China | collected 2015-10
CTCGGGATTCTCGAAAGGCGTAACCGAAGGAATTATCTGCGAGCTGGGCGAAGCCCTGGCCCACGAAATGGGAATGGGACGCTCGGTGAAGATAGAAGGATTGGGCGTATTCACCCCCGCACTGTCCATCTACCCCGACAAGGAACGCGAACAGCCCCAAGAAAGCACCACGAAGCGAAACGCGCGGAGCATCTACGTAAGTGGCGTGAACTTCCGCACAGACAAGGCCTTGATTAGAGAAACCAACCATTGGTGCGAACTGGAACGTGCCTCCTGGAAACCCGCACGCTCGTCGAAGAAATACACCCCCGAACAACGTCTGGCTCTGGCGCATCAGTATCTGGACAAGCATGCCTTCCTTACTGTCAGCATCTACCGGCAACTGACCGGACTCGTCCGCTCCACCGCCACCGTGGAACTGCGCAAATGGGCACATACTCCCGGCAGCGGAATCGATACAAGCGGCATCGGAAGCCATAAGGTATACGTGAAAAGGAAAGAAAGCGTCATCCCTTGAGGTTTCGATAATTATAGGTATCTTTGCCGGTCTTAATGGCTTTTATACAATGAAGAAACTAAAAAATACATAATATGGCAAAAGAAAAAATCATCCTTACGGGCGACCGCCCCACAGGACGCCTGCACATAGGACACTATGTAGGCTCATTGAGAAGAAGAGTGGAACTGCAAAACTCCGGCTTGTACGACAAGATTTTCATCTTCATCGCCGACGCACAAGCGCTGACGGACAATATGGAGAATCCGGAAAAGGTGCGCCAGAACGTCATCGAGGTGGCACTGGACTACCTGGCTTGCGGACTGGACCCGACGAAGAGTACCATCTTCATCCAATCCCAGATACCGGAACTCTGCGAACTGACCTTCTACTATATGGACCTGGTGACCGTGAGCCGCCTGCAACGCAACCCGACGGTAAAGACCGAAATCCAGATGCGTAATTTCGAGACAAGCATCCCCGTAGGTTTCTTCACCTACCCCATCAGCCAGGCAGCGGACATTACCGCCTTCCGCGCCACTACCGTGCCCGTGGGCGAAGACCAGGAGCCGATGATTGAACAAGCTCGTGAAATCGTACGCCGTTTCAACTATATATATGGTGAAACCCTCGTGGAACCGGAAATCCTGTTGCCGGACAATGCAGCCTGTCTGTATCTATCTTTCGGACTCTGCCGACGAGGTGCAGAAGAAGGTGAAGAGCATGTATACCGACCCCGACCACCTGCGTGTGCAAGACCCCGGAAAATTGGAAGGCAACACCGTATTCACTTACCTGGATGCCTTTTGCCGTCCGGAACACTTCGGCCTTTATCTGCCCGAATATCCGAATCTGGACGAACTGAAAGCCCACTACCAACGTGGCGGTCTGGGCGACATGAAAGTGAAGAAGTTCCTCAACGAAATTATGCAGGAGACACTGGAGCCTATCCGCAACCGCCGCAAGGAGTTTGAAAAAGACATCCCCGCCATCTACGACATGCTGAAGAAAGGTTGCGAAACTGCCAGGGAAACCGCTGCCGCAACCTTGGACGATGTACGCAAGGCTATGAAGATAAACTACTTTGATGATGCGGAACTGATTGCAGAGCAAGTAAAGAAATTCGGCGGAGAATAAGGGATAGGAGATACGAGTTACAGAAGTTACGAGTTACAAGGAGCTACCTGTTACAAGTTACTGGTTACAAAAAATGAGGGGCATGCGTCATAATAACGCATGCCCCTTCTCATTTCTATAACTCGTAACTCCTTGTAGCTTGTAGCTCGTAGCTTTCTAATTGGCAGATTTCACCAATACCACACGGTTCAGAATCGGCTGTCCGAACTTATCGACACCACCACCGGCATCCACCTTCAGGCGGTCAGCAGGAATTCCGTATTGTTTTACCAATACATCGACCACGGCTTGTGCACGCTTCAAACTCAACTCTTTGTTGAATGCCGGCGTACCGGTTGCAGAGTCTGCATATCCGTTTACAGTGTAAGTGGCGTTCGGGAACTGTTTCATCTGGTCTGCCAGATAAGACAAGTTCATTGCTTCACGTGGAGAGACTTCGGCAGAACCGATATTGAAGAATACGGTACGCGGTGCTATATCCGGATCGGGAACAATCACTTCGGTTTCCGTAACTTCGGCCACCGGCTGGTTCTGTGCAGCCACCAATGCATTCTGCAGCTGCTGGTTGGCAGCTCCCATCTCTGCAAGCTGTGCCTGCATGGCAGCCAGCTCTACCTGAGAAATCAACTGAGGCATCGGGCGACGGAATCCACGGGCGGGGAAACGGTATGTCAACCCTACCGTTGCACTCAGCACGCCATCATATCCATGATCGCCGCCAACTTCGCCATCGAACTTATCTTCAACGCCCATTGCGCTCAGCTCCAGGTTAATATCTATCGCATTGGAAATACGGAAGCGATTGATGATACCCGCGTTTACAGACAGAGCTTCGCGGTGAGGCTTTGTGTAGTTGTGAGTGAAGCCAGCACCTACATAAGGAATGATTTCATACACACGGTGCTGGTTGTATCCTCCAAACAGCGCATTCAGATTGAACATCACATCTCCGTGCAGATTCATATAGTCGAAACGCTGTTTGTAGTAGCCGTCATCCATCTGAGTGCCTTTCACGTAGTCAGCACCTGCATCATACGTATATCCTCTTGCCTGAAGGCCGCTATATTGCAGACGTACTCCCAGTCCCGGGGTGAACCATTTGCCGATGGCAAAATTCAGCGTCGGACTGATACGCTTGCCAAAACTTCCTGCCTTATCATTATCTCCAAAAGTTGCTTCGGCACCACCGCCTATAGAGAAAAACCAATTACTCCAGAACGGATTAGTGATTACCTGATATTTATCCTGAACCTGGATAACACCAAATTCTTCCACAACTTCAGTCTTTTGCTGCGCCATGGCAACAGAAGACACACCAGCTAAAGCCAGTAACATTAGAATCTTTTTCATATACCTTAAAATAGTTAAGTGGTTAATTAAACTCTTTATCATTCAAACTGTCTAATTAACGCCAACAGAACTAAAAGGTTCTGAATATTTGTACTTTTTTTGCCTTGATGCAAAAGAAAGTACTCTTCCTTATTTGGAGAAAAGCTTTTCTATGTCGTCTTCTTTAATGGTCGCCAGCACCGTCTTTCCGTCCGGAGTATAATTCGGGGATGGGCATGCAAACAGATTGTCCACGAGATTGGACATTTCCTCGTTGCTCAGCACTTGTCCATAGACGATGGCCGCAGCACGTGCCAAGGTCGATGCAAGAATTGTCTGCACCTCTTCCTTAACGTCATTCCCTTTTTCCATAGCAGTATGTACCATATTCCGGACCAATTCTACCGGGTTCAACCCCTCTATGCCCGAAGGTATGCCGTTGATGGCATAGCTGCCGCCACCCAGCGGGCTCAAATCGAAGCCTACTGCCGACAAATCTTCCAATATACTTTCCAGTACGGCAGCTTCCGAAGCCGGCAACTGGATAATCTCCGGAAACAATACCCCCTGGGATACGCCTTGTTTCTGTCGAATCTGGCTCATATAGCGGTCGAACAATACCCGGACATGCGCCCGGTGCTGGTCTATCAGCATCAGACCCGATTTAACGGAAGTCAGAATAAAACGCCCCTTGAACTGGAAGTGTTGCGCTCCTTTCTCTACCGTTGCCTCATTGCCATAGAAAGAGGCGCTTGCCCCGGAAGGAACCGTTTCCTGGAAATAAGGAACCCTCTCCTCCTCTCTTGGAGCCGTACCGGTAACCGTATCCTCTACAAAAGGCTCTTCCTCCATCGGCTCGTTCATCCTGCTGGCTTTTTCCAAACCGGAATAAAGCCCCTCCCACTCCACTTTGGGGCGCGAATAATTGCCACCGCCTCCATAGGAAGAAGCGGAAGACGTCTTGAAGGGATTGAAATCCGTGTTATAGTGTACCTTCGGAGGCTCTATCGGACGAGCCTGCTCGAATGCAGGAATATCCGGCATGTCCTCGGTATCAAAATCGATAGTAGGTATAGCGCTAAACTTGCCTAAGGATTCCTTGACCGCAGCCGACAGAATCTGCCAGATAGCCTGCTCATTCTCGAACTTAATCTCCGTCTTCGTCGGATGGATGTTCACATCGATATTGGCAGGGTCTACCTCGAAATAAATAAAGTAGGAGATTTGCTCACCGGCAGGAATCAGCTGCTCATAAGCGTCCATCACCGCTTTGTGGAAATAGGGGTGACGCATATAACGCCCGTTCACAAAAAAGTATTGGTGCGCTCCTTTCTTGCGCGAGGTTTCCGGCTTGGCAACAAAACCGGAAATCTTTATCATCGTCGTATTGACGTCTACGGACAGCAACTGCTGATTCAGTTTCTTTCCGAAAACTGCCATGATGCGTTGCCGCAAAGGCATTACCGGAAGATTGAACAATTCCGTATCATTACTATACAGATAGAAGGCTACCTCAGGATGCACCAGCGCTATACGCTCGAATTCCGTAAGGATATTGCTCAACTCCGTAGAGTTGGCTTTCAGGAATTTACGCCGGGCAGGAATATTGAAGAATAGGTTCTTGATGGAAAAATTGCTTCCCTTAGGGCAGGAAACGGCTTCCTGGCCCTCGACTTTAGAGCCGGCAATCAACAGTCGCGTCCCCAGTTCCTCGCTGGCTGGGCGTGTTTTCAACTCCACTTCAGCTACCGCAGCAATGGAAGCCAACGCTTCTCCACGGAAGCCCATGGTGCGTAGGGCAAACAAATCGGCAGCTTCGCGTATCTTTGAAGTTGCATGGCGTTCAAAAGAAAGACGCGCATCCGTTTCGGACATCCCCTTTCCGTCATCAATCACCTGGATGCAGGTCTTGCCCGCATCGGTAATCAGCACATGTATTTCCTCTGCTTCGGCATCAATTGCATTTTCCACCAATTCCTTCACAACAGATGCCGGACGCTGAATCACCTCTCCGGCAGCAATCTGATTGGCAACCGAATCGGGCAGCAAATGAATGATATCGCTCATGATAATGTTTAATGATTAGAGATTAATGATTAATCATTATTAAATGATTCCGTTACTGATGGCATACCACAGATAAATCAGCACAGCTATGACAACAAGGATTATGCCCAAATGCATCGGCTTACGTCCGCTCTCCTTGCGCCGCTTCAAGTGAGTTGTTCCTTCTATGAATTTGCCCCGTATATCCTCGGGCGAGAATTCCTTTTCCGGCAGCATACCCAGGTCACGCTTGGCGTTTTCTTCCATCTTCGCCAACTTCTCTTTCCGCTCATCCACATAGATATAGCTATGATTGAAGCCACGAGGCTTCCGCATTGCAAACATTCCCATGACGCTACTTATTATTTCGTTTAATATGCATATTCCTTGGCGAAGTTACAGGTTTCCGGTCACTTTTCTTCAATACTTCACCTGCTTTTTTAGCCCTCCACTCGAAGATGTCCTCCTTGTTGAGCGGACGGATGTAGTCGAACCAAACAAAAGAAGGCAGCCTGCTCTTATCTGGTGGAATCTGGTCCAAAGGATAGGCTGTACCGGTAGTCTTTCCAACAAAGACTCCGCGCTCCATTCTTCTCTCCTTCAAGTACATTTTCAAAAGTCCACCTTCCGAATAGTTCATCATAATCAGCGAACTGTCCTTCTCCTCTACCGGATAATACACCACCAATACATTGCCGTTTACCTCCACCAGACGCATGTCTCCATCTATGAAGAAAGCTTTCATCTCCTTACCGGAAACTTGGTTATAGTGAATACTGTCCTTTTTCTCTACCGTCAGGGCCTGATTGATGATATGTGCCCAGTCGATGGTACTATCGTTCATGTAAATTTTAATTTCCTCGCCCAACAACTGTTGTTCCCCGTGCCACAAGATAGGGTCGGTGTACATCGTCATGCAAGAGTCCTTGGAATTATACACCAACGAATCGCATACGGCCTGCACATCCGTGCGATAAGCACGCACCTTATGATAGGCACGCATCTCCCGGTACATGGAATCGGTATTCATATGGTAGGTAATCAGCCGCAAAGTATCACCGTGCATAAACAGACTGTCGCCCTGCGAATAGTCGATAGCTACGGCACGTTTGGTGGCAACGGCGCTTCCGGTCAGTTCGTTGTAGAAACAATAGTCGCCAGTCAACATGTTCCGGTTGACCGTATCATTCATCTGTACATTGTCAAAAGCCTCGCCGTATCCCAAGATGCGGTCGTAGAAAAGGCTGTCACCGGTCAGTTTCTTGCCTTCGTTAGTCAGTACGGAACGGTCGAGCAGTTCTGCCTGCTCAGTAGTCGTATTGTACACGCCACGTTCGGAATAAATATGATTTTGGTCACTCACAATGTCGGAGGGGCCTAAAATAGTAGCAATCTTGGTAGCTGTACTATACTTCAAGGTATCCGAAGTCAAGACAAACTTCGGATTGACCAGCTTCACGTCGTGATTGAAGACAGCCAACTTGGTGGCAGGGCTATATTCTCCCCACTCGGAAGTCAGCACATTATCCTCGTCGGTCAGCGTACCGCCTTCGAAGTAATAACCCAAATCGTACAGACGGTCATAGTTCAAACTGTCGGTTGTCAGCACCGTATTACGATTTATCATACGTACATTCTCACGCAGCATGGCCAGCTGCGACATGCCGTCATAATACAGATAGTCTCCATAGATAAACAAGGTGTCGCCCTGCTCCATACGCACATTGCCGAATGCCTCCACAGAATTTATCTTTTCGAATATCAGCGCACTATCACAGAACATGTACATACTGTCATGCTTCATCCTCACCGAACCGATGAGTACCTGCACATCAGGACGCAACTGTTTGTCCGCCTGCGCCTCATCTGCGTACAACAAATCGACGCGCGTCTTCTTCTTTTCCGACGTCTCCGTCTTTTTCTGTTCAATCGAGTCCACTTTCCTCTTCTCCGGTGCACCAGTACTCTTCTTTTTGTCCTGCGCACTCAGCAGACAGATGCCAAACAAGCATAGAATGCCTACCAGGAGGTATCTATGCTTGTTCAGGAAATGATTTTTTGTATTCTTCTTTTGCATACAAATCCATGTAAATCCTTCCGGATTATTCTTTGATCCAGCCCGGATACTTGAACGTACAGTTATTCTTCCAATTATCCTTGATACGGACATACGTGTGCTTCTGCTTCTCACGAATCCACTTGTCCAGCACTTCGTCGCGGCGTTTCTCCAACACAATCTCTTTCAAGTTCTGATAGTCATCGGCAATGGTAGCCTTGTGTCCCGTCGTACGGCTCTTCAGTTTCACAATCACACACTCTTCTTTTCCGGTCTTTTGCGGAATCATGGTGAAGGCTTCGGAGATTTCGCCCACTTTCATCTTATCCACCACCTTGGCTATTTCAGGGGGAAGTTCCTGCATCTCAAAACGGGAAGTGTTCGTATTGGGATTCGGCAACAAACCATGATTGTTACGCGTATCCTTATCCTGCGAAAGCACTGAGGCAGCCTCTTCAAAAGAGAACTTGTTATTGCGGATATCATCGGCAATAGAATCCAAACGGGCACAACCGGCAGCCAGAGCTTCTTCCGGAATATGCGGTTTCAACAGAATGTGGCGTGTTTTAATACGGTCACCGCGCTTCTCTATCAACTGAATGATATGGAAACCATATTCAGACTCTACAATCTTGGAAACCTTGCTGGGGACTTGCAAGTTGAAAGCTACATTGGCATAAGCGGGGTCCAGCATACCGCGTCCCGAAAACTCTATTTCACCGCCACGCATGGCCGAGCCACGGTCCTCGGAGTACAGACGAGCCAACATGGAAAAGCTTTCGCCCTTATTGACACGGTCGGTATACTCACGCAGACGCCTCTTTACATCTTCTATTTCCTCCAAAGGAACCTTGGGCTGCTGAGTGATAATCTGCACCTCCACCTGGGTAGGGATATAAGGAATGCTGTCCTGCGGCAAATCCTTGAAGTAACGGCGCACCTCAGCCGGAGTTATCTTAATCTCACCCACCAGTTTCTGCTGCATCTTCTGAACTTTCAATCCTTCACGGGCATTCTCGCGCAGCGTTTCACGAATCTGGCTGGAAGTCTTATTGAAGTATTCCTCCATTTTCTCACGCGAACCGATGTTGGCGATATACATGTTCGTCATATAGTCCACACGCTGGATAACCTCACTCTCGGATACTTCGATACTGTCGAGGGCAGCCTGGTGAAGATACAGCTTCTGCACGGCTATCTCCTCCGGTATCACGCAATAAGGGTCACGGTCAAATTTGCGTCCTTCATACAATGCACTCATGCGTGCTTCTTCCACTTCGGACTTCAGTATAGCCTCGTCACCTACTACCCACACTACCTCGTCAATTACGTTGTCTTGTCCATAAACGGTAGAACCGACTAATAGCGTCAAGGCAAATAAAATTACAAACTTAAAGTTCATACACTGTTTCACCGCCCGTTGGTACAAATCATCCTTCACTTGCTTCATGAATTCCACCTGCTTCACGTTCAGCAGCATATCCTTCACTTGCCTACGGGCAAACTCATAGGGTTCCTGCTCTCCCACCGGGCGATAATCGCTCACATTCAGGAAATAATGGAAAGCCGTATCCTTCAGCTCTACATGGCGATTCTTGTCCAGATACTCGTCCACATTAGGAACCTTCAAGGGCAGCATATCCAGCACTTCCGATACCGGCACCCATTTATCATAAAAATACTCATACTTCACAGCATTCTGCAGACTGTACTTTTCCAGATGTTCCACCGCCTCACGGGTTTCCGTCTTGTACCAGCGACGAACATTGCCCAGCTGCGGGGCTGTCAAAGGAACTTTGATGAACAAGCCTTTCATCAACGGACGTTCCACCTTGAAGAGCGCCTGGTTCTTCTCGTAATACTCCGTCAAGTCTTGTTCTGAAATCTCCTCTGATAGCCGCTGATGTATTAAAGCCTGCTGATAGGTATGCATTATCAATGCTTTGCGATAATTCTCCACAAGTTTCTCAATCTCCCCGTTATCGGGAATATTGCTCTGCGCTTTATCGTACAGCAAAATATCTTCCACCCAATTACGGATATAATGTTCTGCAAACAACAGACTGTCGTCTTTGGACAAACCGGCAGGAAGTACCGATTGCAAATCTTCCCGGTAAAGGAAATTGCCGTCCAACTCCACTAACGGTGTCCACCCTTTATGGTCGTGCTGCTCGCTGCACGCCGCACAGAGAAGGAAAATTAAAAGCCCAAAGCAGGTTGTTCGCATCACCAACTGATATTTACTTCGTTTTGAGGTACGAAGATAGTGTTTTAATCGGTTGCATCAGTGATTATTAACGGTTTTTAAAACCTCTTGGTCAATTTCAACCTTACCGGCAGCACGCAACTTTGCCACCCAATGCGTTTCCAAATAGTTCCGATAAGCGGTTACGAGCGGCTCTCGCACCTCTTGCCAACTATCTGGTCCCTTCTGCTTACGACCTTGTACAGCAGTAAAGGGAAATGACAAAACCGGGGTTGCATTCTTCCCTTTGAACACCAATTCATCCACATATGCATTATCACCGGGAGCAAATAATCCTTGCTCTGCCCGCACCTTGGGAGTATCGCCGGCATTGAAAGTGAGACGGATGGCATCCATCCACTCCTCTTCCGGAATCTGTTTCAGAAATTTCCGTACTTGCTTCGCCACCCGCTTGGTAGTACAATGCAGCACAATACCCTTATAACGCGGTTCGTCCCAATGGAAGTCCGAACGGTGCGCCTCAAAATATGCTTTCAATCCCGCTTCATCCACCACACTCCTCTTTCCCACTTCACGGTCAGTGATTTCGGCAAGCAACATGCTGTCACGATGCCCCTGCACCAACGCACAGAATTCGGGATGCTTCAATTCCAGACGGGAGTTTTCATAGTCCAGAATCGTTTTTACTGTAAAAGCCTCCAACTGTCTGCGCGTCCCTGCCGGATAAACAGCGGCAAATCCGGCAAACTCTTTTCCACCGTATGCCTTGCCATCCAGTGTAAACAATACACGGGAAGTGCTTCCTTTGGCCAGCAGTTCGTCGATACCGGCTTTATCCGGCATATAGTGATATTCTTTCTTCAGTTTATCCACAAAAGCCCGCGTTCCTTTATCCATTCCATGACGACGGGTTTGACAACGGATTATCTTGTCCTTCATCCTCTCAAAAGGAAGGATTTCCTGCTGTTCGAGTACTTTCACGATATGAATGCCTTGAGGAGTGAGGAACGGACGGGAAATCTCTCCGGCATTCAACCCGAATACAATATCCTCAAACTCCACCGGCATCTGCAGCCAACCCACCCAAAACGCTTTCTTCTCATCGGAAAATTGCTCGACGCAAGCATCGAAAGACGGCACAGCTCCCCCTTCCTTTGCAAGAGCCCTGTAGATAGAATTTTTGCCGGACTCCATCTCACGCAAGGTATGACCGGAAATATTCTGGGGAAGATATTTAAAAATATGCTTCACATATACCCGGCCCGCACGCCGGCCGGATTTCATCTTGTCATAATACTGCCGTGCCTCCTGCTCTGCCGTCTCCTCATCTGTCAAGTATGATTTAATCAGACAGCGGCGATACTCATCCTGCTCCTTCTGGAAGACACGGGAAGTATCCAATCCCGCAACTTCGGCAGCCTCTATTTTCAGCCTGAAGTCTATAAACTTATTCACATATGCATCCAATGCCTTCCGGCCTGCACCGACAGAGGTACCGCCCTTATTATAGCTACGTTCGAATTCAGAACGGAGGACCTCCTTTCCATTGATACGCATCAGTACCGGATCGTCCTGGGCCGAAACAGCCAATCCGAACCCGAGGAAGAAAAACACCCAAAACAATCTAACCATAAGCACCATCCGTTCTTTTTATACGGCTGCAAATATAAACAAAATGCCCGGAAAGCGGCAATCTCTCTCCGGGCATTCACTATTATTTTGTTATTATCTTACTCTGGACGGCTATAGTTCGGTGCCTCACTGGTTATAGATACATCATGCGGATGGCTTTCGAGTACACCTGCATTAGTAATGCGGGTAAACTTGGCATCGTGCAGTTTCTCTATATTGGCTGCACCGCAATAGCCCATACCGGCACGCAGACCGCCAACCAACTGATAAATCACTTCATACAAAGTACCTTTATAAGGAACGCGGGCAGCAATGCCCTCTGGAACCAATTTCTTCACGTCACTGGTACCGCTTTGGAAGTAGCGGTCCTTGGAACCATTTTCCATAGCTTCCAGCGACCCCATACCCCGATAGGACTTGAACTTACGACCGTTGAAAATAATCGTATCGCCCGGAGACTCTTCCGTTCCGGCAACCAGCGAACCGATCATCACGCTGTAACCACCGGCAGCCAACGCCTTCACCACATCGCCCGAGTAACGCAAACCGCCATCGGCAATCAAAGGAATACCCGTGCCCTTCAGTGCCTTTGCCACATCATAAACCGCAGACAACTGAGGAACACCCACACCGGCAACTACACGGGTAGTGCAGATGGAACCCGGACCGATGCCCACCTTTACTCCATCAGCACCAGCCTCGACCAATGCCTTCGCAGCTTCACCGGTAGCAATATTACCAACAACAATATCAATATGAGGGAAGTTAGCCTTGGCTTCTTTCAATTTTTCAATAACCCCCTTGGAATGTCCGTGAGCCGTATCAATGACAATGGCATCCGCCCCTGCATCCACCAAAGCCCGCATGCGCTCCAAAGTGTCATTCGTCACTCCCACTCCGGCAGCAACGCGCAGACGACCTTTGCTATCCTTGCACGCCATAGGTTTATCCTTTGCCTTGGTAATATCCTTATAGGTAATCAGACCTACCAATTTGTTGTCTTTATCTACTACCGGCAACTTCTCGATTCTATGTTCTTGCAGAATTTGAGAAACAGCCTCCATATCCGTCGTAGGATTGGTAGTAATGATGTTCTCCTTAGTCATTACCTCATCGATACGCTTATTCATATCTTTCTCAAAACGAAGGTCACGATTGGTAACAATGCCTACCAAATATCTTTCATCATCTACCACCGGAATACCACCAATCTTGTATTCAGCCATCAAAGCCAGCGCATCAGCTACCGTAGAACCTCTCTTGATAGTCACCGGGTCATAAATCATACCGTTTTCGGCACGCTTCACAATAGCTACCTGACGTGCCTGCTCCTCAATGGACATATTCTTATGAATAACTCCGATACCACCTTCGCGGGCAATGGCAATAGCCATCTTCGCTTCGGTAACCGTATCCATGGCAGCAGTTACAAACGGGATTTTTAACTCAATGTTTCGTGAAAACTTAGTCGAGAGTTCGACTGTTTTGGGCAAGACTTCAGAATAAGCGGGGATTAACAGTACGTCGTCATAAGTTAATCCATCCATTACAATCTTATCAGCAATAAATGACATAGGGCTATGCGTTTAAAATT
>OOCF01001041.1_pt1 | contig 12489 bp, 10 predicted proteins | sample 1671001 | NCBI WGS metagenome assembly OOCF01 (sample SAMN06348112, study PRJEB24527) | human gut metagenome | biome: human gut; feature: ankylosing spondylitis patient; material: feces | host: Homo sapiens | place: China | collected 2015-10
ATTTTCACCACCAGATATAACCGAGGAAGAGATTCAGGCAGTTTCTGAGGCTTTAAGGTCAGGATGGATTACAACAGGTCCAAGAACTAAAGAGTTTGAAAGAAATATTGCTCAGTTTACAGGCTGTAACAGGGCGGCATGTCTCAATTCAGCTACAGCATGTTTAGAGACAGCACTCCGTCTGTTAGGAATCGGTGAGGGCGATGAGGTTATTGTTCCTGCATACACTTATACAGCATCTGCAAGTGTCGTTGCGCATGTTAATGCAAAGCTTGTTCTTATTGATGTTGAAAAGGACACATATCACCTTGATTATGATGCGCTTGAAGCTGCAATTAATGAGAGTACCAAGGCTGTAATACCTGTAGATATAGGTGGTGTTATGGTTGACTATGACAGGATAAGAAAGATTGTCGAGAGTAAAAAGAATATATTTAAGGCTTCAACACCCCTTCAGGAGGCACTTGGCAGAGTTGCAATTGTTGCTGATTCTGCACATGGTTTCGGAGCAAGTGAGGGTGGTGTTATGAGTGGAATGAAGGCTGACTTTACAAGCTTTTCATTTCATGCAGTCAAGAACCTTACAACAGCAGAAGGCGGAGCTCTTACATGGAGAAGTATTCCGGGAGTTGATGATGAGGATATATATAAGCAGATAATGCTTTACTCACTTCACGGACAGTCTAAGGATGCGCTTGCAAAGACTAAGCTTGGTGCATGGGAATATGATATCAAAGGAACTTATTACAAATGTAACATGACTGATATTATGGCTTCTATTGGGCTTGTACAGCTTAAGAGATATCCGGGACTTCTTAAGAGAAGAAGAGATATAATTGAGAGATATACACAAGGGATTGCAGCCGATGATGTGGATATTATGAAGCATTTTACAGATGAATATACTTCAAGTGGTCATCTGTATCTTGTAAGGCTTCTTGGAAAGGATGTTAAGGAGCGTAATGAACTGATTACAAGACTTGCTGAGGCAGGTGTTGCAACTAATGTACATTATAAGCCGCTTCCAATGCATACGGCATATAAGAACATGGGATTTGATATTAAGGATTTTCCACATTCATATAATATGTATCGTAATGAGATTACACTGCCGCTTCATACATGTCTTACTGATGAACAGGTAGAATATGTAATAGAGCAGTTTAACAGAATGAAATAATCGGACATTAGTTATACAACAACAAAAAGGGGATTGATTACGATGGAGTTAAGACCATGGCAGCTTCTTCCTGATGAAATGAGAACTAAGGAAGTAAGAAAATACTATAATATACTTATGAAACAACAACAAAGTCATCTACAAAGTAGAGTACGAAAAGGAGATAAGAGTTATGAATATTTCATTTTCACCACCAGATATAACCGAGGAAGAGATTCAGGCAGTTTCTGAGGCTTTAAGGTCAGGATGGATTACAACAGGTCCAAGAACTAAAGAGTTTGAAAGAAATATTGCTCAGTTTACAGGCTGTAACAGGGCGGCATGTCTCAATTCAGCTACAGCATGTTTAGAGACAGCACTCCGTCTGTTAGGAATCGGTGAGGGCGATGAGGTTATTGTTCCTGCATACACTTATACAGCATCTGCAAGTGTCGTTGCGCATGTTAATGCAAAGCTTGTTCTTATTGATGTTGAAAAGGACACATATCACCTTGATTATGATGCGCTTGAAGCTGCAATTAATGAGAGTACCAAGGCTGTAATACCTGTAGATATAGGTGGTGTTATGGTTGACTATGACAGGATAAGAAAGATTGTCGAGAGTAAAAAGAATATATTTAAGGCTTCAACACCCCTTCAGGAGGCACTTGGCAGAGTTGCAATTGTTGCTGATTCTGCACATGGTTTCGGAGCAAGTGAGGGTGGTGTTATGAGTGGAATGAAGGCTGACTTTACAAGCTTTTCATTTCATGCAGTCAAGAACCTTACAACAGCAGAAGGCGGAGCTCTTACATGGAGAAGTATTCCGGGAGTTGATGATGAGGATATATATAAGCAGATAATGCTTTACTCACTTCACGGACAGTCTAAGGATGCGCTTGCAAAGACTAAGCTTGGTGCATGGGAATATGATATCAAAGGAACTTATTACAAATGTAACATGACTGATATTATGGCTTCTATTGGGCTTGTACAGCTTAAGAGATATCCGGGACTTCTTAAGAGAAGAAGAGATATAATTGAGAGATATACACAAGGGATTGCAGCCGATGATGTGGATATTATGAAGCATTTTACAGATGAATATACTTCAAGTGGTCATCTGTATCTTGTAAGGCTTCTTGGAAAGGATGTTAAGGAGCGTAATGAACTGATTACAAGACTTGCTGAGGCAGGTGTTGCAACTAATGTACATTATAAGCCGCTTCCAATGCATACGGCATATAAGAACATGGGATTTGATATTAAGGATTTTCCACATTCATATAATATGTATCGTAATGAGATTACACTGCCGCTTCATACATGTCTTACTGATGAACAGGTAGAATATGTAATAGAGCAGTTTAACAGAATGAAATAATCGGACATTAGTTATACAACAACAAAAAGGGGATTGATTACGATGGAGTTAAGACCATGGCAGCTTCTTCCTGATGAAATGAGAACTAAGGAAGTAAGAAAATACTATAATATACTTATGAAACACAGAATGTGGTTAGAGATGAAAAGAGTGCTTGATGTTATTGTTGCTGGTATTATGCTGGCAGTTTTAATTATTCCAATGGGAATAATTGCACTTGCAATCAGACTTGATTCACCGGGACCTGTTTTTTTCAGGCAGGCGAGAGTAACACAGTATGGAAGAATTTTTCGTATATACAAGTTCAGGACTATGGTTGACAATGCAAGTAAGCTAGGGGCAGCAGTGACTGTAGATAATGATTCAAGAATCACTAAGGTTGGAGCATTTTTACGCAAATACAGAATGGACGAGTTTCCTCAGCTTTTTAATATACTTGCAGGGGATATGACTCTTGTCGGAACAAGACCGGAAGTTCCTAAGTATGTTAAGAAGTACACTAAGGAGATGTATGCGACACTTCTTCTTCCTGCCGGACTTACATCAAGGACAAGTATTGCTTATAAGGATGAGGACAAGCTTCTTGGTGAGGCTGTTGATGAAAAAAGTACAGATAATATATATCTGAATGAAGTGTTACCGGCAAAAATGCGTTATAACCTTGAAAGTATGAAACATTTTGGCGTGAAGGCTGATGCGGCTGTATTGTGGGATACATTTACATCAGTAGTTGGAAGTGAAAGAATGACTGTTAAGAAGTAGGTAGAGTATGTTTATTACAATTGCCGTTATTGCATATAACGAGGAGAGTACGATAAAGAATATTCTTGATGACATAAGCAGGCAGGATTATGATCATAGTCTTATGGAGGTTGTGCTTGTTGATTCTGCATCCACGGATGGAACAAAGGCTGTTATGCAGAAGTTTGCTGATGAGAATAAGATGGGAGCAAGACAGATAATCGTGCTTGACAATCCTAAGAAGACGCTTCCGTGTGGATGGAACGTGCTGCTCGATAATTATACAGGGGAAGCTGTTATAAGAGTTGATGCACATGCACATATTCCAGAAGATTTTGTTAGCAAGAATGTTAAGGTTTTAGAAGAAGGCGAGATGGTTGTTGGTGGTGTCCGACCTAATATAGTTGATGAAGAGACACCTTGGAAGGATACGCTGCTTCTTGCTGAGAGTTCGATGTTCGGCTCAAGCATAGCACCTTACCGTAATGGTGGGAATGGAACGGAAGAAAAGATATATATGAAATCGTTGTTCCATGCTGCATATAGAAGGGAAGTTTTTGAAAAAATCGGACATTATAATGAGGCTCTTGCAAGAACTGAGGATAATGAAATTCATTACCGTATGAGAAAAGCAGGGTTTAAATTAAGATTCTGTCCGGATATAATATCGTACCAGCATACAAGAAGTTCACTTCCTAAGATGCTTAAGCAGAAATATGCTAATGGATACTGGATTGGAAAGACAAGCAAGGTATGTCCAGGATGCCTTTCTATATATCATTTTGTTCCATGGGCTTTTGTCATGGCTATTATTGTTACAACAGTTGCAAGTGTGTCATGTAAGCTGCTTGCTGTGAAGTCGATTTTTTCGCGTATTGTATATGGACTTACAGGACTTATGTGGGGAGCATACTGGCTGTTGGCAGTAGTTATGTCGATTGTTGCAGTAATAGGAGCAAAGAAGGAGCGCAATAAAACATGTTTTGCATTGCCATTTTTATTTTTTCTGTTGCATATTTCTTATGGAATTGGTACAGTATGTGGGTTAGCAGCTAAAAAGCCTGCTAAAGAAACGAGGAACTGATGATGGGTGAGACTAAAAAGGACAGAATACAGCTTCTGGTAAGAAGATTTTTCTTGTTTTTAACAGATACATTTTTACTGAATGCATGCGTATATCTGTCACTTATTATGAGATTTGATGTAGGTATTGTATCTATAGAACCTCAGTATATTAGTAATTATGTAGAGAACGTGCTTCCGTACACGATAATGTCTCTGCTTATATTCTGGCTGTTCAGACTTTATCACAGTCTGTGGCAGTATGCGAGTATAGCTGAGGTGTACAGAATTGCTGAAGCGTGTATTATTGTAGAAGTAGTGCATTTCTTAAGTAATAAGATTATGGGTAATATGCTTCCTAGAAGCTGTTATTTTAATGCGGCAATATACCTTATTATTGCAATATGTGCAAGTCGTTTTATGTACAGAATGATAAGAACTGTTCTTAACAAATACAGAAATATTAAGACTTCCAATAATGTAATGATTATTGGTGCCGGAGAGGCAACTAATGTCATTATGAGAGAAATACAGAATTCGAGCTATCTTGCCAACTCTAATATTGCATGTATTATTGATGATGACCGCCGCAAGGTTGGTAAATACATACGAGGCGTCAAGGTTATAGGAACAAGGGACAAGATTAAGGAAGCAGCAAAGCTTTATGATATTGATGAGATTATATTTGCAATTCCATCAGCATCTAATGAAGTTAAAAGGGATATATTAAACATTTGTAAAGAGACTGATTGTACTCTTAAGATTCTGCCAGGTGTATATCAGATGGTAGATGGAGAGATTAATGTTAATTCTATCCGTAATGTTGATGTGCTTGACCTTCTTGGAAGAGACCCGATTGAAGTAGATATTGAATCTATCATGGATTATGTCAAGGATAAGGTCATTATGGTAACAGGTGGTGGCGGTTCTATTGGATCAGAGCTGTGCCGCCAGCTTGTAAGTCACAAGCCTAAGCAGCTCATTATATTTGATATATATGAGAATAATGCCTATGATATTCAGCAGGAATTAAAGATTAATTATCCTGATGCCAATGTTGTTACTCTTATTGGTTCGATAAGAAATGTTTCAAGACTTGAAAGCGTATTTGCACAGTATAAGCCAGATATTGTATATCATGCAGCAGCACATAAGCATGTACCGCTTATGGAAGTCAGTCCTGATGAGGCTGTTAAGAATAATGTTGTCGGTACATGGAATGTTGCAAGGATGGCTGATAAGTATGGGGTTAAGAAGTTTGTTATGATAAGTACAGATAAGGCTGTTAATCCAACTAATGTAATGGGAGCAACAAAGCGTATCTGTGAGATGATTGTTCAGACGTATAACGAGATATCCAAGACAGATTTCGTTGCTGTAAGATTCGGTAATGTACTTGGAAGTAACGGCTCAGTCATTCCTCTTTTTAAGAGACAGATTGAGGCTGGTGGACCGGTTACGGTTACAGATCCTAATATTATAAGATATTTCATGACTATACCAGAGGCGGTTTCACTTGTTCTTCAGGCAGGTGCATATGCTAAAGGTGGAGAGATATTCATTCTTGATATGGGTGAGCCTGTTAAGATTGATGATCTCGCAAAGAACCTTATCAGACTGTCAGGTTATACACTTGGCGTCAACATGGAAATTAAATACACAGGACTCCGTCCTGGCGAAAAGCTCTACGAAGAGCTTCTTATGAAAGAAGAAGGTCTTCAGGAGACAGATAACAAGCTTATCCACATTGGAAAACCAATTGAGTTTGATAAAGAGAATTTCTTTGATAACCTTGAGAAGCTTAAGGAAGAAGCTTATTCAGAAACTGGTAATATAAGAGAATCACTGAAGAAGGTGGTTGATACTTATCATCCGAATGAACATTAATAGAGAAGACCTACTAATTATGCTGTTTTCAAGAGTTGAGTAGGCATATTTCTGGTGAGATTTGAATTAGATATTGGAGAAGACCTACTAACATGCTTTTTATAAGGATGTTGGTAGGTCTTTTTTATAGAAAATCGTTGGAATTTATTAGCTGGGAGATGAGATGGTGGAAAAAAGACCTACTATATAGCATATATTACTAAGATTAGTGTGCTTTTCAAGTTGCTAGTTGATTTTTGAGGGAGCGAAAAACATCTGCTCAATTAACAACTTTGGTTAATTGAGTAGGTGTTGTGTGAAAGAATTGCACCATTAAAGCTTCATTGACTATAAAAGATATTCATTAATATTAATATCAACGGTATTGGAATTGAGAGGAATAGAAGATGATTCGAAGGTGGCAATAAAGTTCCTGCCTAATACATAACCGGATTTAGCGTAATCGTTAATCTTCTTTAATGTTTTGTTCATATAATCAGAATCTCCCATAATGCCGAAGTGTTCCCATATGAATTCCTGACGGGTATTAATATTGAGGCAGGTAAAATCAGGATGGACGGTTACCCCGGTAGAAAGCACAAGCGGATATTCATACTTATATGGAATATTGTGCTGTTTTAGTTTGTTGGCGATTATTAATTCGGATTTAGAACGCACCTGTTCTCCGTTATCAGAGTAGAAGTCAGGAGTATCATCAGGAATGTCAAGAGAATTATATTGAACATTATTCCAGAGATTCAATGTATCTTCGGCAGGTGTATAGACTGGTGTAATAAGTTCCTGTCTTATCTCATTAAGAGAATTGTATAAATGTTCAATCTGTTCAGGAGAATAGTTCTTAAGAAAAGTTTCAATAGCATGAAGTTCATGTTGGATTTCATGCTTGACTTTCAGATCATATTCCTTCTGAGCCAGACTCTTCGCAAGATTAAGATTAGATTTCTTTTTTATGTATGTTCCTGTTCTGTCAGTAGAATCTGTTCTGTGATAATATTGATGGGCGTTGCCACGCTTAGCAATGCGGAGTGTTCCGTCAGGGGCATTACTTAGTCTTGAATTGATAGTGTTGAGAAGCAAAATAAGTTCGGATTGACGATTGGAAACAGCACTGATAGTTAAATCAGGTGATAAAAGCATTGCATTTAATATTCTGTTATTGGCTATATGGTTCATATATCAACCTCCTTATGTAATTATATTAATACTATACAATATAACTACGAGAAGCACAATATCAAAAATATATATAAATGGTGAAATGATAAGAAAAAATTTTGCTGGGATAGGGGATGCCTACGAAACAAGGTAAAGTCTGACGAATAGTGGGTGAAATAAAACAGGAAGAAAGTTGTTGGAAGAGAGAAAGCCTACGAAATTATGCCAAGCTGTGTTATCAGTAGGTTTTTCGACAGCGGATTCTTAGCCAGGACAGGAAAATAAAGAAGAAAATACCTACAAAAAAGTAAAAAATATGTAGATTAGTAGGTGAATGCTATGTGAAGAGTCAGAAAAAGAGATGAAAAAGCGCACTAATTAAATAAAAAAGAGGAGATTAGTAGGTCTTTCGGCATAGTAGTGCGAAAAACCAGCTAATCTCCTCTGGAAACCGGCCAATTTCCTTTAGAAACCAGCTAATCTCCCCTGAAAACCGGATAAAAATATCCAGAATCAGATAAATACCTTGAAAGTAAGACAAATATATTAAAAGCAAGATAAAATCTAGAAATTAGTCAAACTTAAATGTGTTCTCAAGTGTATTCCAAAGCTGGTCCTTATCACTTAAGTTAAGCTTTGTTCCATCGCTTAAAGCGTAGCCTTCACCTGAAGCTGAGCCATTGTAAGTGCCTGTAAGCTCTGGCCATTCAATACCGATTGCCGGGTCATTCCATGCGAGACCACCCTCGTCGTTAGGATGATAGAAGTCATCGCACTTGTAGCAGAATTCTGCTGTATCAGTAAGAACGAGGAATCCATGTGCAAATCCTTTAGGGATAAGGAACTGCTTCTTATTCTCTTCTGTTAGAAGGATTCCGTACCACTTTCCATAAGTTTCAGAGTCTGTACGAAGGTCAACAGCTACATCAAAAACGGCTCCCTTGATAGCTCTTACAAGCTTTGTCTGTGGGAAATGCTTCTGGAAGTGAAGACCACGAAGAACACCCTTAGTACTCATAGACTGGTTGTCCTGAACAAAGTTAATATTGATACCAGCTTCTTCCATATCACGCTGGCTGTATGTTTCCATAAAATATCCACGGTTATCGCCGTGAACAGCAGGAGTGATGACACAAAGTCCTTCGATACCTGCGACATTCTTTTCAATTGTAATCTGTCCCATGATAAAATCTCCTTTAAAATATTAAATCTCACCAATTTCCTTTAAGAATCTGTGAAGAGCATCCTGCCATGTTGGAAGCGGAGTGAATCCGTTAGCAGTAAGTTTACTCTTATCTAAACGGCTGTTAAAAGGTCTTGCAGCTTTAGAAATGCCGTATTCAGCAGTAGTTACAGGTGTAACCTTAGTAGAAAGACCTGCCTGTGCATAGATTTCCTTAGTAAAGTCATACCATGAAATGTATCCACCTTCATTAGTTGCATGGTAATAACCGTATTTGTCAGTTTCAACCATATCAACAAGAAGTCTTGCAAGATCTAATGTGTAAGTTGGTGTACCAATCTGGTCGTTGACAACACGAACCTCGTCATGAGTCTTTCCTACATTAAGCATAGTCTTAATAAAGTTCTTTCCATTAACACCAAATACCCATGCAATACGCACGATAAAGTATTTATCAAGAGTGTTAGAAACAGCAAGTTCTCCGGCAAGCTTAGTCTCTCCATATACATTAAGAGGCTTGTAGTCCTTGCAGTCTGGTTCCCAAGGTGTTTCACCCTGACCATCAAATACATAATCAGTACTGATGTATACCATCTTGCAGTCAAGCTGTTTGCAGACATTGGCAATATTCTGAGTACCATCTGCATTGATAGCCTTAACCTTGGCTTTCTTATCATCATCTTCAGCAGCGTCAACGGCTGTCCATGCTGCGCAGTGAATTACAACATCAGGTGAAACCTTAGTGATAACTTCAGAAACCTGGGCAGCATCAGTTATATCCATAGGTACATATTCGGCTGTTGTGACAGCGCTTCCATCAGCAACTCCTGAATATTCAGGTGCGATGTCGCTGCCAACGCCTGTATGACCTCTGCCTATCAGTTCATTCATAACGTCGTGGCCAAGCTGACCGCCAACGCCGGTAACTAATATCTTCATGTCAAATCTCCTTACAGAATAAATGTGTTAATTAGCGGTTGCTATACATTTTCTCATAGTAGTTCTGATATTCGCCAGAAATGATTGTCTCCCACCATTCCTTATTATCAAGATACCACTGAATTGTCTTCTTGATACCATCTTCAAACTTAGTTTCTGGAAGCCATCCTAATTCATTGTGAATCTTAGTTGGGTCGATAGCGTAACGCATATCATGTCCCTTTCTGTCACCTACATGAACGATAAGTGATTCAGGCTTGCCAAGCTCCTTGCAGATAAGCTTAACGATATCAATATTTCTCTTCTCGTTGTGTCCACCAACGTTGTATACTTCACCAACACGTCCCTTGTGGATGATAAGGTCGATAGCCTTGCAGTGATCCTCAACATAGAGCCAGTCACGAACGTTAAGACCTTCGCCATAAACTGGAAGTGGCTTATCGTTAAGAGCATTAGCAATCATAAGAGGGATAAGCTTCTCTGGGAAGTGGTATGGTCCATAGTTATTAGAGCATCTTGAGATAGTAACAGGAAGTCCATAAGTTCTGTGGTAAGCAAGAACAAGTAAGTCTGCGCCAGCCTTTGATGAGCTGTATGGGCTTGATGTATGGATTGGTGTCTCTTCTGTGAAGAAAAGGTCAGGTCTGTCAAGTGGAAGATCGCCGTATACTTCATCAGTAGATACCTGATGGTATCTCTGAATACCGTACTTTCTGCAGGCATCCATAAGAACCTGTGTACCAAGAATATTAGTTGTAAGGAAAACTTCCGGGTTCTCGATAGAACGGTCAACGTGTGATTCAGCAGCGAAGTTTACAACCATATCTGGATGCTCTTCTTCGAAAAGCTTGTAAACAGCTTCGCGGTCTGTGATGCTTTCCTTAACGAATCTGAAGTTAGGGTTAGACATAACAGGCTCAAGAGTTGAAAGATTACCTGCATATGTGAGGCAGTCAAGACAGATGATTCTGTAGTCTGGGTATTTGTTTAACATGTGAAATATAAAGTTACTTCCGATAAATCCGGCTCCACCGGTAACAATAATTGTCATAATTAATCTCCTTAATATTTAAAATGTGTTCTTATATGAAAAATGTTTTAACTAAATGTACTTAATTATTCATGAAGCTTGTCGACATATTTGCCGTCTAAGACATCCTTTAAGTACTGACCATACTGGTTCTTCTTTAATACTTCATATACCTTGAGGACGTCATCTTTGTTAATCCAGCCGTTTAAGTAAGCGATTTCTTCAAGACATGCAATCTTTCTGTGCTGATGAGTCTCAACAGTCTTAACAAAGTTAGTAGCTTCTACAAGACTTTCATGTGTTCCTGTATCAAGCCATGTAAATCCCTGACCGAGAAGCTCTACATTTAAAGTACCCTTCTCTAAGTAGATACGGTTAAGATCAGTAATCTCAAGCTCGCCTCTTGCAGATGGCTTTAAGTTCTTAGCGTATTCAACAACCTTGTTGTCGTAGAAGTAAAGACCTGTTACACAGTAGTTGCTCTTAGGCTGCGCTGGCTTTTCTTCGATAGAGACAGCCTTTCCTTCATTATTAAATTCAACAATACCAAATCTTTCAGGATCATCAACATAGTAGCCAAATACTGTTGCACCCTTTCCTGATTCAGCATTCTCAACAGCTGCCTTAAGTCTTTTCTTAAGACCGTGACCTGCAAATATATTATCACCAAGAACCATGGCAACAGTGTCATCACCGATGAATTCCTCACCGATAATAAATGCCTGTGCAAGTCCGTCCGGGCTTGGCTGTACAGCGTAAGTAAGGTTGACACCGAACTGGCTTCCGTCCTTTAAAAGCTCTTTGAATCTAGGAGTATCCTGTGGTGTAGAGATGATAAGAATATCTCTGATACCAGCACTCATAAGAACTGAGAGTGGATAATAAATCATTGGCTTATCATAGATTGGAAGAAGCTGTTTACTAGTTACCATTGTGAGTGGGTAAAGGCGTGTGCCAGAACCACCAGCTAAAATAATACCCTTCATAATTGAAGTTCCTCCTTGTTTGTTAAAATGTTATGTTAATTTTCAAGTAGACATTTTTTAAGTCAGGTATATAATAAAAGATGACGTAACGTCACCTTCAAGTGTTTTTTAAAAAATTTTTACAAGGAGTAATATATGCATAAAGACGGGTATTATTCTTCAGGCGAATTTGCGAAGAAATCAAATGTTTCGGTAAGGACTATAAGATATTATGACCAGCAGAACATATTAAAGCCTTCACTTCTTACTGATGAGGGAGTGAGATTTTATACGGATTCAGATTTTACAAGGTTACAGCAGATATTATTGCTTAAATATCTTGGATTTACACTGGATGATATAAGAAATATGACAATTGGTGATTCAGATTATCATGTGCTTAAGAATTCACTTGAACTTCAGAAGCGTATGATTCAGGACAAGATTGCACAGATGCAGCTTGTATGTAAAGCTATTGAAGAAACAGAAGACTCTATTAAAGAGGGAAAAGGAATTGACTGGAGTAATATGCTGGAGATTATCCATCTTACTAATATGGAAGACAGCATGAAGAATCAGTACATTAATGCAGGAAATATATCTGCAAGAATTAATCTTCATAACCGGTTTTCAGTTAATAAACAGGGATGGTTTCCGTGGGTATATGAGCAGTGCAGTATTGTTAAGGGAATGAGAATTCTTGAGATTGGGTGTGGGGATGGAACGCTGTGGGTTGACAATATAGGTCAGCTTGCCATGACAGGAAAGAGAAATGAATTCTCAGGGAAGAAAAAAAACATATATATAGAGCTTACAGATATATCAGAAGGCATGATAAGTGATGCGAGAAGAAATATAAAAAAAGCAACAGAGAGCTGGAAGGAAAGAGATATTGATGTGTCATTCAGGTTCAGAGTGGCTTCATGCGAAAAGACAGGGGCAAAAGATGAATCGTATGATCTGGTGATTGCTAATCATGTGCTG
>OOCF01001045.1_pt1 | contig 12445 bp, 18 predicted proteins | sample 1671001 | NCBI WGS metagenome assembly OOCF01 (sample SAMN06348112, study PRJEB24527) | human gut metagenome | biome: human gut; feature: ankylosing spondylitis patient; material: feces | host: Homo sapiens | place: China | collected 2015-10
GCAGATAAGAAAGTTTGAAACTCAACTCCCTCAGCTCTTGAATCCGCATTAAAAAATAAAAAATCAAAAACAAAACGGATATGAGAACAACAATAGCAACAAAATTCGTGGCTTGGGAAGTGCCGACACTGGAAGCACTGAAAGGCAGTAAGGTTTACATTCTTCGTGAGAAACTGAACAACGGAGGACAGATGAACCGAGAGGAAAAGGATTGGCTCACCGAAAAAGTGAACAGCAACACCTATTTCAAAAGTGCAGTTCCCTTACAAGGCTGGAGGTTTGACTTCTCCGACATTCTCCGAACTTACATCGTAAAGCAGTACGGACATTGGACGGAATATAAGGCAACCGACAAGACCGCACTCCGCAGTTTCCTTTACGGCAGGATTGACAACATCGTGGAACTTGACAAATGAACGTATATGACAGCAACGGCAGACATCAGACAGACAGCGCAGTACATGGGTATTGCTATATGCACCCTAATCATGCGCACCGCCTTTGGGGTGTTCGGCATCCTTTGGAGCATCGTCAAAGAGATAGTAAACGGAGTGTTCCGAGTGGCGATAGGCATAATCGTGGCTATCCTTTCCACAATCGCCTTCTTCGGCTTCATTCTTTGGTTATTCACCCTTTAACCCTTACCGACATGGCAAAGAGAAGCAGCAGGACAGCAGCGCAGCAATGCAGATACTACGAGGTGGACAACATCTTCGAGTATATGGTGGAAACGTACATCAACGGCAACATATCCGTATTCCGTGAACTCTACCACGAACTGAACAAGGACGCACGGAAAGACTTTATGGATTTCCTGTTGAGCGAGGTAGAGCCTACCTATTGGAGAGAGATACTGAAACAGACAATCTAAAAACGAAAGCGATATGAAAGGAACAGACCATTTCAAGAGAACGATACAGATGTATTTGGAGCAACGTGCGGCGGAAGATGTGCTCTTTGCCAAGAACTACCGCAACCCAGCCAAGAACATAGACGATTGTGTTACCTACATTCTGAACTATGTGCAGAAGAGCGGTTGCAACGGCTTCACGGACGGGGAGATTTACGGACAAGCCGTACACTACTATGACGAGAACGAGATAGAGGTGGGCAAGCCTATCCAATGCCAGGTAGCCGTGAACCATGTGGTGGAACTCACCGCAGAGGAAAAGGCGGAAGCACGTCAGAAGGCTATACGGCAATACCAAGAGGAGGAAGTCCGCAGGTTGCAAAACCGCAACAAGCCGAGAACCGCCACCAAAGCGACCGCACAACCTATTCAAGAACCCTCATTATTTGATATGTTATGAAACCGAGGACACGCATACAGAAAGAGGTAGCCAAGTTAATCCGCAGACTGCCCGAACTGACCGAGAAACAGACGGCATACGCATTTGAGCATTGCTTCAAGCACTATGCCCACAGAACGAAAGGCGGCATCCTCACTTGTACCGAGTGCGGACACCGATGGAAAAGCGAACACCCGCTTGCGGAGAGCGTATGCGGTTGCACCTGCCCCCATTGCGGAAAAGAACTTGAAGTGCTTGACACCCGAAAGCGAGTGTTCAAGGATATGGAATACTTCTCCGTCATCACGACCTGCAAGCAGTTCCAAGTAATCCGTTTCTTCGCAGTACATCTTAAACGGAAGGTGTGCCAGCCTGCCAAGTATTACATCAGCGAGGTGGTCCAACGATGGATTGCACCCGACGGCAAGACGGAGACCGTGGCAAGGTTACGTTGTCAGAGCCTTTTCTACTGCGACCTATGGAACGAATGGAGCGATATGGAAATCCGTGGCAACAAGAAATTCGGGGCATACGACATAGACCCTATCTGCACTTATCCGACAACAAGGCTTATCCCCGAACTGAAGCGCAACGGCTTCAAGGGGGACTGCCACAACATCTTGCCCTATGACCTTTTCACGGCTATCCTTTCCGACAGCCGAGCCGAAACGCTTTTGAAGGCAGGACAATATCCCATGTTGCGCCACTACATCCGCAGTTCCTTTGACATGGGGCAGTATTGGAACTCCATCAAGATTTGCATCCGCAACGGCTACACCATTTCGGACGGCTCAATGTGGAAAGACACCATAGACCTTCTGCGACATTTCGGCAAGGACACCAACTGCCCGAAGTATGTTTGCCCCGCCGACCTTAAAGCGGAACACGACAAGTTGGTCGTAAGGCGCAACCGACAAAGGGAGCGTGAGAGAAGCGAGGAAGAACGGAGAAAGATGATAGAGAACGAGAAGAACTATCTGAAAGCCAAAGGAATGTTCTTCGGGCTTGTATTCTCCGACAACCTTATCCTTGTCAAAGTCATAGAGAGCGTGGAGGAAATGGAAACCGAGGGACGGCTGATGCACCATTGCGTGGGTGGCTATCACAATAAGGCAGACTCCCTTATCCTTTCCGCAACCATTGATGGCAAGCGCATAGAAACCGTGGAAGTGTCCTTGAAAACGCTGAAAGTGGTACAGAGCAGAGGGGTGTGCAACTCCAACACCGAGTACCACGACCGCATCATCCGACTTGTGGAGGATAATGCCGGACTGATACAACAACGGATGAACGTGGCATAACATCAACCTATAATACCTAACAATATGGAAGTAAGAATTGAAAGCATGGTAAGCGTATGGGACGACCAAATCCCGATGTTGCTCATCAACCTTGTGAACACAGCCGTGTTCGCAAGGAACGGGAGCGAGTTCAAGACCGCCATACGGCAGTTATCCGAAAACACGGACTTTGACAAGTTCTTCGCCTACGGCTATGGACGCAACCACTTTTGGCTGAAACAACGGCTTGCATCGGATGCAAGCAAACACATGGAGAACAGATTACTGATTGTTGAATTTTAACCCTACACGATTATGACAACAAGAATGACCATCAACGGAGTAAGCACCTGCATAGAGGCAGGAACGGAGAAGTATGAGAAATTCCAAACGGGTATCGGCAGACGCAAGCGGACGCTTGTGCAGTACGACTACCGCCACATGGACGGAGAATTGTTCGCTTGTGTGAAACCCACATTGGACGAGTGCAGAGCCGCACGGGACAAATGGTTGAATAACAAGCAAGGAAAGGAGGACAAGCGATGAATGAAGCAGGCTACCAAACGCTGATAGTCAAGTTCAGCGAACCTATTACAATTTTGGACGGCATATTTGACGATGCCGAAGCGTGGGGCGTTGATACCCTGAAAGGATGGATAGAAGACTACGAGAGCACACGTTTTACCGCCACTGACATCCATACGGCAGTCATAACGAGCGAGTACAACATGGAATGTGTGAAGGAGTGGCTGCAACGGCGGACACCCATTGCCGAAATAACGGAATATTGAATGTGTAGGCGGTGTCCGCACCGCCTACATACCATACCTAAAAGACAACGGACATGATAGCAAAGACAATTTTAGAGCAGATAGGCGGCAGACGCTTTGCCGTCATCACGGGAAGCAAGGACTTCATAGACATGGGCAACGGCTTACGCATGAGCCTTGCGAGGAACAAGACAAGCGCGAACCGCCTTGACATCATTTATGACGGAGGGGCAGACCTCTACAATATGCGTTTCTACCGCAAGACGTTCAGCAAAAAGACATTCGAGAGCAGGACAAAAGACATAGAAACGCATGAGGGGATATATTGCGATATGCTGGAGGACGTATTCACAATGGTAACGGGACTTTACACCCGATTTTAAGAGGTGGGCGGCGAAAAGTCGCCTACTTTCTTTCATGAGCATGATGGCGGGCAAAGAAAGTAGCAAAGAAACCGCTGTTTCAATCTGCGATAATGTATAAAAGAAACAGGGAGTATGCTTGCCTACTCCCTGAAGAATATTCTCTTTTTCAAAATAATGCTATGAAGCCTACAATCAAAGACAGTATGCTAATCACAAGCTACACCTTGTCATAGGGCGAAAAGGATTTTTTTGATTGAGTTTTCTTCTTTTTAGAAAACTCAATCTACAACTTAAATGAAATATCCAATTTCATGATCGCTATATTTTGAGTTTTAGACTGAATTTTTATCGTCCTCGTAGTCATTTTTGGACACTTACGATTAAACAAAAGGCGTGCCAATTTGAATATAGCACGCCTTTTGCAGTCGTTTTGTCAGTCATTTACGGTTCATACAGCAGCGCAAACTCCGCATTTCTCCGTTTAAGCAGCATGGCGTGGCGTTTGCCCTTGTAGTTGCAGAAAGCGATATACTCGCGGTAAATGTTCCTGTCGCCCGCCTCTAACTTTCGTATCAGCGCACTTTTGTGTATCTTCTTGCTTCCTAAAAGCCGGTACGGACCGACATTGTAGGCAAGCGTGGCAAGGAGCAGACTATCTTTCCCGAATTTGCGGAACATTGCGCAGAACTTCCGAAGGTCTTTCCGCAGGAGCACGTCCGCCTCCCGCTTCGTCATGGTGCGTGCCGAATACCTTTCGCCAGGCAACAGCTTATGCCCGTATCCCACATATGGATGGTGTTTCTCCGAGTGCCAGCCCTCAAAGTATTTGGTACAGCGCACCGCCCTCTCGAATAGTGGCAGCCGATAGATAGCCGCCTGTCCGTCCGTTCCCTTATTGCGGCTGATCTGTGCGGACACAGAACAGACCACCATAAGCGAACAGAGGATAGCCATGAATACACGCATCATCGCATAATGGGTTTGAAATTCCCGATGGGAACAACCGATATAATCCTGTCGTCCTTCACGTTTCGGTTATTGAAGTCAAACTCCAGCTCATAGGAGTTGCCGAAGTTGTCCTCCACCACCACAATGAAGTTGTGAGCCTCGTTCCCCTTTGCCGTATAGTACAGTCGGAACTTCTCGTTTTCGAGCAGATAACGGTCATTGGGCAGGAAGGTGATGCCGTTGTCCATTTCCAGCGTACCGTCTCCCTCAAACTGGAAATACCGGATGGTGTAGAGCGTATTGGCGAAGTCGCCCGTCTTTTTCAGTTCACAGCGTATTTCCACCGTCTGCCCCTTCGTCACCTTGTTAGGCACGGGCATGGTTTCCACCGTAAACGGATAGGATTGCTGGATGTCCATGTCGTCATCACACGATACGACGGTGAGCGACAGGGCGGCGAACAGGCAGAGTGCCAACGCCTTGAAGATTGAGTTTTTCTTGTTTCTGTTGTTCAGTATGTTCATTGTCCTTTGATTTTTGAGTTATTGTTCAATTCTTTTTTCGTTGTCAGTTGCAGGTACTCGTTCAAGTCCTTGCAACCGTCATAGAGTGCGGAACGGTCATTGATACGTTCCTTGTAGTGTCCTTTCAGCGTTTCCAACGTGCGCCGTCCGGATTCGTCATGGTCAAGATAACAGTCGATACACCCGTAACCGTCCAGATCCCTCATTGCCTTTTCCACGTTGGCAACCGAGTTCAGCACAAGGCAGTCGCCCGTTTCCAATCCGAGCGTGGCAGCGGAGAGAAAGTCCATGAAACCCTCGAAGACGCTGCACACGTCAGTCGGAAAGCATTCCGCCTTGACCAGCGACACATCCTTCGGCGGTACGCATCCCTTGAAGAAGCGGCTGCGTATCTCATAACCGCCCGCCACGTTCGGAAAACCGACAGCAAAATACCGTTTGCCACGCACTCCGTAATTCAGTCGGCAGCAGTAGCTTGATGCGACAGCGTAAGGAATGCCCCGTTCCGCCAGATAGTCCGTCAGTGGGGATCGATGCAGTGGGACGGCTTCCACTCCCTCAAAGACAGGTTCGGAAGGTTTAGGCAGGACGGCGGGTTTTCTCACATCGGAAGCAGGCATAGGCATATTGGCGGTTTCCGCTATGAACTTCACTTGTTCCATGAAGTCCCCGCTTCCGATAAACTCCCCGGAAAGCGTGAAGATGTCGCCACCCTTGCCCAAACCGAAGTCATACCATAGTTGTTTTGCCACATTCACGCGGAAAGATGGAGTACGCTCATTGCGATAAGGGGCACAATACCACAGCTCGTTTCCGCTTCTTCGGACAGGTTCATATCCTAACCGTGCAAGAAAGTCTGCCAGGGGTATCTGCCTCATGGCTTCGATTTCCGTCCGTTCCATGCGGTGCGTCAGTTTATGATGAACTTGATACCCAAGCCCCACTGTGTATGAAACTTCTTCGTATCGCCTCCCCACAAACAACGTTCCCGGAGGTTGGCTAGCAGGGCGATACGGTCGGCCACATAAAACTCCATATCAAGCGTCACTGCACCACCATAGATGAAAGCGTCCCGGTCATGAAGCGTGGAGCCGTCATGCAGCACCTTCTCGCCCCAGTTCACCGACTCATATCCGGCAAGAGCCGAAGCACCTGCATAGACAAATACGATTTTGCGGGGGCTGGATAGCACCTTGAAGTAGTAACCACCCTCCGCCGTGAACTGCGCCACGGGTATCTTACCGTCCTTGTAGGGATTGTTCTTCAGCAGGTATTCGCCGCCGAACACCCATTTGTTCCCCTTTTTCGTGTAGGTGGAAAGAGCCGCCCCGAAGCTGTACCCGCCATTGTTGCCGCCGGGCTTGAAGCCGTCCGCCATGTTCGCCCTGACCTCGATGCCCTGCATCTTCGGCAGGCATCGCTGGGCGTGCGCCTGCCCTGCAAAGAGGGCAAGCGACGCGATGATGATTGCGATGTACTTTCTCATGGTCAGCGCACCTGAAGTTCATTGATGGTATTGGCACGTACCAAGTCCTCGTTTTCAATCACGAAAGACTGGTGACGCCCCCCGTTCTTCTCGTTGAGTTCCACCACGAGGCATTTGTCGTCGGGAATGGTGAACTTCGCCATCGTGAATACCGTGCGCTCGCTCTTCTTGCCCGGCACGAGTGTGGCGTAATTCTGCGCACGGAGCGGCAGGATGATCTGCTCCTGCACGGCGGTACGCTTCGCCACCTTCTTGTCCACGATTTTCCATGTGATGTAGTCCACATCGAAAGGCACGTTGCTCTGGTTCTTTATCTCCGTGTGGAAATAGAGTAACCCATTATGCGTGTAGATACCTTTCAGCAGGTACTGGATGCCGAATCGCTTGCAGCCGATGTGCTTCACCTCACGCTTGTTCTGCTTGTGGATGGACTTCATGATAAGGCGCACCAGCATCGGGCTTTCGCTGCCCAGTTCCTTCAGGTAGATTTCCTGCGCGTTGTTCGGGCGGTTCACCTTCTCGCCGTCATGGATGAAGTCGCACATCTCCACGTTGAGAAGCAGCGGTTCGGAGGCGTACTTCACGTTAAAAGTATAGAAACTCCCGTCCTCCGTGATTACCGACATATTGGTTTCGTTCGGGAAGTTACGCACGGTAGCTTTCACGCGGATGACGTTCTCCGCTCCGTCGGCTTTACCCGCAATCAGGTCGGGCGAGCCTAAATCGATGTAGCGCACCTCCGAGGGGAAAATGACGTGGACGGTCTTGTCGTAGGTCACTTCCAATCCGTGCGGAGGAACCATGCGGTCAAAGGTCAGCTTCTTTGTCAGCCCGTGATACAGGTCGCCGTCCGCCTCCTTCTGCGGATAGACCTCCTTTGTCAAGGTCGGTTGTTGGCTTTGCCTTCCTCCTCCTTGCGAGGCATAGTCAAGCGAGCTTGCCTCTGCTCTCGCTTCGTTCGTCGGTTCACTTCCGTTGTCCGCTCCAACGGTTACGTTCTCCTGCGCGTTGGCAGTTACGATGCCCATAGCGAGGGCAAACATGATGATTACTTTTCTCATTTTACTTTGGATTTTAGTGATAAATAAAAATGGTTTGTTGTTGCTTTTTCTGTTTTCAATTCCTGTCCTGATAAAGCATGACCTTGTATCCGGCTTTCAGATGCACTTTCACCGTGCGCGCATCTTCTTGGCGATATACTGGCTCGTGCCTTGTATCAGCCCCTTGCCCAAGTCGGAGGCGAACTGCGCCCCGGCGTTGGTGGAGATATTGATGTTGCTGCCCAGCGAGCCGCCCATGTTGGCGGCAACCTCCCTGACTGCGTTCACTTGTTTGTCGGCAATAACTCCGTTCTTTGCAGGTTGCGGTATCATTCTCACTATATGGGAAAAACGAAAATAAATTCTACCTTTGTACAATCAAAAAATAGCAATATGAGTAAACAACTGATTTTTAACTTGTCTGATGCTGAATATGATTTATATCAGCAAACCAAAGGCGATTATGGGAATTGTGAAGAACGATTTAAACAAGTACAAGCATATAATGAACTTATAGAAAATATACAGCCCATCGCTAATCAACATGAAGAAACAAAGTCGATGGTTTCTAAATTTCAGTCTATTCTAAAGATATACAATTTAGTAACGATAGCTTTACTTGATGCGAGAACCCTTTCTTATGGTTGCATATTATCAAATGAAAATGAATGGGATTGTAAGTTCTATTGCAAGCAGTCTTATTTGCTGATATATGAATTTTTTGTAGCATATAATAAGAATAACAAATCAGTAAACAATATCATTCAGACTGATTTTCCAAGTTTGTCAGAGAAACGTAAACTTTTAGCCCAAAAAGTAAAGTCATTCAAGAGTACGCATAAGATAGAAGAGCAAGGTAAAGACATAAGGCAGAAAATTGCTGCACATATAGAGTTGGATTTCACTTTATATAATAGGTATTTAAATTCATTGAATAGGGAGGAAGTCATAACAACATTGACGGATTTTTTATCTGTCCTGGATGAAATCCAATCTTTTTCTGGAGAATTGATAGGTTTGTATTCCGAACTTCTGGACGAAAAAATGAGCAGTCTTCAAAATGGAATAAATGTCTTTAAAGAGGAGCATAAACCGGAACTCTCCCAAGAAGATGTTGCGGCATTAGATTCTATGATTAGACAGCTTGATTGATAGTACGAGGCTTGCAGATAGTGTATAAAAACAGTCCGTGAAGCTTTTCCCTTTGTTTTATATTCTCAGATATATCCTTTTATGGGAGAGGAGATTGTTAACTCTCGAATAACAAAAGATACTTTATATATGCTTCTCTTTTTATTGCATAAATCGAAGGTGTGTGACGACTAACGTTAGTGACATGACACTACATACGTTAGTAGCCGCTTATTACTAACGTATGTAGTCACTCATTACATACGTTAGTAGCTACCCATTACTAACGTATGTAGCTTTCCGCTACTAACGTATGCAATAATCCGCAGGAAACCTTTGCCGTTCCAAAAGAATCACTATCTTTGCCGTTGCAGTCCCCACTAAAACAAAAGGAGGTAAGTATGTATAAGTACAAACTCGTTCAGAAAATCAATCCGCAGGACAAGAACGCACCCAAGAAATGGTATGCCATCCCTGTCAGCGAAGTTCCCCAAACAGTAAAAGCCATGACACGCGCTGCCACGGAGAATACCACAACGGCTCCCATCGAAATGGAAGCCGCCCTCGACCTGCTGGGCAAGCACGCCCGCCAGCAGTTGCAGCAAGGACACACGGTGCGGGTGGGCGACCTCGGGACGCTCCGTGTGACATTCAAAAGTGAAGGCACGGAAGATGTCACCCAATTCAACGCCGGAGCGATGATAAAGAACCCCCGCATCATCTTCACGCCCAGCAAGGAGTTCCGCGAAAGCGTGCTTCAAGGCATCCAGTTCCAGAACGGCGGTGTGCTGGAGGACGGCATAAGCTATGCCACGATGGCGGACTATAAACGGGCGAAAGGCATTGAAGGCGGCGGAAACACCGGTAGTGGAAATGCCGGAGGAAGCGGCAGTGACGGAGGTCAGGAAGTGAATCCGTTGGGATAATCCCAATCGATGCGCCTCTTTCTTTGGCTAAAAAGAGAATGTGAAATAATTCCATGAAAGCACCCTATTCCTTCCGAGAAACAAACTTGGAGACTACAATGAGAAGGAATATGGGTGCTTTCCTACATATTGGTGCAGAGTAGATATTATTATGGTGTAATAAAGTCGACTTTGCGGAATAGAATAAAATCAAATGTGACGCATTGTAATTATAAGAATTGAAGGTTTTCATTGTTTTGTTGTGGAGAAGCTATGTATTATTATTCAAAAAGACATCAATTCTATAAAGAACAGAAATACATGATTTTATAATAGGTCTTGTAGGATTTTTACTAACTTTGCGAACTCAATAAATATTAGTGACGTTATATAAATGGCTAAATATAAAGTTTTAGATACATTCGCAGGTGCAGGAGGATTTAGTTTAGGCTTTCAGCTATCTGGCTTTTACGATATTATGGGTGCTATTGAAATTGACGAATGGGCTGCCGCAACATTTAAATACAATCATCCTAATGCCAATGTACTTGTTAAAAGTATAACAGATGTTTCCGACAATGAATTGATAGATAATTTTAAAGGCGTTGATTTTCTTCTTGGTGGCCCACCCTGCCAAGGCTTTTCTATCTGCAATAAAAATGCAGGAGATCCGAAAGACCCAAGGAATACTTTATTTAAAGAGTTCATCCGAACCGCACGTGTGTTATCACCAAGTGTAGTTATAATGGAAAATGTTCCCAACCTAATTAAAGCAAAGACTGAAAATAAAGAATATGTTATTGCTATAATTAAAAAGGAGCTGGAAAAACTGGGCTATAATGTGAACTATGCGATATTGGATGCAACCAATTATGGCGTACCTCAAATAAGGAAAAGACTTGTTATTATAGGAAGCTTAAAAAATATTAAAGAGTATTTTCCGAAGCCTACACATACTTCGGACAGTTGGAGTGGCAATCTTTTTTCCGAAGAAGGATTGAAAATGTGTCCTACTTTGTGGGAGGCTATTTCGGATTTACCACAAATACAAGCGTGCGAGGGAGAAGAGGTGATGGATTACGATCAATGCGCACAGAATGACTATCAAGCATCTCTCAGAGAAAACTCAAATAGTATATTTAATCACACTGCTATGAATCATTCACATAGAATGGTGGAAAGATTTGCTGCAATGAAATGTGGAGACTCAACGGAGGATGTTCCTGACGAGTTTAAACCATTAAAGCGAAATGGTAATGGTGAGCGTTCAGAAAAAGTATACGGGCAAAATAATAGACGAATGTATCCCGATAAACCTTGCCATACAATTGCAGCATCTTTCTATGCTAATTTTGTGCATCCATATTTAAATAGAAATTTTACCCCAAGGGAAGGGGCACGAATACAAAGTTTTCCTGATTGGTATAGATTTTTAGGAAAGCCTACAACACCAAGCAAGTCCCTTCTGAAAAAAGAAGGACGATTGGATGATATTCATTTATGCCAATATAATCAAATAGGTAATGCTGTCCCTCCCTTATTGTCAAAGGCAATAGCCTCTCATTTATATAAAGAATTATGTTAGTACATGGAGATAATCTTGCTCAGAAAGAGCTTACCGTCACTCCGAACAGTGACAACGAAAGACTGTTAAAAGCTATAAGGATAAAATACGATAAATGGCGAAAAGCAAATGAATCTCTTATAGGACCAACAGCAAACGTTACAGATGCTGACCATGCCATAATAGAGCAACGCACCCATCTGCTGAATGAGTATAAGGATTTTATAGACCAACAGGTGTATGCAGAAGCTTTTGATTCAAGAAGTAATTTGCATTCCAGTGTGTTGGAAGAATTTGTATATTATCTGTTCCGAGATCTTGCTGCCAGTATTTCTGCTAATGCATTGATTGGTAAATCACACGCTTACAAAGACATCTTTTATAGTTCCCTTTCTTTTTCGGACATGGTAAAAGAGCCTTGTTTCCATATAGAGAAAAAGGATCATGATTTTGTCATTGGGGTTGATATTGCCGCTACCTTCAAATGTAGAGGTGAAGAAACTGTACAAACTGAGAATCTACAAATTCCAGCGGTAGCAATTGAATGCAAAACATATCTTGATAAAACCATGCTGGAAGGGGCTTCTAACGCAGCTGCCCAATTGTTTGTTGTCAATCCAAATGCGATGTACATTGTTCTGTCGGAATGGTTGAAATTAACAGATGATATAAATTTGAGGAAATATAAAGTTGATCAAATATATGTATTACGAAAACAAAAGAATACAGATAGAAAATTCCGCTTTCTTCCCACATATCATAAGAATCCTATTTATCCAGATGTTGTTGAACATTTGTTTAATACTGTAAGAACGCATTTAACTTCAACATGGAATAATACAAATTCAAATGGATTAAACAGGGGCTATTTATTATAGCTACACTATAAAAATTTTACTCCGTTGTTAGAAAGTCCAAGTACGAATTTGTTGCGGTAGTTGGTTTCCTCCGTGAAGAGGCACACCGCCTGCTCAATGAAGGTGTGGAAACTCTCTTCCGCCGGGAAGTCCGCCGCATTACCGGGCATCGCCGCCCAGTAGAGTGTCGGGCAGTCGATGGTGTTGTGGCGCGGCACGCACTCCATGCTCGCCAGCTGGCTGCCCACATCGTTCTTGATATGCTTCAGTTCCTCCGCGTCATCGC
>OOCF01001056.1_pt1 | contig 12369 bp, 10 predicted proteins | sample 1671001 | NCBI WGS metagenome assembly OOCF01 (sample SAMN06348112, study PRJEB24527) | human gut metagenome | biome: human gut; feature: ankylosing spondylitis patient; material: feces | host: Homo sapiens | place: China | collected 2015-10
TATCGGTTACAATCGTATGCAATCATTGATAAGGGGACATTTGAACGCCGTACCCGCGATGATAAAACACTGACTACAGGAAAAGAGGATGCAACAGATAAAAAGGTCCTTGATATTATCCGAATCTCAGAGACAGATAGATACATTCTGATTTGTTCAAATAGAGTGAATGTTATTTATGACAAAACAACCCAAAAAGTATACGGAGGAGGAGATTTAGAAGAATATGAGAAATTGGGTGTACAAGATGATCTTTATGGTTGTCCCGGTATTCGCTCTGATTATTTCCCAAAAGGTGTAATTGGTAACACACTTTGTACTTTTCGCCATGCCTATGAATTTATAGAGAATGGAAAAGGCAAACACTCCATTACCGATTCCAGGTACAAAGCTTATCGGGAAATGGTTGATAATCTGGCGGAAGATGACAATCCGGTTATTATGATTGTGAAAGTCAAGAAATGAAGGGACTTAAAAATGGGGAAAATGTGAAAAATACCCCGTAAATAATAGGGGAAAATGTGATAAATGATTTCAGGAAAATTGGAAATATGACTGTTACTCCGTATTTAACTCGTATAATATAAAAAAGCCACTTCCCAACAAGTCAGGAAGTGGCTTTTTTATAAGAATGATTAATCCTCAATTTATGGGATCAGATTATGTTTCTTGAATACATCGTGAATAGCTTCCAAAGCACGATCCAACTGCTCTTGCGTATGAGTAGCCATCAATGAGAAACGGATCAATGTATCTTCGGGAGCAACTGCCGGAGAAACAACCGGATTGACAAAAATACCTGCTTCAAACAATTCTTTGACAATTAAGAATGTCAAGTCGTTGTTGCGGATGAACAACGGGATAATCGGAGTTTCAGTATGGCCGATTTCGCATCCCATGTTACGGAAACCATCCAATGCATAATGAGTCAGTTTCCACAGATGTTCGATACGTTCAGGTTCGTTCAACATGATATCAAGAGCTGCATTGGCGGCAGCCGTAGCAGCCGGCGTATTGCTGGCACTGAAGATATAAGAACGTGAATTATGACGCAGGTAATTAATTGTATCTTTGTCAGAAGCGATGAATCCACCGATAGAAGCCAACGACTTACTGAAAGTACCCATGATCAGATCCACATCGTCTGTGACACCGAAATGATTACAAGTACCGCGTCCGTGGTCACCTAATACACCCAAACCGTGAGCTTCGTCTACCATGATGCTGGCATTATACTTTTTAGCCAGCGCTACAATTTCAGGTAATTTGGCAATATCACCTTCCATACTGAAAACGCCGTCCATCACGATCAGTTTAACCTTGTCGGGTTCGCACTTCTGAAGTTGTTTTTCCAACGACTCCATATCGTTGTGCTTATATTTCAACTTGGTAGAGAAGGACAACCGATGGCCTTCGATGATAGAAGCGTGGTCCAGTTCATCCCATAAGATATAGTCTTCACGACCTGTCAGACAAGAAACCACTCCTAAATTAACCTGAAAACCGGTTGAATACACGATCGCATCTTCTTTTCCGACGAAATCGGCCAAACGTTTTTCCAATTGAACATGTAAGTCTAATGTTCCATTTAAGAAACGTGAACCTGCACAACCTGTACCATATTTCTTTATGGCTTCAATCGCAGCTTCTTTTACTTTCGGATGGTTGGTTAATCCCAAATAAGCATTAGAGCCAAACATCAATACTTTCTTGCCACTGATAGTAACTTCGGTATCCTGATCACTTTCAATCATTCTGAAATACGGATAGATACCGGCAGCCATAGCGCGCTGCGGTGCATCATACTTAGCTAGTTTCTCTTGTAATAGTTTCATATTTAATGAAGAGAATTTTTGTTTTTATCTTCTCAAAATGTTTCTTTAAAAGAACTCTTTGATTAAATTCGCTCTTTGTTTCACCTTTTTATCAGCCGCAAAAGTAGTAATTTTTTTACTTCTTCAATCTAAATAACTTAAAAGTTTTACCAAAAGCATTATTTTTGCTGTTGAAATATAGTGAAATCTCGAAAAAGCAGATTAAATGAGGGTGCAAGCAATAATTAACCCTATATCTGGGGTTGGATCAAAACGAAAGATCCCGAAGATGATAGAAATGATGTGTGCGAATGCCGGCTATGATTTGTCGCTTGCGTTTACAGAGTATGCCGGACATGCGAGTTATATCACTCGTCGGGAAATAGAGAGGGGAGCTGATTGTATAATTGCTGTAGGTGGAGATGGTACTGTCAATGAAATAGCCCGTTCGATGATTCATACGAATGCAACGTTGGGGATTATTCCTATGGGATCAGGGAATGGTCTGGCGCGTGAATTGCATATTCCGATGGATCCGAAGAAGGCGTTGGAAGTAATTAGCCGGGGGAAGGAAACAGTGATAGACTGTTGCCGGGCCAACGATCGTGCATTCTTCTGTACATGTGGTGTGGGCTTTGATGCAGCCGTCAGTCAGAAGTTTGCCGGAGAGAAACGGCGTGGCTCCCTCACTTATATGAAGAATACAATTGAAGAATATTTGAGTTATAAGCCGGAAGTGTACGATTTGCTGATCGACAATTGCCAGGTAAAGGAAAAGGCTTTTCTGGTAGCTTGTGGGAATGCTTCGCAATATGGGAATAATGCCTATATTGCTCCGCATGCCAATATACAGGACGGGCAAATGGATGTGACGATTCTTTCGCCGTTCACGCCGATTGACATACCAGCTTTGGCTATCCAGTTATTTACCAAGCAGATTGATAAGAACAGTAAAATCAAGACGATGAAGGCACATTCGTTGTCGATCATCCGGAATCATCCGGGTGTCATGCATCTGGACGGAGAACCGATCATGGCCGATAGCCGGATTGATATATCCATGATACCGCATTCGTTAAAGGTATTTACGCCAGAGACTGTCTCTTTCCGCAAGGAAGTACATGAACTTTTTGGGGAAATATCTCGTTTTATGGACAGACGGTTACCGTTTATTTTCCGTTGACAGACCGGAGTCCGTCGGGCGTATTTTTCTAATTAATGTCAAAACGAATTCTCCGAACGAATTGTTTTCAAGGTGAATCGATTATTATCAAAGATGAATTGAGTATATTTGCACGCAAACAATAAATACGAATGAAATACAATACACAAGAAAAGCGGTTAGCTTTACCTGAATATGGTCGTAATATCCAGAATATGGTGGATTATTGCGTAACGATAGAAGACCGGGAAGAAAGAAAACGATGTGCGAATTCCATTATTAATGTGATGGGTAATATGTTCCCTCATTTACGGGATGTGAACGATTTCAAGCATATCTTATGGGATCATTTGGCTATCATGTCCGACTTTAAGTTAGACATCGATTATCCGTATGAGATCGTCAAGAAGGAAGAACTTTATACCCGTCCGGCCCGGATTCCATATAATAACTCCCGGATTCGTTACCGGCATTATGGTAAGACGCTGGAACTGATGATCCGGAAAGCGACTGAATATCCAGAAGGTCCGGAAAAAGACCAGTTGGTAAGACTACTGGCTACCCAGATGAAGAAGTCATTCCTGACCTGGAACAAGGAAAGTGTAGACGACCGGAAGATCTTCAAAGACTTGGATGAGCTTTCGGGAGGAAATATCGTGTTGGACGAAGAAGTTCACAAATTGGCTGAAAGCCGTGAAATTTTGGCACGGAATAATAAGAAGAATAATTTCTCAAGGAAAAACAGATGAGTTCGTTTGTCATAGAAGGAGGACATAAATTGTCGGGTGAAATCACTCCGCAAGGCGCCAAGAATGAAGCGCTGGAAGTGATTTGTGCCGTATTGCTTACCCCTGAAAAGGTTACGATACACAATGTTCCGGATATACTGGATGTGAATAATCTGATCCAGCTTTTGCGTGATATGCGTGTAAAGGTGGAACGCCCGGCTGTTGGAACCTATACTTTTCAGGCAGATGACATTGATTTGGAATATTTGCAGACCGAGGAGTTTTTGCGGAAGAGTGCTTCATTGCGTGGATCGGTCATGGTTGTAGGACCATTGGTTGCCCGTTTCGGCAAGGCTATGATTCCGAAACCCGGAGGAGATAAGATTGGGCGCCGGCGCCTGGATACGCATTTTGTCGGTATTCAGAAGTTAGGCGCAACATTTACCTACGATCCGGACCGGCGGGTATATGAAGTAGTGGCCGAACATTTGAGAGGTACTTATATGTTGCTGGATGAAGCCTCGGTAACAGGTACTGCCAATATTTTGATGGCAGCCGTATTGGCTGAAGGAAAGACGACCATTTATAATGCCGCTTGCGAACCGTATTTGCAGCAATTGTCGGCTATGCTGAACCGGATGGGAGCACGGATCTCGGGCGTTGGTTCGAATCTGTTGACGATTGAAGGCGTCAGCGAATTACATGGAACCGAACATACGATCTTGCCGGACATGATTGAGGTCGGTAGTTTTATCGGAATGGCGGCCATGACAGGTTCAGATATTCTGATCAAGAATACGGGATATGATAAATTAGGTATTATACCGGATTCTTTCCGTCGTTTGGGTATTACCGTTGAACAGCAAGGAGACGATATTCATATACCTACGCATGATTCGTATGAGATTGATACGTTTATAGATGGTTCGATTATGACCATCGCGGATGCTCCTTGGCCAGGTCTGACACCTGATTTGCTAAGTGTCTTTCTGGTGGTTGCCACTCAGGCGGTCGGTAGTGTATTGATTCATCAGAAGATGTTCGAGAGCCGATTGTTCTTTGTCGATAAGCTGATTGACATGGGTGCACAGATTATTTTGTGTGATCCGCATCGGGCTACAGTCATTGGTTTGGGAAATCGGTTCAAGTTGCGGGCATCAACGTTGGTATCGCCGGATATTCGTGCCGGTATCGCCTTATTGATCGCAGCCATGAGTGCGGAAGGAACCAGTACGATTCATAATATCGATCAGATAGACCGGGGTTATCAGGATATAGACAAGCGGTTGAATCAGATCGGGGCACGGATTACCCGATTGTAATGAAAAAGAAGTATGATTAAGTCGGATGAAGTTTTTAAGATAGGGCAGTTTGCCAAACCGCATGGAATCAAAGGTGAAATTACTTTGATGACCGATTGTGATGTGTTTGATGATACCGACGATCCTTATATTATATGTGATATGGACGGGATTCTGGTCCCATTCTTTTTGGAGGATTATCGTTATAAAACACAGTCATCCATGTTATTGAAGCTGGAAGGCGTAGATACGGAAGAAGCAGCCCGGGAGTTTACCAATCGGGATGTCTTTTATCCGTTGGAGCTGATGGACGAAGATGAGTTGCTCGGTGATGTGACATGGGATAATTTTATCGGTTTTACGGTGATCGATGAGAAAGCCGGAGAATTAGGTAAGATTGTAGATGTGGATGAAACGACGGTCAATGTCTTGTTGCAAATAGAGTATCAGGGAAAAGACCTGCTGTTGCCTGCAGCCGAGGATTTGGTAAAACATGTTGATTTTGACAAGCGGGAATTATTGATGGCATTGCCGGAAGGCTTGCTGGATTTGTAAGAAGGTACAGGCTATGAAGTGGAAAAGAAGCAAAAGCAATACGAATAAATTATCCTTTTGGAAACGGATTCGCTTTAAGTATAAGCTTTCGTTTATCAATGAGAATACTTTGGAGGAAGTCTGGTCGTTCCGGTTATCTCAGTTGTCGGTATTTATATCGTTGGGCGTGTTTGCCTTTTCGCTGGTGGCCTTTACAGCCTTTATTATCATTATGACGCCTATCCGTAATTATTTGCCCGGTTATCTGGATGTTGAAGTCCGCAAGGAAATCGTACAAAATGCCTTGCGTGCGGATTCCTTGGAGCGGATGATCGAGATACAGAATCTATATCTGAAGAATGTGACAGGCATCATCAGTGGAACAATCGAACTGGATTCTATTCGGGAAATAGATTCATTGGCACGGGTTGATGCCGACTTCGAGATTCCTCGTAGTCCGGAAGAAGAAGAATATGTAAAGAACTTTGAGCAGGAAGAAAAATATAATTTAACTGTTCTGAATACAAATCCGTTGCCGATGGATGGCCTGTTCTTTTATAAACCAGTAAATGGTGTTATATCATCCCATTATCAGGCAGACATCCATCACTTTGGTGTGGATATAGCAGCCGCATCCAAGGAAAGTGTATTGGCAACGCTGGATGGAACGGTGATGTATGCCGGTTATGATCCGAATCAGGGAAATGTGATCCAGTTACAACATAAAAATGGATTTGTTTCAGTATACAAGCATAATGAATTGCTGTTGAAAGAACCCGGAGAACAAGTGGTGGCAGGCGAAGCCATTGCCTTGGTGGGAAATACAGGGAAATTATCAACAGGTCCTCATTTGCATTTTGAGTTATGGTATAATGGAAAGCCGGTTAATCCGGAAGATTTCATTGTTTTTTAGTAAGTAAGTTTCATGAAACGACAATTAGCTATATTAGGTTCAACAGGTTCGATCGGGACACAGGCGCTTGAGGTAGTTAGTGAACATCCGGACCGTTTCGAAGTCTATGCTTTGACTGCCAATAACCAGGTGGACCTTTTGATCAATCAGGCACGCAAGTTCATGCCAGAAGTGGTGGTGATCGCCAATGAACAGAAGTATCCCGAACTGAAAGAAGCTTTGGAAGATCAGCCTATTAAAGTATGGGCAGGTTCGGATGCGATTGCACAGGTTGTCCAGGCAAAACCAATTGATATGGTATTGACGGCCATGGTGGGATATGCCGGGTTAAAACCGACTATTGCTGCGATCAAGGCAGGAAAAGCCATTGCTTTGGCCAATAAGGAAACATTGGTAGTTGCCGGTGAGTTGATTACAGCTTTGGCAGCCGAATATAAGGTACCTATCTTGCCGGTTGATTCAGAACACTCAGCAATCTTTCAGTGTTTGAATGGTGCGTATGATAATCCGGTGGAAAAACTATTATTGACTGCTTCGGGTGGGCCATTCCGTCAGAAGACGATGGAAGAGCTGGCTTTGGTGAAGAAAGAGCAGGCATTAAAACATCCGAACTGGCACATGGGAGCCAAGATTACCATTGATTCGGCTTCGATGATGAACAAAGGCTTTGAGATGATCGAAGCGAAATGGCTGTTTGGAGTTGCTCCCGAACAGATCCAGATTGTTGTTCATCCGCAATCCGTGATTCATTCGATGGTACAGTTTGAAGATGGTGCCGTGATTGCTCAGTTGGGTATTCCGGATATGAAACTCCCGATTGCGTATGCATTCTCTTATCCGGAGCGGATGAAGAGCCATGAACCGAGATTGGATTTCTTCCAGTATGCATCTCTCACGTTTGAAGAACCGGATATGAAGCGATTCCGCAATCTGGCTTATGCTTTTGAGGCTGTCAAGCAAGGTGGTAATATGCCTTGTATTCTGAATGCAGCCAACGAAGTGGTTGTTGCTGCCTTCTTGCAAGACCGGATTGGTTTCTTACAAATGAGTGATGTCATTGAGCAGACGATGGCAAAAGCAACGTTTATCCAGCGTCCGACTTATGAAGATTATGTACATACGGATGAGGAAGCGCGCCGGATCGCCGCTCAGTTATTTTGAAACAATTAAATATAGAATAGAACTTAATTTCAATGGAAACATTTTTGATTAAAGCCTTCCAGTTCATGTTAAGCCTTTCTTTGCTGGTTTTGATACATGAATTCGGACACTTTATTTTTGCTCGTATCTTCAAAGTACGAGTAGAGAAATTTTACCTTTTCTTTGACCCGTGGTTTTCTTTGTTCAAATTCAAACCGAAAAACAGTGAAACGGAATATGGAGTAGGGTGGTTGCCTTTGGGCGGCTATTGTAAGATCTCCGGTATGATAGATGAGAGTATGGATAAAGAAGCCATGGCTCAGCCACCGAAACCGTATGAGTTCCGTTCCAAACCGGCAGGACAACGTTTGCTGATTATGGTGGGCGGTGTGTTGTTTAACTTCCTGCTGGCTCTTTTCATTTATTCCATGATCTTGTTTACGTGGGGAGATACGTATATGCCGCTCAAGAACATGAAAATGGGGATGGATTATAGTGAAACCTTCAAGCATGTGGGATTTAAGGATGGTGATATTCTCTTAAAAGCAGATACATTGACCTTGGATCGTTTTGGTGAAGATTGCTTGCGTAGTGTGGTGGAAGCTCAGAACGTGACGGTTTTGCGTAATGGTGTAGAGACCGTCATTCCGATTCCGGACGATATGATGCAACGACTGTTGCGTGATAAGAAAGGCTTTGCTGCTCTTCGTTTCCCAATGGTGATAAAAGAAGTACTCGAACCCAATGCGCCGGCAGCTCTTGCTGGTATGCAGGCTGGAGATAGTATCGTTTCGGTTAATGGACAGGCTACTCCGACGTTCTCGGAGGTGGCGACTTGTTTGGCTGATAATAAGAATCAGGAGATTGCCGTTGGCTTTTATCGGAATGGTGCATTGGATACGTTGACAATGCAAGTTGATTCGTTGGGAAAAATAGGGGTAGCCGTGAAAGCTCCGGCTGAATTGTTTGGCCTGGTAACGGTTAAATACGGTTTCTTCGAATCGTTTCCGGCAGGAATTGCAAAAGGGATTCGAACCCTGAAAGGCTATACCAATGACATGAAATATGTCTTTACCAAAGAGGGTGCTTCCAGCATCGGTGGTTTTGGGTCGATTGGTGGATTGTTCCCATCTACTTGGGATTGGGAATTGTTCTGGGAGCGTACTGCCTGGTTGTCTGTCATCTTGGCTTTCATGAATATCTTGCCGATCCCGGCGTTGGACGGTGGTCATGTGCTGTTCTTGCTTTACGAAGTAATTACCCGTCGGAAACCGAGCGATAAGTTCTTGGAATATGCACAGATGACCGGTATGTTCCTCTTGTTCGCCCTGTTGCTTTATGCGAACGGAAACGATATTATCCGATACTTCTTTCAATAGTCTGTTATGAATCTGACCGCCGAAGAAAAGCAGTTTATCCGCGATCATGCTTCCGATGATGCGAACCGGTTATTATTGGGAGCGAAGAAATATCCACAGCTGGATGTCCCTTTTCTGGTAGATCAGATTCTTTCCCGGCGGCAGATTCGGGAGAAATTGCCTTCGTGGTATGCTAACGAAGACTTGGTTTTTCCCGCCAAGATTGCCGCTGAACAATGTTCATCAGAACGGACTGCCTTGTATAAACAGCGTTTGGTGTCTTCATCAGATACACTTTGTGATTTGACGGGCGGTTTGGGAATTGATAGTTATTTTTTCTCCCGAAAGGTTAGTCAGTTGACTTATATCGAGCGTTTTCCGGTTTATTGTGAGGCTGCCCGTCATAATTTTCATGTATTAGGTGCGGATAATATCACGGTGCGGAATGAAAATTCGGTTGATATTGTTTCCGAACTGCCTGAAGTGGATGTGTTTTATTTAGATCCGGCACGGCGGGGTGAAGGTAACAAACGCGTCTTTGCCTTGTCGGATTGTGAACCGGATTTGCCTCGTTTGCTTCCCTTATTGTTGCAGAAAGCTCCGCGCGTCATAGCCAAATTGTCGCCGATGGCAGACCTGCAACAGACAGTATCTTTATTGCCGGGAACGGTAGCCATCCATGTGTTGTCTGTTAGGAATGAATGCAAGGAATTGCTGTTTGATATCCGTCGGGAAGCAGCTGTTTCTACACCTCCGGTTTATTGTGTGGATTTTACAACTACGGGAACAGAATACTCTTTTACTTTTACGGTTGAAGAAGAACGGAATGCTCCGTTGACATTGGCGGCTCAGGTAGGCACTTACCTCTATGAGCCGAATGCCTCTGTCTTAAAAGCCGGTGCTTTTAAATCAGTTGCCCAGCAGTATGGTTTGGAGAAACTACACGTCAGCAGCCATCTTTATACTTCCGATATTCTCGTTGCTGGTTTTCCCGGCCGTTCGTTCCGGGTTGAGAAGGTTCTTCCTTTCTCCAACAAAGTCTGTAAATCGATTACTCAGGAAATACCACAAGCCAATATTACCGTCCGTAATTTCCCTATGTCGGTTGATGATCTCCGCAAGAAGACCAAGATTCAGGAAGGCGGTGACGTTTATCTCTTTGCTACCACCTTGTCGGATGGAGGGAAAATGTTGGTGGTTTGCCGGAAAGTCAGTAATATTTAATCTGAATCCATGCAGTATTTTGTATGGTTGTTGATTTAAGTAATAAAACTGATTTAAATAATAGGTCTTATGAAACAGGTTTTATTCGGAATGCTATTATGCTTGCCTTTTACTGCATGTAACGACGATGTGGAAGAACAATCCATTTTACCTACTATGCAACCCATCGAATTGAATACGACTGAAAAAGAAATGGCAGCCCAACAAGGCGATTTTGCCTCAACACTCTCTCTTGAGTTGTATCGGCAATTGGGTGAGAGAACGGACAACTGGTTGGTTTCGCCTTTTAGTCTGCAATGTGCGTTAGGTATGTTATCGAATGGTGCGAATGGGGAGACACGCGAGGAGATCTTGTACGCCTTGGGTTTGTCCCAATATTCTCAAGAAGAAGTAAATGCATATTTCAAGAAATTGATTGAAGGATTGCATACTGTAAACTCGGCTATCACGGTCAAGACGGCCAATTCGGTTTGGGGCAATGCCGGAGTTCCCCTCAAAGAGGATTTCCAAAAGATGAATATAGAGAACTATTCCGCAATGGTTTCGCAACTCGACTTCTCTGATCCTTCAGCTGTTGATCAAATCAATGCTTGGTGCAACCAAACCACAGAAGGCTTGATCCCGTCCATCTTGGATGAGGTAAATCCGGCCGCTACGGTATATCTGTTAAATTCCTTGTACTTCAAGGCTCGTTGGGAATCCGAGTTTGCCCCGGAAAAGACACAGGAAGGCGACTTTAGCACCTCTTCCGGCAAAATGGTAAAAGCAGATTTTATGCAGACCCAACGAATGGCGGCTTATGTGAAGAACGAATGGTTCACAAGCACGAGTCTTTCTTATCAAAATGGTTCGTATGTCATGCGATTGATTTTGCCCCAACCGGAAATCAGTATAGATCAAGTCTTGCAAGCCTTATCTGAATCGGACGGGAATCTGTGGAAAAATACAATCTTGGCAGATATTAACTTGAAAATGCCTCGCTTCACCCTCGAAAACAAAATGGATTTAACACCTACTTTGCAAGCCTTAGGCATGAAAAAGGCGTTTTCAGGCGGAGCCGATTTCTCGTCTATGTCTGATGTCGCCACGTATATTTCCCTAGTGCAGCAGGCCACCCGCCTGAAAGTAGATGAGGAAGGTTCGGAAGGTGCCGCAGTAACTGTGATAGAAGGATATTTAATGAGTCCCTTACCCGAAGAAAAGGTGGATTTCTTCTTAGATCGTCCATTCTTGTTCCAAATCCTAGAACCAGCTACCGGGACCGTCCTGTTCATGGGGCAAGTCGGTTCACCGGCGTAATGAATCTTTTAAGTGAATTATAGAGCGTAAAGGGTGGGAGGTACAATTTCCCTCCTTTTACGCTCCTTTTGTGTCTTCAAGCCCTGGTGAAAGGCGGCGATTGGCTTCTGTGTAACTTGTGCGTTATCTAGGTAGCGTATAATACGTTGTTAGGGTGACGTATGATGCGCTACCGCGATGACGTATTATACGCTATCAGGATGATGGACATCCTGTATAGTATAGGGATCGCTGTCTGTAACGGTAAAGTCGCGGCTCGTGTAACGGGGCTCTTTGTAGAGGTGATAGGAGAACTGGAACTGCGTCCCCAGTTCCGCGGTCCATTCGCCGGGTGTGAGCGAGGTGCGGAGGCCGGCCAGGAGGTGGTTACGCTCGTTGAGGATCAGGACGGCGGGCTCTACCACGGTCTCTCCGTCTGCCGAACGGAAGCGGAGTTTGCAATCCGGATGGTCGCCCATTACCTTGATATTGAATCCGATCAGGTGGATGTAGGGATTGTCGGAACGGACGGTGTTGAAGGCGGCATCCCGATTGCCTATCGAGTCGTAGGTACATACTTCGGTCAGGACGGGATGGCGGCGGGTCGGCTCGGTCTGCTTGTAGGCACGCAGGTGCTGCTCCAGCTGGCGGGTACGGGCCGAGGGCGTGAACACGATGTTGAAGGCGTTGCGCTCGGGATCGAACGAATCGCTGGCCGACTCAAACTGCCCCTTTACCCGGATGGAAAGCTGCCCGAAGCCCAGATCGACATTTTCCCCGCGGGCAAGCGCCTCATAGATCTGTTCCTTGATCAGTCCGTAGGTATGGATGAAGGTACTTTCGCGTATTTCGCTCCGGTCTTCAACGATGCGGCGGGCGATCTCTTGTATATCTACTGTTTTCAGGGCTTTCACGTT
>OOCF01001064.1_pt1 | contig 12304 bp, 13 predicted proteins | sample 1671001 | NCBI WGS metagenome assembly OOCF01 (sample SAMN06348112, study PRJEB24527) | human gut metagenome | biome: human gut; feature: ankylosing spondylitis patient; material: feces | host: Homo sapiens | place: China | collected 2015-10
CGGCCGGAGCGTCGCTGTCTGAGCGAAGCGAGTTTGCGGCGCGCACAGCGTAACGGAGAGACGGAGTAGCTCAGCAGACGCAGCCTTGACTTTTTGGTTCTTTTGGGTCAAGCCAAAAGAACGAATACAAACAACTAAACATTAAAAACTATGACATACAACAATGAAAATGGGACCATACGGCCCCGCACCTTTTCCAATTTGGAATTAGGATGCCTGTACTGCCCGCACCTGACGCCGGCGATGGCATCCCGTCGGTTAAAAGAGTGGATTATCTATAATCCCACCCTGGTAGAGATGCTGAAAGAATCGGGCTGGAACCCGCGGAACCGGATTTATACCCCGCATCAGGTAGCCTGTATCTTCAAGATCTTGGGAGAACCGTAAACGAGGGGGGCAGTAACCCCATCGTCCTTCGGACACTTCCCCTATAACAGGGGAAGTTTTCTAATGAGGAAGAGGTATACATTCAAATAGATTATTCAACCAAGCTATGAACTTCTGGCATAATTCCCCATCTGTAGATAAGGTTTGTTTCGTAATAGCTGTTCCCATGGGTGTTCCCGGTTCATCCTGCCATGACAACCAAGTATGAATTCTGGCCTTTGCATGATGTACACTTTTATATTTATTCCAATGATTCTCTTCCAGTTCTTTTAATACATCATCTGTTTTTCTCAACAAAACATCATCATCCTTTTCTGGAATCATAAAGGTCACAAAGTCCTCTAACATTCCATTCAAATTATTGTCTGGCATTATCCAAAGCCCGAAAATTATATAAGCCGGATCATCCGGATACACCACCAGACCTTCTTTCGGCAACTCTTCCGGGACAGAAGAATACAACTGGCTGTCAAGTAAAATATGCCGTATAGCCTCCCAATGTCCTTTCAGATTCTCATCAGCATCCACCACAATACCCAGCCGTTGCAGATTATTCGTACCTTTTAATAACACGGGTAAGACTTTCAAACTCTGCTGATAGGAACCTATGTCCTCCACCTCGAATGTTTCCAACAAACTTAAGCGATTCGCCAAGTTACATACGACATGTAAGTCATTTATCCCTTCAACTAATAATCGGAATGGCTTATTCTTTTTCATATTAACGTAATTCTATATCATTTTCTAAGGCTATTTGTAACTCTCCCGATTTATAGTTCACTGCAGCGAACTCTGATTTTCTCTTTTCCAGACGAATCAACTGAGCATCTACCTCATGAGCAACCGAGGAAAAGCTCCTGATGCAATCCAGACTATGCGTCGTGGCGAAAAGCTGCACATCCAATTCTTTTACCAGCAGGCATATTATTCTCCATAATTCCGGCTGACGCCGATAGTAAATGCCATTTTCTATTTCATCAATCAGGCAAATGCCTCCTTTTGAATTGACAATACCTAATATAATAGACAGGATACGGTTCATACCATCCCCCATAATACTCAGCGGATATCTGTCCGATCTATTTTTTAAGGTAATATAAGGAACTCTGTCTGAAGCTCCTCTTCCCCCTTTCAGAACAGACTCTTCCAAAAACGCCAGGTTTTCAACAAGGGGATCAATAACCCTCAGGGCTTCTATAACATGTCTTTCCAGTCCGGTCAAAGCGATATTATCCCATAATCGCAAATTATAACTTTTAGAAGACAAAGACGTATGAATAAAGTTAACCTGCTTCGGATAAACCAATTCATCCCCCATACCCGAACCCGTACTGAAAGCAGAAAAGAATGTATTATTATTTGAAGTAAACAGGATACCTCTTTCCAACGTATCACCTCCTTGGGCATTCTCTAAAGGCTGATCCAGAATTTCCATTTTATTAACAACGGCATTACCTGCTTTTTCTTTTGATTCCAGCACATATACCAATTTCATTTGTAATGTCTGATCTGTTCCCGCCTTAATAATCAAATCTTTACCCAACTTAAATTGCCAGTCTTTGAAGAAAGTCAAAAGCAATTTCTCCTTGTCCACGACAAAAGATTCACCCATCGGATTCTGAATATTCATCCGATTACATCCCATTTGGAGCAAAGCGCCCATCTCTCCACCGGTTGCAAGTGCATATAACGCTTCCAGAACCGTCGATTTACCCACATTATTATCACCGGCTATCAAATTAATAGAGGAAAGAGAATCTATATATAGATGATCGATCGACTTAAAGCCTTTTATTGTCAGATCAGGAAAGTAGATACGCTTTTTATCCATAATTTCTTTTTTTACAAAAATAAAAGATATATTTCAGAAAACCACTCTTTCTTTCAGAAAATCATCTCCTATCATCCAGCAAAAAAAGGCGCAATCCCCTGGGGGATCACGCCTTTTTACACAAAACTAAAAGTATCCAATTGGAATTGATTACCCTTTATACGCCCCATCTTTGGCTTCAAAGATGACGGACGGCTCGATCACATGGACCGTATGCCAGACACCCGCGGGAATCTGCATCCCGTACTTCCCTTCGGCAGGCGACAACAGCTGGCGGGATACTTCGCGGAAGGTAGGCTGGCCGTTCCCCTCCTCTACTTCTTCGTAGATCACTTCTTCGAGTTTCCCCATCAGGCAGACCACCGTTTCGGCGGTCTCTTCATGGCGGTGAATCGCTACTTCCGTACCCGGCAAGAGGGCATTCAGCATCCGCTGCGAGGTATCGGCAGCCGAATTACGCAGATCATAGTGCTGACGGAGCCGGGGAGATTCCTTGGCCCGGTCTAATAAAGAGTTGATGAATTCGTTATTGATGAGCATGATATTTTATATTTAGATTTATCGATTCGCCTGCTGAATGACCTCCTTGATATGATTCTCATCATCCAGCGGACAGATCATGAGCACGTCTTCGGTATCTGCAATCATATATCCAGACAAGCCATCCACAATGACTTTTTTATCGGGATTGGTTTCCTTGATCAGGTTGTGACCGGAACGGAACAAATTGGATGTCGCTCCAGATATGGCATTTTCATCCTCATCTTTTTCCAATAAGGTATATAACGCCCCCCATGACCCCACATCACTCCAACCTAAATCAGCGGCACAATGAACAAATACCCGGGTGGATTTTTCCATCACACCATAATCGATGGAGATTGCAGGAGATAAGGCAAACGCCCGATTGACAGCTTCCTGTTCTCCGGCAGTTCCATAAACAGAACTGATCGCATCAAAAAGAGAAGCTATCTCCGGCAAATATACCTCAAAATCCTGTAGAATGGTTTGAACCGACCAGACAAACATACCCGAATTCCAAAAATAATCACCTTCTGCCAGGTAACGGGAAGCCGTAACCAGATCCGGCTTTTCCTTAAAACGGATAACCGGAGTAATGGCGGTTCCTTCCTGCTGCCGGGTTTGGATATAGCCATAGCCAGTTGCCGGATAGGTCGGTGTAATTCCTACCGTCAGTAAAGTCGGATGAAACGTTGCATACTCCAGACACGACTTCATCACCGCAGCAAAACGGGATGTATTGGAGATATAATGATCCGAAGGTGTCACGATAGCCACCGCCTCCGGATTGATCTGCCGTAACTTGTACATGGCATAAGCGATACAAGGAGCGGTATTTCGCCGGCAAGGCTCTGTCAATACCTGATCCGGTTTTAACTGCGGCAACTGTTCCAACACCAGTTCCTTATACACTTCACCCGTCAGTACCAGAAAATTCTCGGCCGGGATAAAATCAGCAAATCGGTCATACGTCAACTGAATGAACGTACGCCCGATTCCTAAAGCATCCACAAACTGTTTGGGTTTTTCCTCACGACTTAACGGCCAGAAGCGGGAACCAATCCCGCCGGCCATTATGATGCAATACGCATCCTGTTTTTTCATCTCTTTTTCAGTTACGTTTATACCAGTCGTACATACGGACAACTCCTTCTTCGATTTCAATCTGATGATGCCATCCCAACTGATGCAGCTTCGTTACATCCGTCAGTTTCCGCATGGTTCCATCCGGTTTGGATGCGTCAAACTGGACCTTTCCTTTGAAACCTACCGCCTGACGTATCAATTCAGCCAACCGGGCAATTGTGATTTCCTTTCCCGTACCAATATTAATATGGCAGTTACGGATATCTTTTTCTCCGGGCTGGTATGTATCCTTAAAGTCAACATGTTCCATCACAAAAACCGTTGCATCCGCCATCTCCTCGCTCCATAAAAATTCGCGCAATGGCTTTCCAGTCCCCCATAATTCCACCCGGTCTGAAAAGATACCATACTTATTCAGGACTTTCAAAATCAGATCTTCAGAAGCCGTACCATCTACCTTTTCTACGGGACGTTTATTCAAATCCGAACGAACAGCCTCCCAGTTTCCTTCATTCAGACATTTTGCCAAATGGATCTTACGCACCATGGCCGGTAAGACATGACTATTCTCCAAATGAAAATTATCATTCGGGCCGTATAAATTAGTCGGCATCACGGCAATATAATTGGTACCATATTGCAAGTTAAAGCTTTCGCACATCTTTAATCCGGCAATCTTGGCAATGGCATACGGTTCGTTCGTATATTCCAGCGGAGAAGTCAACAATACCTCTTCCTTCATCGGCTGTTGGGCATCCCTCGGATAAATACAGGTACTGCCTAAAAAGACCAGTTTCTTTACCTGATGTCGGAAACTTTCACCAATCACGTTTTGCTGGATCTGCAGATTCTGGTAAATAAAATCAGCCCGATACAGACTGTTAGCCATAATACCACCTACATGAGCAGCCGCCAATATAACATAATCCGGTTGTTCTTCATCGAAGAAACGTTTTACAGCAACACCGTCCAACAGATCAAGTTCCTGATGGGTACGACCAATCAGACGGGTATATCCTTTTTGCTGTAAATTCTTCCAGATAGCCGAACCCACCAATCCCCGATGACCTGCCACATAGATTTTGGCCTGTTTGTCCATATTTAATCCTCCTTATCTTCTTTTTCCAATTGTTCCTTCAGGTACAGTTTCCGAACGAATTTCATATCATGTTTCACCATGATCTTCACCAAATCTTCGAATGAAGTCTTACGTGGGTTCCATCCCAGTAAAGTCTTGGCTTTAGTCGGATCACCCAGCAACTGCTCAACCTCTGCCGGACGGAAATATTTCGGATCAACTTCTACCAACACTTTACCCGTAGCCTGATCAATACCTTTTTCATCCACACCTTCACCTTCCCAACGCAGTTCAATACCTACTTCATGGAAAGCCAATGTACAGAATTCACGAACCGTATGATATTCGCCCGTAGCGATCACGAAGTCTTCGGGAGTCTCATGCTGCAGGATCAACCACATACATTCTACATAATCTTTCGCATATCCCCAGTCGCGCAACGCATTCAGATTACCCAAGTACAACTTATCCTGGTGACCTTGAGCGATACGGGCTGCTGCCAAAGTAATTTTACGGGTGACAAAAGTTTCTCCCCGTCGTTCAGACTCATGGTTAAACAGAATTCCATTTACAGCAAACATGCCATAACTTTCCCGGTAATTCTTCGTAATCCAGAAGCCATATTGTTTGGCAACTCCATACGGAGAACGAGGATAGAAAGGCGTTGTTTCCTTTTGAGGAACTTCCTGTACCAATCCAAACAACTCAGAGGTGGAAGCCTGGTAGATTTTTGTCCGGTCTTCATATCCTAACAGACGGACGGCTTCCAATAAACGCAATGTACCAACAGCATCCGCCTCTGCCGTATATTCCGGCACATCAAAGGAAACCTTCACATGGCTTTGTGCAGCCAAGTTATAAATCTCATCCGGTTTGATTTGTCGGATAATCCTGACCAAAGAACTGGAGTCCGTCATATCCCCCCAATGCAAATTCACCAGACGTTTATTCTTCATATCCCGTACCCATTCATCCAAATACAGGTGTTCGATACGTCCTGTATTAAAAGAAGAAGAACGGCGCATAATACCATGTACTTCATATCCTTTTTCAATAAGAAACTCGGCAAGGAATGAGCCGTCTTGTCCGGTAATACCGGTAATAAGAGCTACTTTTGGCATAATATAGTTATAATTTAAAATATCATATTATAAACACTTTCTATTTCTTCAAACGCATCAGGTATTCCGCATGCAAATGATAATATTTCCGCATGAACAGTACATAGGCAATGGCCAATACCACGACTACCGCCACCAGATATATCCAATGCGCCACCACCGTATCAGGAATTCCATAAATGAAGAGTAAAGAAAGCACCAACTGCAAAATCATATAGAATGAAGTCACCTTTACATGTCCGATCTTCAGCTCGTTGGCCATCAACTGATAAGCATGTTTCCGATGGGCTTCTCCCAAATTCTCGTGAAGCATGATCCGGTGTACAATCGTCAGACACGCATCAACACCATAGACTACCAGCAAAACCAGATATGTGATGTCCTTGGTTTGAAAAATCTCTTTTCCTAAGATAAACAACAAGATAAAGGCGATTCCGATGGAACCGACATCCCCGGCAAAACACTTGGCTTTTCCTTTCGGACAGAAATTAAAGAGACAGAATACCAGAACACTCAAAATAGATACTTCTATCAACGATGATTCCACGAAACCGTCTCTCTTATTCAACAACATCAGCGGAATCAACACTGCCAATGAATAACCAGCCGTAATCCCATTAATACCATCCATGAAATTGATCACATTCGTGATACCCACATAGACGATCAACGCCAAAAGCACCACCCACCAAAGCTCGATATGTAAAATATCCAGCTGGTAGAAAGCCATCGCCGTAGCCACAAACTGAACCACCAGACGCAAAGAATCCGGCAAACTCCGAATATCATCTATAAAACTGACACCTGCTACCAAGGTCAATCCTGCTAAAAACCACGGATAATGAAAACCATAGAACAGACTCCACACCCAGGCTCCTATCAGGAAGATAATTCCTCCCCCACGAAGAACCACACTCGTATGACTACTCCGCTCGTTCGGCTTATCAATGATATTGAACTTGTCGGCAATACGGAAGTAGAGGAGTTCGGTTATTAGTAGAATGAAAAATATTACAATATACATATTATTATTTAATGATAAAACCAACAATCAACTTTATATCTGATAATGAGACAAAACATCCAAAGGCTCCCAGCCCAGTTCTTTCCGAGCTTTCTCATTACTAAAAGTTAAATCCTTCGTCATTTTCTCTAACTTATAACTATTAATAGGAGCTTTTGTACCTAAACAATCACCTACTTTAGCCATACACCAAGCCACCCAATAGGGTATATTTAAAGGTTTTCCCTTGCCTAACTGCTTCGCAACCTGTTCTGATATTTGTCCAAAAGAAGGTTGACGTGTATCACAGACATTATATATTCCTCCTTTTTCAGCAACCAACGGTAATAATCTGGCAATATCTTCAGCCATCAGAATACTCTTAACCACCTTACCACCTGCTATATTCATATAAAATCCTTTACGAATACCATTTACCATAGCACCTAAATTTCCAGGAGCATTTTTACCGGCTAATAAAGAAGGACGAAGAATACCTAATATGACATTGTTTTTCTGACACCAACGTATCAGATACTCTTCCGCCATAATTTTACTTTTTGCGTATGGAGTATCCCCTTTTAAAGGATGATCTTCCGTTATCAGTTTTCCAAACTCACATCCATATACCGCTACTGTACTAATGAATATCAATGCCTTTGGAACTCCCACATTTTCAAGCGCAGAACATAAATTTACTGTACCTTGATAATTTACATCAAAAAAAGCCTGTTTCTCCGCTTCTGACTTTGGTATAACATGAGCCTTACCACATGCATGTAATACGACATCATAATGTTGGTCCAAAGTTGGTATCTCCTTCGCCAAATTAACCTTTAACATATCATCTGAAGAGATACCACAGGTAGTTACCTCATACATTCCATCCAATATCGGGCGAGTATTCTTTCCTAAGAAGCCTGTACCACCAGTGAAAAGTAATTTCTCCATTATATTGCTTTCAAAAATTTATCTAGAATTACACTTTCTGAGTATTTTGTTTCGGCCAATAGACGAGCCTTCTCCCCCATTTGAATCAGTGTTTCTTTATCCCATCGTTCTGGCCAGTCACAATAACCAATACCATTTTCTCGTACAAGTAAATCAATCTCACTGTTTTTGGGGCCAAAGAACAGTATAGGTCGACCTGATGCCAATATATTATAAGTTTTACTTGGTACTCCTAAACCATACATACCTTCCTGGAGAGTCACAAGTGCAATATCACACGCGGCCAATACTGTATTTTGTTGAGAGCGAAAGTAAGGTCCATGAAAAAAGACATTTTCTTGTTTTCGACTTTTAAGTTTCTCTTCCATTGCTCCAGTTCCATAGATATGGAATTCCACATCATCAGGTAATTTATCCATTACATTTTCCAAACCTTGTACACGACCGATATTCCCCGCATACTCAATGATGATCTTCCCTTCAGGAAAAGGTTGTGGTTTAATATTCTTAATATCCGCCCAATTCTCTATAATAGTAATTTTAGGCCCAATATTACCTTTTAATGAATCCTTTATTTTCTGTTCCAATACATTAGCCATATCCCGTCCAAGAACAATAAGCTGATCCGCTTTACTGTATGCCCTATCAAATATATGCTTAAATACTCCATATAAAGGTAATTTTAAACCTGCAGGTCGAGTATTTTCAGGGAAAACATCGTGGACAAGAATATTCAGTTCAAAACCTACTTTCTTCTTCAGGCTTGCCATCAACGGAACCATTGGAGCCGGATTCGTTACCATTAAGACTTTATCATCCTTCTGTACATGTTTCTTTACAAGAAGAATCATTCTTCTACTCATCAACAAGAAAGAAATGGCCTTTCCCTTCATAGTATTTTTATCCAGATCAGTAGCTTCTGTTCGATATATATCGATACTGTCATCAAGTTTGAATTTATTATTAACATCAACCTTTTTACGCTTGTCATATATCTCCGGGCCACAGATTACCCCTACTTTATACTTTTGGACCATGGCATTGGCAATTTCCCCCATAATGTAACTCGTTGAAGTTTCATCGGGAGGGAAAAGTTCTGTAATTATCCAAAGACGTTGAATATTACTTTTCATTTTATAATACACTGATTTTTCCGAATTTTACTCATCATTAAGTCATAAATTCAACTTTCATTTATTATCCTTCTAAATTCTTCGTTATAGACCTTATAATAAAAAGACTTTTCAAATTCCATACGACTTTCTGTTGAAAAGTTCTCAAAATTCTTATATATCTTTTGAATCGCTCTTTTAATTTGATTTTTATCTGTATTTTCATCAATTGCCACCACATTAGCATTTTCATGCATAAACTCATTTAAATTAGTACGCATCACTAAGGCTGGAGTACCGAACATAAAACTCTTAGCTAACACACCACTTTGTGTTGTTCGCACATAAGCATTCCAAACAACTATAGAGGAAGCATAACACATATTTATTTCATTATCAGTCATAGCTTTCCCTTGTTTTATAACAATACGAGAACTATTTCGTAAGAATTCAGGAATTTCAAATCTAGACTTAGTTGCAATTAAAAAATTAAATTCAGGTAATTCATCATTTTTTATAGCCCAACATACAAAATCCAAATATTCATTAAATGAATGATCTGCGGCAATAGTTCCAATATAAGAAAAAAATTGTCTTTTCAAATTGATAAATTCAATAGTACGTTCATCATCATACATTAAAGGTAAATAATAATAGTTTTTATTCTTGTATGAATGATTTCTTACATAAAGATTAACGGATTTTCTTGAAGGAAGTAATATAATATCACTATATTTCACAATCAAGGCACTAATTCTATTAATCAACCATAACCTTAGCAAATACTTATACGAAAAACCAGCTTTTTGATACACATTCATTGGAGCAAGAGGTTCGTGAAATATATATATTACCTTAGTACCTTGATGTTTCAACTTCCAAATCAATGGTAAATTCTTTTGGCTGGGAAATAGAAAGATTGCTAAATCTATCTTACAGCGAATACCTTCTGAAACAAATTGAATATTACTACCTTTTGGTAAAAAAGGCAAAAATGCAGAATCGATATAATATATGGATTTATACCCCAATTCTTCACATTGCTTATAACTTGCCACCATGTGACTTACATGTCCTGGATTAAACTTTAATGATATAATTAATGCTATCATTTTTTACTTATTCAAAATATGTAAATATAAATCAAAATATTTTTGACACTGTTTTTTTGAGTCAAACCTATCTATTACATATTGTCTACATGCTATGGAAACTCTTTTTTTATCCATTTTTTTGATATTCTCCAAAACACCTAGTACATCGTATACTGTATTAACAACAAAACCTATTTTTCCATCAACAAGTTCCTCTCCAGCAGTATCACGTAAAACTATTACAGGTGTACCGCAAGCCATAGCTTCCACGGTCACAAGCCCAAAAGTAACTTCCCTGTTTGGATTAAAGATCACATCTGCTTTAGAATAAAGTTCTTGCAATTGAATAATACTTTCTGTTTTTTTAAAACCTATGATATTCTTAGGCAATTGATTTAATTGTCTATCATCAAGACCGACCATAATTATTTGTGAATCTACTGGTAATATATTACTCAATTGTATTACTTCATTAAAGCCATTTGAATCTGTCCATCGAGTAGCAATAGTCATAACAGTAAATTTATGCCAATCGATTTCCTTCGTAATATAATTGTCACTATTACAAGGTTTAAATGCATGTGTATCTATTCCATTATAAATAACCTGTTGTTTAACACCACGTAAAAGAGATCTATTAGCATATTTAGCCAACCAATAAGACACAGGGACAAGTGTTAGGTTAGGCATATCTGTAAAAATTCTTGCTTTTATTTGCCAATTTTTTGCTGAAAAATCTGTCCTTGCTGCAGGATACTGATCCAATCGTGGACAATTGCCACATCCTGCTTTCCATCGATTGCATGATTCATTTATATAAGCACAATGCCCCGTCATCAACCAAAAATCGTGCATTGTAATCACCGTAGGAATATTTTTTTCTTTTAGATATCTAAACAACATTGGGTAATTTATATAATAGCCATGAATATTATGCAAATGGACTATATCAGGTTGAATTCGGTCCAATTGTTTCAAAAATTTCCAAGTAGCTCTTTTGGACATCAATCCATGTCTATCAAACAATTTAGATATCACAACATGAAAATATACGTCAAATACTGTACCAATCTTGATCAATTTAGATTTACTTTCTCTTGCTTCACGACCATAAGCTATATAACTTTCCCAACCATGGGATAGTACAAACTGCCCAAGTTGCTCCGCTATACGACCAGTTGAACCTGTATTGACAACACTGTTTATTTGAAGAAGTTTAGGCATAATATTCTAATTCAACTAAACACACTTTTTATAATATGCATTTGATAATAAGGATTCCATTGATTATCCATTTCATCATAACAATATTGTTGTACATATTTACGTCGTTTTCCATTTACATTAAACCACTCAGAAATTTTTTCATTTAAAGACTCTTGACATCCTCTTTTATAAAAATTTCCAGTAAGAAGAGGCTTTATAGCTTCGAATTCAGGCATTTGATACCGAAAATCACCATGTGTAACTACAGGGCATCCAAACATCATTGCGTGTATAGCTGTTAAGCCCACATTTCCTGGAGCCACACATAGATCTGCATTATAGATAAGTTCTGCATTAGTATCTTCATCATAACAAGCACCATAAAACCACACCTGCTGAGTAATATTCAAACTTTTCACTTTTTGCTCTAACATCTTTCTCATAGAACCATCACCAATGAATACAAGATTACAATTCAACCCTTTATTTTTCAAATCATATATGGATTGAACCAACATATCAAGTTGTTTAATTGGAGTTAGCCTACCAATAAAAATAAGAACCGGATTCGTATTTCCAAAATGTTCTGAATAAATCGGAGTTTTCCTCATCTGTTCTCTGTTCCAATTGTACATCATATGAGAGAGAATTATGAATAACATACAACTTGTCTGAAGAAAAGCCTTCTTTAATCAACAATCCTTTAGCGTAATTTCCATAGATAAAAAGACCATCAGCAAGTTTAAAAAAGAGTTTTTTAATTACACGTTCGAGTAATGTCTCTTTACCATACCAACCATGAGTCCAAAAATAGATTTTTTTTGAAGGGTAAAAGAGCCTTAACAGAATACAAAGAATCCATAGGGATATACACATAGGAGTCCCTATCATAAGATACTTATCAAAATCATTA
>OOCF01001069.1_pt1 | contig 12277 bp, 13 predicted proteins | sample 1671001 | NCBI WGS metagenome assembly OOCF01 (sample SAMN06348112, study PRJEB24527) | human gut metagenome | biome: human gut; feature: ankylosing spondylitis patient; material: feces | host: Homo sapiens | place: China | collected 2015-10
ATCTAAATCTGATAACAATTTTGCAAATTCTGTTTTTGCCTGTCCATTCCAAATGCCATACAGACTTGCTTTAATTTTATTTTTATTACTAGCAATGTGTGGTGTATCAATGCAAACCACCTTGATAGCTTCGTTAGATTGCAGACATTCATCAACTTCTGCATTTGCGGCAAAATAAATCACTTTATTATCTGGATTCTTTGCCAATTCAACTGCGCTTTGAATAGCAATTTTTGCAGCACCTCCGCTGATAACTGCCTTGTCATAAACCATTAGAATTGTTTTTTTCATATCTTCTCTCGTTGTTCTACAGTTTTTTTATGATACGATATTTCAGCCATTCTGGAATATGATTTTTAACAATGCTCTTTATAGTTTTTTGAGGAATCATCCTTTCAACAAGATCACTCTCATTCAAGCTATATTTCATCTTACAGTTAGCATCTGTACTTTTAATAATACTGGAATTGCACGCAACAACGGTTTCATATTGAGATTTCTTCTTTCGAATTGCTGTGTCTGGAATATCTTCAAATAAATGCTTGCCTTTATCACTATATATCAAAACAGCAGATGCACCATACTTCGCATTAAAGTCAGGATTCAATTCCCCAAAAATCACACAGCAGTATATCTCCTGTGTGACCAGCACCTTTATATTTGCAGTGATAGCATGTATCTCTTAGTGTTTTTCCTTTCAAAAAAGCAGCATAAAACGGGTCTTCATTGGAATACTTATAATACTTTCTTCCAGTCATATCTTCAAATGCAAAAGTATAATGCTCTCCTTTTTTATGCTTCACTTTATTTCTGAATGTATAGTTTACAATTTTAGTATTATAATTTTTTTCAAGCCAATCAATATATCTTATAAATAGTCCGGGAGCTGGAACACCGTGGCATGCCACTTCTACAGTATATAAAGAATCGAAACCCTTCCCCAAATAAGATTTAAGTCCTGCTATTTGGCATCCTGTTCCACTATATAAAACAGGCACATTATTCTTCAATAAATCTTGTACCTCTTTAAATGTATCTGCTGTGTTCGATTGAATATATTTTGATTTTTGAATGCTGATCAGAGCATCTTTCTGAGTTACCTTAATATGTTTTATATGGAAATCCTCATTCCATGTACAACCAAATACAACACCATTTTGAGATAGGATTTGTCCTGCTAGTAGCGCAAACACACCACCTGATGTACTTTCTATCAAGTTTTCTTTTTTAATATCTGTCGCTGCCCAAACTTCAATTACTTTGTTTTGAGAGTAAGACTTCTTTTTTTCTGGACATACAGCTACACACAGACCACATGACACACACCCGCCGCCAATCTGAGGAATCAGAAAGCCTCGATCATTTTCGACCATCCGGATACATTTTTTTGGACATTTCTGATAACAAGCACCACAACCATTGCAGGATTCTTCACTTATATTTTCTAAACTATGCTTCATCACTCACACCTTTTAAGCATGTATTTAACCATTCTCTAGACGCAGATGCATTTATTTTCATTCTCCTATGCAAGGCTTCCCAGTTAAAATCATGCTTTTTATCAATATCCTGAATTTCAGACACCATACAATCTTCACACCCATATGTTTCCAGTAAAGTGTAAATTCTGGAATTTTGGGATTTAAGACTCGCATCATCGAATCTTTTCGTTACATAAAAATCCTTTTTGAAAATAAGCGAAAAAATGCTGCCATGAAAAGAATCAGTAACTACTGCACATGAATTCTTAACCAGTCCAAGCCATTCACACGGACCAGCATTCTGAATAATTGTGCCGTTAAATTTATAGTGTTCTTTTTGAGTTGGAACCAAAACAAGTTCACAATTATATTTCTGAGCAACTCTATTTGCGATTTCTTCATAAGATTTCTTGCTTGACAAAAAATAAGCAAAAACATATCGCCCATTTATGCGAGGACCAACAGCAAGCTCATTCCATTCCTCATATTCTAATAGAAGCGTTGGATCCACATTCATGGGCACATTTTTTCCTATCAATGTTTTTACGATTTTTACGCCTGTCTTTTCACGGACGGAGATCTCAACAAATTTCTCCAGATACTCCCGAATAATTTTCATCTTTTTACTAGGAATTTCACTGACACCAAAACTACAGGCATACGCATATCTGCGTTCATTCTCAGACAAAAAGTTGAAATAGTAAACTGGGTTTAGAAGCATTGGGGACCAAATTTGATCCGATCCGCATATATAAGCATCATATTTTCCTGATAATTCCGTCAATTCATTTGGTTTTGAATATTGTTTGGTTAGATTAAAGTTTTTACTCAGAAACTGTTCAAAGGCTTTATTCCTTTGGCATAACAATTCTGGCTGTCCCTGTTTTTTACTCAAATACCCATCAAACTTTTCCTTAAACAAAGAAAAAGAATTATGACATTTGATTAGATTCTTCGCTTTTTCTATCGCAGAAGGTTTATAGTTAATATTACTAACATCATATCCTTCTCTCTTTAAAAAACTCTGTAATGCATAGGCCTGTAGGAGGGTTCCATAATTTCCGTTATACAGCCAGGTCAATATTGCTATTTTCATTATTTTAATCCATTTCTTTATCGAATAATTTGCTATGTTCTTCAGAAACCCTTCGCGCATTGAACCTATTATGCACATCTTCCAGACCTTGTGCTATTATCTTTTCCTTTAGATCTTTTTCTTTATAGATTCGTAGCACAGCTTTACTCGCTCCAGCGGCATCATCCACTTCAACCAGCAGACCGTTTTCTCCATCCTTGATTATATTGGGAATGGCATCCACTCTGCTCGCTACAATGGGTTTACCTGCCATCATATATTCAGGAAGTGCTAGTCCGAAGCCCTCCCATCGGCTCAACAAACATGCAACATCAAAAAGCTCTACATAACTCATTGGGTTATCAACCCAGCCGGTAATATGTAAGCTGTCCGAGAATCCATTGTCTGCCGCATACTTTCTAATATCGGATTCCTGATCTCCGTTACCGACAATAATAAAGTGTGCATTGGGAACTTTTTCCTTCACCTGTTTTGCCATCTTAACAAAGACATCCGGTGCCTTTTGAGGACTTATTCGTCCAACCATACCAACAACAAATGCGTTTTCTGGAATGTTCAGGTCTCCCCTTTTAACTGTACCATGCACACCATTTTCATAGGCCTCGATATCCACACCGTTAAAGATAACTTGCAGCTTTTCCTCTCTGCAAATCTTTTTATCCAATGCAGACTGCTTTTCCGCTTTTGAAATGCAGATAATCTTATCACAGAATGGAGCGGCAATCTTTTCAATAGCTGTGTACATTGCCTTTTTCTTCGCAGAGCATCGCATGTTAAACGCCCATCCATGTGGGTTATATACACAACAATTTTTTATACCGATATCAGCAACACGAGCAATGGCTCCAGCTTTACTAGAGTGAGCATAAACAATATCAGGGTTATACTTCTTTATCAGTGCTCTTACCTCTTTTATGGCCTTTAAGTCAGTCCTTCTAATAGCTCTGGTCATCTCAATTTGTTCAAAAGAATCAAGCAGTCCTTTGTAATCTTCCTCATGGAAATCCTGTGAGCAAACTAGTATATTCTCGAACTTTTCTTTATCCAAATACTTGAGAAGCATTCGGATGTAACGGTCCACGCCGCCTGCAGCCTGCGCCACATGCAGTATTCTGATTTTATTCTTCCTCATCCCTCAAACATTCCTCGTCACTTTTCCACAAGTCTATGTAAGCCTTTTACTCCCCACGCCCCAGCAGGCACACCTTAAACGTCTTAAAAATAATTTTCCAGTCCACCCAGAAGCTGCGCTCCTTGACATACTTCACATCCAGATCCATCCACTCCTCAAAGGAGAGGTCGTTGCGGTGCGGGGCGATCTGCCAGTAGCAGCTCAGGCCGGGGGTCACATACAACCGCTGCTTTTCATAGTCGCCGTACTGTTCCACTTCGCGGGGAAGTGCCGGGCGGGGGCCAACGATGCTCATATCGCCCTTCAGGATGTTCCACAGCTGCGGCAGCTCATCGATACTGGTCTTGCGGATAAATTTACCCACACGGGTAATGCGGGGGTCGTCCTTGATCTTGAACACAGGACCATCCATCTCGTTCTGATCCAGCAGATCGTCCAGCTTTGCCTCTGCGTTGGGGCACATGGAGCGGAACTTATAGAACTTAAAGGGCTTTCCGTTACGTCCGATGCGCTCCTGACTAAAAACAGGCCCTGCGGACGGGTCATCCACCACAATGGCGATGGCCGTAGCCAGCATGACAGGCGACAGCACCACCAGTGCCACAGAAGATAAAATAATATCCTGCGTCCGACGCCCAATCCAGTACAGGCGATGGTCGCGCAGATTTTCCTTGCGGTTAACTTCAACTTCCTTATCGATTCCAACAGTATTCGTAGCCATTTTTTCTCCTCACATAAATCCTTGTCTATGCACTTCTTATCGTCATTCGTTTTATCGCAATTTTCAGAAATAGTGCCCTATCAACACGGCATATTTGCGATATGCAGTTTGCGGATGCTGCTTGCGCCTTAAAAACACAAACTGCTATAAAGTAATCCCTTTAACTCACACCGTTCCCGCAAGCACCTTCCTTTTAGATAACCGTTCCTCTTTTCCTAAAACCGGCAGACCGTTATTCCTGATCTCCGGGTAAGCAAAAGCCCTCGGACGACAGCTTCGCCCAAGGTCATTTCAACTGCAATGTGGCCGTAATGAAAGCCAGAACGTCATGCTGCAGCTCAAGCGCCGCATGCACATTGCTTCCAGTATGCAATATTTCACATTTTTGTAGAACCTCAACAAGCCCACTTCATTTTCACCTTTGCGCATCACGCCAGCAAGGGAAACAGCAGTGGGCTTTTTATTTTGGTCTATCATTCGGGTTTCCTTATGATCTATCACATGATTATTCGCAAACAGACATAAGCCCACAGGATTCACCTCCTTACCGCAATCAAGGCGTATCCTTCCATCTCAAAACGGAAGATACCAGTTCTTCTACGTGGCCGTCTGAATTCTTTTATTATTCTATCATGGTTATATCTGGGAATCAATAGAAATCCGAGGAAATGTATCCATCCATGTTTTAGAAAAAATGCGATTCAGCCAGAACTTTTTTGCACATTGCCCAGTTTCGCATGAAAGCTCCAGATGAAATCATCGATGGACAAAATGTGTGGTCATATAGTTGTCCAAGGCGCTGGAGAGTGCAGTCAGGTGTGATAGCCGCTCCGATGTAATGACAGCCGTTAAATAGAACGCGCCCCTCGCGCGGAAAAGCCAGTTCATGCCGTCACATCAGTCAGGAGTTCTGACGAGGTATATCGCACAGTACTACACAATTTTTATCCTCTCCCCTGCTGCCCCTATTTATATATAGGTACAATCAGCATCCCGTCACTGCAGCTACCACCCGCTCTAAATCGGGCTATTTGTTCGCGCAAAAAAGCCCCTGCCGATCACATTTCTGTGAAAGACAGAGGCCGATTTTACAGCAATGAATCCGTCATCGTCTGATAAACGCTGTCCGCATTTTGCTCTACGCTCTCATTTATAATCTGCACCAGCATCTCCGAAAGCGCAGTTCGTTCGCCCGGAGCGGTGTTCAGCACGATATCCTGCAGAATGTCCCGCAAGATTTTTTCCCGGTCTGGGGAGATAAGACAACTCCGCTGTTCTAAGGAAAGGGAGCCCGTCTCCGGGTTTTTAATCACCCCGCCCCCTGTTGCGCCGGTTCTTGCGTAGAGGGTCTGCAAAACATACCCCTGCACACTCATGTTTTCGGCTGCAGCAGACTGGCGGATTATTGCCCCCATCTCCTTGGAGGGTCGAATCATGATGTTGTCCTGGCGCCGATTATATTCTATATTTGCCCTGCTGTGCGCTTCTTTTGTTGCCATAAATACACCTATTATAGTAAATTTTTGCAATACCAGTTAATTGGTATCATTGTACATTTTCCGCAGAGATAAACCAGTTAACGTTGTTTATTATGTCAATAGACGCAAGTCCAGTTAACTGGTATACTCATGCCATCGGGAACACCGGTTCTCACATCCGACCATTCACCCAACGATTTGAAGAGAGGTACGCACATGAGCATTAACGTTTTACTGACCCTTGTCGAGCAGTACAAGGAAGCCGCCCAACTGATCGAGGCCGCACAGGCTGAACAGGAACAGCTGAAGATCCAGATCCGCGAGGCACTGGCTGAGCGCTCCACCAACTATCTGGAAGTAGGCTGCCACAAAGTCCGCCTGTCTGATTTCTCCAGCACCCGACTAGACAGCAAAGCCATCAAGGCCGTAGCGCCCGACCTGTACGACCAGTACAGCAAAACGGTCACTGGCACCCGCCTGAGCATCACCTGAAAAGAAAAGCCCCATACAGCGCGCACCGTCCAAAGTTTGCGTTGTATAGAGCCCACTACACCCGCCGGGGCGGGCTACACCAATATTATACCTGTCCCGGCCTTTTTTATCAAGAGAAAGGTTCGAAAAATCATGAAACAGACTGTCAAAACCTCCCGCGCTGCTGGTCAGCTGGAAAAAATGTTCCGCGAGCTCAACAAGCACTACTTTGCAGGCAAGCTGCCCGAGCCCATCATCAGCCTGAAAAAGACCCCGTCCGCCTATGGTCACATCACCTGCTCCAAAGTCTGGCAGGCAGGCGGCGAGAACAAGTACGAGATCAATATTTCGTCGGCTACCCTTGACCGTCCCATTGAAGAGACCGCATCCACCCTGCTGCACGAGATGGTCCATGAGTACTGCATGGAGACTGGCATCAAGGACACCAGCAACAACGGAGTCTACCACAACCGGCGCTTTAAGGAGCAGGCCGAGGCACACGGCTTGACCGTCGACCACCACGAGAAATACGGCTGGACCATCACGAGCCCGTCCGAGGAGCTGTTGGACTTTATCATCTTCCAAGGTTGGCAGGACATCCAGATGGGTGAGCGGCTGGCATGGTCGGATATGGCAGGCACCGGAGCAGGCAGCAAGGCACCCGGCAGCAGTCAGACCGGCGCACCGAAACCTCCCAAGGCAAAGAGCAGCACCCGGCGGTGGGTATGCCCCAAGTGCGGAACCATCATCCGGAGCACCAAGGAAGTGCGGGTCATCTGCGCGGACTGCATGGAGCTGTTCGTAAAGGCTGACTAAATCATGGCAGGACAGAGAGCGAGGGCACGAGTGAGAGTAGTGCTATATATAAAATTACAGGAGGCTCCTCATGGATACTTATAAAATCGCTGTTGACACCTTTCTTGCCGAGACATCCGAGTGCAAAGCCAGTGGGTGCGCCGTCTTTACTGGGGCAGACATCGCGTTCCAAGACATCCAGCTGCACACGCACCGCAACAAATCAGAGCTGCACTTCATAGCCGGACACACCATGCTTTCCATTCCTCTTGCCAGCATCCTGCGCATTGAAAAGCTGGTATTGCGGGACATCCAGACCACCGAGTATGAGATCATCACCAAAGAGAGCGGCACCATTACCCTTGACGTTGTTTAAAAATGCACCCGTAAAGACAGAAATCCGCCGGGCTGTGAGAGGACGCCCATTATTTAAAGGAGAGCAGCTATGACCATTATATCAGAACGTTTGCAGCATCTGCGCCTGACGCACGGCTATACCCAGACCGAGCTTGCACGAACTATGGGTGTGACCCGCCGGGCGGTCTACGCATGGGAGCACGACAAATGCCCCGAGATTCCCCATCTGATCCAGCTCACCCAATTCTATCAGGTGTCGACTGATTATCTGTTGGGGCTGACGGAGTGAGTGAGCGATATCTCGCCACCGGAGGCCTTACCGGAGACTTTTTGCCTGCGACAGCAGCCAGAAATTAAAAGCGTCCTTATAAGTCCATCTTATCGGACGCATCGTTCGGTAGACTTCAGGTACAGCAAAACAAACACACTTCAAAACACAGGAGGAAACTATTATGGCAGGCGCTTTTTCGTTATTTTTAGGGTTGTTCGGTCTTGGTGCGGCTGGTGCAGTCAGCGCGGGACAGAATGCAAAAATCAAAAAGGCAGATTATCAGTATGGCGAGGAGCATGGCCTTCATGGCACCTCTGAGGTCCTGCAAATGCGGGAGCGGGTGCGTAAAGAATGGTGGAGCATCTGCGGCAAAACCTACAACGCATGTGAGCGGCCTGCATCGAGTTACGGCGACCTCAGCAGAACCCCGTGGTGCTATCTGAAAAAGCGCTGGTTCATTGATCATCTGAACAAAAAGGGCATTCCTTATGATGATCTGGTCGTGGACGATGTTACCGGCGTTACCTTCTATGAAAGCCAGAAAAGAACGTCCCAAGCATATATGAGAAAGCTGCGGTAATAGACATCGCGCCCATCGTCATCACTTCTATCAGCAGCAGGAGATAAGCTTATGGCTAAAAATAAAATCTTGGTGCAAATTATCGATCATGAGAACGGAAATTCCGTGCTGGGACAAGATTACTTTGAATCAAGAGAAAAAGCAGAAGAGTTCAAGCGGATTTCAGACCGCGCGTATGGCAAACTTCTTGGTGAAGGTCAAACCAGAATCACCACTGAGATCATTGAGCGCTAGCACCAACCACCATTTCCTATAGCATCCACCACAGCAACAGAGTCCTGCCGCTCAGACACGAGTAGCAGGGCTCTTTTTGCGGTATTCGGTCAGGAAGTGTACTTGAAGAGCGGCGTTTAATATCAGACAGCACACATCCCGGCGGATTTTCGATTTGATTATGCGTCTCTCCGAAATTGTGGGGGAACAGTTTCGTTCGACCACTTTTAGTCAAAAGTTATTGGTTTTATAGGACATAGAGGACAGCTCATTTTTGAGCGTATCCACTTGTGGTCACGGATAACATGTTTGAGCACCATCTACATCTCCCCAAAATTGGGGACACCTTTCTTGATGGAGTCAGTCCAAGCGGCCTCATCTGGACTTATGTCGTGACAGGTGCGTACTGTTTGGTACAGGGTCGTGTATGGCGATTCTATCAGCGTAACAAGGCTCGTCTTGATCAACTGAGCTCGGCTAACAAAATGTTAGTCGAGGTCTAGAATCATACGCAGATGCGTGAAGTTGTGTGTTATAGCTTGCGTGGCGTTATGGAAATCTGCCGCTACAGTACACATCCCGGCGGATTTATGGCCTTTGAAACGATATAGAACTTGTGCACAGTTCTGGGTATATCTGTTTGAGGGCACACATAAGAAAGACCGTCTTGACCCGCTCTCAAGGGGACTTCAAATTGAACCCCCCTCTGGAATTCAAACGATGGTGTCATGGATATCCCTCGCTATAGCACCCATCCCAAGATCAATGCCCTTATAGACTGTATATATCATAGCCAAGCACCCTGCCGCCCGCTCCTATCCCCTGCCGATTCACGCCGCCGGGCATCCAAGGTCGTATAGGATCTCTGCCCCGAACGCGTTCAGGAGCTGGCTGGCTATCCGCCGAATGGTCGCCCCTCTGCTGTGACTATGATCGAGCTGCTCTATAATGGTGTCGCCTGCTATGACGATCTCTCTATTCTGAAATAAGCGCCCTTCAATAGCAACACCCCGCTACTCTATGTCGAGCAGTGGGGTATTTTTGTGTCTTGATTTGGTTTCAACTAGGGACAAAATGTCATCAGTTGAATGAAATATAACGACAGAACGACAAATCGCATGTTGCAATCTGTGCAGATCATAGAAAGCCGTCATCTGCTATGCGGCGCTTTTAGTACCCCCACAAATCGAGGCTACTACGAAATACCAACTTCTCATCTGAGCTCTATTGAACTTTCCTCATTTTGAGGACTGTTTATCCTTTACCAGTTTGACCAATGTTCATTGATCGTATCATCGATAGAATATGCTTCTTGTCAGTCATTTTAACTACTGAGCTTTTCCAACTGTAATCATTTTGATAACAGTTCATCGACCCTCATTTTGACTACTGAGCCTTTGAACCCGCATCAAGTTGAGCCATGTTGCAGGGGTGTCGCTCTGACCCACTCCCTTTTGGACGGCGTAAAAATCCGCCCACGAAAATAGTTACGGAAATATCCGTATGTAAATTTGGTGGCTGAAAATTTGGCTGCGGAACAGTATCCACGACGTGTATAGTCATGCAGCGAATCAGCGATAATGCGTCACATTCCATTCGAAGTGAACTTTTCAATCGGGTCAATCCAGATAGAGTAACGATTTGTGACACCATCCGCCGGGCAGAACGCTTACTAAAATATAAGTAATCGGTAAATTGACATACCCACATACATTTCCAGACAGAATCACACATCACTTGTTTTTCTCAATTGTTTGAGATATTTCACTCTGATCAAATCGTCGCCCATTTCTGATATGCGTCCTATTGGTGAAGGATTGATAAAGAGGAAGGTATTCGCTGGCGCTCATACCATTTAGATCAACTCCAATCTTGAAAAAGCTCACAGGTTCGCTTAGTCAAGATTTCCGTTGGCGTGATCATGTTAACCGAGCGTTTCTGTCCCGTCCTCATGCTTCGGCCGTTCAAGAAGCACTCGGCTAACACAACCACGCAAAAAATCAAATAAAGAAGTCGAATAAAGAGCAACACCCATGCGCATATTTTTCACTTTGTTATATAGTATAGTGAATTTCGTGCGCATTTTACTGCTTTGTGACCCACCAAACATTCTTATTTCGCAGTTCTCCACTTGTTACACGTCTCTTCTGTAAATCATATCCATAGTGCTGCAGCCATTGACGTGCAAAGGTATAGCTGGGCAGCGATTTCTCAGCGTGTCCATCTGTCTTGTTGTAGATGTGCCCCAGCTCAAAGAAGATCTTCTGCCACTCTTCGTAATAGCGCTCTTCATTCAGGTGGGCATCCAGATATGCAAGCAGCGGTGGTGGTTCAAGGGGTTCAACTTTCGCAAGCAGGCTTTCATCGATTTTTTTCAGCAGCTCTGTCTGATACCCCTGTTCGAGCATTTGCAGCAGGAAAACACGTTCTACACGAGCCTGCAAGGTCGCACGTTTCCGCCAGCAGTATTCACCTTCCCGTGGATCCAGAACGACTGTATGGCTTTTTTTCAGTATTTCCACTGTTTCAGGCTGATGCAGGTATGTCTTCCATGCCTTCCTATCATCAAACCATTTCCGATATGCCTCGACCGGTTCCAGCTGATACTTCTCGATTTTTTTAAGTTCCCCTTCCAGACGTTCTTTGGGGTAATGCAGCAAATACACCGCGCAGGTATCCCCCTCATCCAAGGGACGTTTGCGGCCAAGGATCTGTGCATTAACGAGCGGGTTCCACAGTTCACTGACAATATATTTCAGCGCACGGTCTTTCATATCCACACCATTATAGAGGGTCGTTGTGGTCAGTGTGACCTGATGCTGCAGAACATTGCCCACAAGCACATCATCCAGTTTGTCAAACTCCTCCGCTTCCTGACGGTATTTGGAGCACAGGCACGCCACATCCTCTATGCCTTCTGCCTTCAGACTGTCCCGCAGTTTTCGCAGCTTGGCGATGGTATTCACAAAAACGAGGATCTTTTCTCCCGGCTGTACCCGGCGGATGATATCCAACTCGTCATCGTCACGGTAGAAGAACTTCACACTTGACACAAACCGATAATCCATCGGCAGACGATAGTGCTGCCCCTCTGGAATCATTTTCCGCAGCTTCCAATAATCAAAGAAGGGGCGGGCGGTTGCGCTCATAAAGATGCAGGTCTTCGTTGTCCACAGCTCTTTAATAGCCTCATAGCTTGCATCCACATGATCGTTGAAGCTGGCATCGGTCACCATGTAGTGATACTCGTCTGACACGATATAATCAAACGATCTCAGATAAGTTTTAGCGGCATCTTCATTCCTTTGCAGGAAGGTTTCCAGCCACTGGTATGTTTCAACACGGATGGTGTGCTCATACTTGTTATCTATGGCGGTTTTGTCAACAATTCCTCCAAGCGCGGGATCATAGTCCTCGTAGGATACCTCTATACTCCCCAAACGTTTTACATCGCGCTCGATCTGGTTGCGCAGAGCTTCGCGATTGCACAGGATCAGGATACGCTTACGATGTTCATATGCCCACGGCAGCAATGTCTTCAGAATAAAATAGGTCTTGCCGGAGTTCGTACCCGCATCAAGCACCACGATCCCATGCCAGTTCTTGTAATCCTCGCCAACAAGATCTGTGATGTACTGTTTTGCAGGCTGTGGAGTTGCCCCGGCGGTTTCCGGTTCTTCCT
>OOCF01001070.1_pt1 | contig 12276 bp, 6 predicted proteins | sample 1671001 | NCBI WGS metagenome assembly OOCF01 (sample SAMN06348112, study PRJEB24527) | human gut metagenome | biome: human gut; feature: ankylosing spondylitis patient; material: feces | host: Homo sapiens | place: China | collected 2015-10
AGATGAATATAAGGAAAAGTAAAATTTCAGTTTCATGTTGCTTTTAATAATTGAATATTGAATGATTTTACATAGCCGTTAAGGAGTAATTTTTGCTCCCTAGCGGCTTATTTTATTTTTCAAAGTAGGAGGTGAGAAAATTGAAAATTAGAAAGGTTGATGACAAACCGATGGTCATTCACACCAAGGAGAAAGCCAAGATTCATGCCCACGAACCGAAGGGAGCCAAGATTAAGGGGAGTAACATCTATACAGTAGAGAGAGGTCCTAAGACAGCTGGTGCAAAGGTAACTAATACGGATAGAAAGAAGTCATATCGCAAGAGTACCATTCATCAGTCAGAGTCGAAGAATAAAGGATTATCAAGATTTAAGCGAAACTATAGAGAATCTAACACTTCCATCAAGACCAAGAACACGAATCTTCACATTGCAGGAAGAACAGGTGCACTTGCAGCCGGGGCAGTAACGGAGCATGTGGAAGGTGGTCAGGAGGTATCGCAGGCAGCATATCTTGCATATGAAGCAAGCCGACCTGTTACCGGAACTGCTTCCAAGGGTGCAGCACTTTTCAGGAAAAAGGCGGCAGCCGAGGCAAAGAAGCGAATCAAGAAGGTAGATGCAGGAAAGAAGCTGGCAAAAAAGACAGCAAAGAAAGCTGCCAAAGATACTGCCAAAACCGTAGCTAAAGAGACGGCAAAAGAAACAGCCAAGACTACTGCCAAGGTTGCAGCGAAAACTGCTTCAAAGACAGCTGCTACAGCGGCAGGAACAGCGGTTGCACCGGGAGTTGGTACTGCAATTGGCATAGCAGCTGGATATGCAGCAGGTGTGTCCATAGAGGTCAAGGATGAAAAGATGACCAACCGGAGCAGGAAGATAAAATTCTTTCTGGATAAGATGAAAGCACAGGAGAATCAGACAGACAGCGTGGCAAAGCTGGTAAAGGATCTGATTGTGCGAAAAGCGATTACCTGGGTAAAGGCAGCGGCACCGATTGTCGGACTGGTGCTTTTATTACTTGTTCTTGTAGTTGCCATGATTGCGGTTCCGGTTATTGCGGCGATAGCAATCCTTTACAATTCTCCATTTGCTTTATTTCTGCCACCACTTGAATCAGGAGATACCGTGCAGACAGTAACGAGTGCTTATGTGCAGGAATTTAACCGGGATGTGAATACGAAAGTGAATGAGCATACCGGATATGACCTTGGAGAGCTTGTATATGTGGACTATGAAGGTATGGAAGAAAACCCAAGCAATTACTATGACATCATGGCTGTCTATATGGTCAAGCATGGTGTCGGAGATACTGCAACAGTCATGAATGATACTTCAAAAGGCTGGCTGCAGGCAGTTGTAAATGATATGTGTTCATACACCACAAGCACAGGAACAAAGGATGTGGAAGAAACAGATGCAGACGGTAATGTAACTACTGTCACGAAGTCGGTTCTGTATGTGAATGTCACACTAAAATCGTACAGGGATATGATTTCGGTCTATGGATTTAATTCTGATCAGGTGGAAATGCTTGAGCAGATCATGAGTCCTGAGTTTATGGGACAGCTTGGATATGCCGGAAGCGGAAGTGGAGGTGGAGGCGGCAGTCCGGGAGTAAGCTCCATGACTGAGGATGAAATCAATGCCATCCTAAACGAAATTACAGACAGCAGGCAGAAAACAGTCTGCTCCTATGCACTACACAGAGTTGGTTTTCCTTATAGTCAGGATTTAAGAGACAGCGGTAACTATTATGACTGCAGTTCCTTAGCCTATTATTCATGGAAGGATGCAGGCGTGGATATTAGTTATGGCGGTGCAACCACAGCGGCAGCGGAGGCACAGGGACTTGATGAAGCCGGAAAGACTGTCTCCTTTGATGAGTTACAGCCGGGAGACCTTATCTTTTACAGTTTTACAAGCAATGGAAGATATAAGAACATCAGCCATGTGGCAGTATATGTCGGAAATGGCAAGGTGGTAGAGGCACTTAATGAAAGTCTTGGTGTGGTCTACAGGGATGTGGCAAGCACAGGAAAGATTGTTGTGATAGGAAGACCATAACAGGAAATTTGCAGAGAGGGCATAGTCCCTCTCTGAGACTGGAGGTAAGAATGGATTTAAAAGATATGATACTGGTAACAGAAAACGACAGGGGAACAGAGACAAATATGCTGATGACTCTGGATGATTATAAGAGTTTTATAGCAATTGATGATATGTCAGAGCTTGCAGAAAATTTGTTGCAGCTTGGAAGGACACTTGGTGAAGCAGATAACTTCACAGAGTATTACAGGGCAGCAAATGTAACTGTATCTGCGAGATTCTGTCTGGATGATATTCAGCTCGGACATTTTCTTCAGGGATTTTATAACGATTCCAAAGAATTCCGGTTTGATAAAGAAGCCAGTTCTTCTGAATGTGTTGCAAAGCTTAAGGAGATTGGAATGACCGATAAGGGCTGGGTGGATGATTTTAACCTGCATTATGAAATGGAGAACCGCTCATTTGAAAGGGGACAGACATTTCATAACTTCAATGACCATGATTACATGGTGCTTGAAGCATTATCACCAAGGAATCTTGTGGTGATGGATATGAAGTCAGGTTCCCTTACAATCGCCCTTGGTGCGACAGAGTATAAGCGTTATCCGAAGGATGAGAAGCCTACAAAGGACAATACCACAATCGGGGTATCGTGGGAGCATGGCATTTATCTAGGTTCCACACTTTCAACTACAAATTTCAAGGCATACAAGAGGGAGTATGGCACACCGGAAAAGATAGAGGATATCTATGATTACAGGGCAAAGCTAAAGCAGAAGTTCTATTTTTATCAGGATATGTCAAAGGATGATGATGTACCAAAGAAGCTGCAGAATGACTTCCTTCACCAGATGTATGAGGATTTTGGAACGATTGAAGAGGACTGTTTTTACGACAGGCTGGAAGATGGAAAGTACGATGAAGGCTTTAAGGAAAGACAGGTAAAGGAAGAAAAGAGCCGGTGATGAGATTTTTACAGGAGGCGATATCATATGGAACAGGAATTTGATGTTGAGATAAAAGAAGTGCTTTCACGAGTACAGAAAGTAAAGGCAGAGTCGCTTGACGATGCCATCAATAAGGCAATGGATATGTATTATGCAGAGCAGATAGTCCTTGGAGCAGAGGACATGAAGGGAGTTGATTTTGCACCTATCAGCGAAAGTCAGCTCCCTTCTTCATTAAAAGAAAACGGAGGAAGAGCAAGATGAAAAGTGATTCAACAACAGTAATTAAGAACATGGAGTTTTTAGTAAAGGAACTTCATAAGGAGTGGGACAGATCGGGTGCTTCTAAGGCATCCGTTATTATTTCCCTTGAGGAAGTAGATGGTATCAATGATAAGTTAAAAGAGATTATCTATCAGACACAGAAGTCAGTCGATGAGGATGAGCTGACCTTTAAACAGAGCATTGCAAAGTCCAAGGAGTGCTATGTGCTTCTTCGTGTGGTGCGTAAGATTGCAAAGAAAAAGGATAAATGCGAAAAACAGGCAATCGACAATGAATTTGCAATCGAGCTGGATAAGGATGAGTTAAAGCTCTTTAAGGGATTGTTTGCAGAGATGTTTAAGTAGAGGAGGACAAAGGTATGGGCGTTGATATGAAGGTCAAAGCGATATACGATTCTGAAATTGGTAACATCACCAGATCAGAAAAGAACTGGAAGGATGTGTTAAAGGTCGCAGGTCAGTTATACCGCTATGAATTTGACAATATCGTTATGATAACAGCTCAGAGACCTCCGGAAAAAAGCACACTCATGGCAGATTATGATACCTGGAAAAAGGTGGGAAGATATGTAAAGCGTGGTGCGAAAGGCTGCGCTATCTTCCCGTCAAGGGCACTGAATCCACGCATGAGGTATATATTTGATATCAGTGATACCGGAGGGAAGAATGTTAAGCTGACATGGGACCTTGAGGGAGAAAATCTTAAAGATTATGTGGATTTTCTCGTATCAGAAGGTCAGATTGAGCAGTACGATAACAGCAACAGGGAGTCTCTAAAAAATATATTAAAACAGTTTACAGGAACAGATGTTTGGCTTATAATAAAAGAAGAGTTCGGAGACCGAATGACCGAGCTCATGCAGCTATCAGGTAGTGTGATAAAGGAAGAAAGTAAGAAACGCAATGGCTTACAGCAGGAAATGGACATGGAGCAGCTTGTATATGCAAGTGTCATGTATGCTGTAGGGACGAGATGCGGATTTGACTTATCTGTGCAAGAACAGGATTTTAGTCAGATCGTAAATATCAAAGACGAAGAGATCATTTACCGTCTTGGTTCCATTGTATGCGATGTCTCCTGTAGTGTTCTTAGAGAATTTAGTCGTAACTTAAAGGCAATCGAGAGCGAAAGGAGAATTGGATATGTTAGAAGAAATGACTTACAAGGAAGTGGACGGACTGCTTTATCCGCAGATAGAGATGCCGGACGAGACGGAGGATCTCACGAAGCTGGGCAAATACGGAAGGATGGCGATGAACTATCTAAAGGAGAACGAGCCGGCAAGATACAAGACGCTGATGAGATTCGGGAAGATGTACGAGAAGATGTCAGCGGTAGAGGAGGAAGCGAATCAGCTGTACGACCAGTTAGAGATGCAGTATCTGGCGAAGCACAAGCCACAGGATCCGTCATCGACAATGGAGATGTGGAAGATAAGAGAGCAGGCGAAGATGCAGGCAGAGGAAGTGGTACTGAATCAGATAGTGATGCGATTCCACTAGAATCAGATGATACAGAACTGAATAGGGAACTTGATGAAATCAATTCATTGGGTGTCAGTAAGGAAGCCGAATATACACAGGCTTCCTTTTTTTTCGACCAGAATGGGCAGGCAAGCATTGGCACCATTCATACTGAGGACGAAAACAATAATCAGTTTATGCGTCAGTTCGAGCAGGACAGAAAAGCTGCATTAGCAGGTAAATACAATTACCTGAATCCCAAAAAGTCTGCAACAGTACCAAGTGAGTATATCAAACAGGTGCTTATGAGAGGTACAGGTTTTATCGGTGGTAAGGGCAGGGTATGCAAGATTTTTGAAACAGAGATTGATGCAGGAACCAGAGCAAAGCGTATCAAAGCAGAGTATGGTCAGGGAGGTGCAGGCTGGCCGGTTGATGGACTGGGACTGCACGGATATGACACATTTCATGGGAATGGACTGCGTTTTCAGTGGCGAGATGAGGATGGAGAGGTTGAAGGATATGTTTCGTGGAAAGATATCGAAAAAGAGCTTGGTGTCCTTATTCTTACAGGGGAATACCAGTCTGAGACACCTCGTATTGATGAGCTTGCGATGGACGGACTCCGTGAGGATGATGAGGTCATTGATGCCGAATATCAGGAAGTGGAACCGGAAGAGGCAGAATCAGAGATTGATGATTATGCAATACCGGATGAGCCGGAGAGCTATGCTTCTAACAGAGATTATGTAAGTGCAAAAGGCATGACACCACAGGAAACTGCCAATGAAGACCGCATGGTAACACAGGCAGAATATGGTGCAGAGATAGAAGCTGAAACAACTGAAAAAGATCCATCAGAGCTTCAGTATATTACACCGATTGATTATGCCAAGCGTATTGCAGAGCTTGATGAAGACCTGCGTGATGCGGCGGAGATTCTTGTAACAGATTGCAGCTGCTACACTCCGTTTAGGGCATTCCTTATGGATGTGGTGCAGTCTGATTTTGCATTTATGCCCAATAAACTTGACCTTATCAGGGATATTGCATTAGGGACAGATAATGCAGAAAGAAAGGCATATTCCAACAATAAGTATGGTCTTGTGGAGTACTCAATCAGAAGCGGATATGTGAAGATCAGCTATAAGAACAGGAATGGTGTGCGTAAAGAAGGTGCTCTCGACTGGCGTGAGTTATATGAAATCTTATCTTATATGGTAAAACAGCCATTTTACTGCGGAGAAGACCAGAAGAAGTATTATCAGGAGACAAAGCAGAAGGCTGACAGGGATAAGATGAATCCGGTCTATAAGAGATTCTTTGATATCGAGGATAGTGTAAAAGCCAATCGTCTTGAAACCAGGGAAAGAGCAATAGCGAATGGCTGGGAAACCAAGATTGATGAGAATGGACATGTGGTTTCAGATGATGCAGTATCAGTATCTGTGGATGATATTCAGGCTGATACAGAATCACAGGAAACTGTAGATTTTACACCAAAGCAGGAACCAGTACAGCAAGTAGAAAGTCTTGAAAATGAGAAGAATGTTGCCGGGCAGACGAAACACAATTTCCACTATAACCTCTGGAAAATGGAAAAAGGCGGTCCCAAGACCAGATACCAGTGGAATATGGATGCAATCCGCACTTTAAAGCAGATTGAATCAGAGAACAGGCTTGCCACACCGGAGGAACAGAAAACTCTGTCGAAGTTTGTCGGATGGGGCGGACTGTCACAGGCATTTGATGAGAATAACGCAGGCTGGAGCAAAGAATATGCAGAGCTGAAAGACCTTTTATCTGATGAGGAATACAGTGCTGCAAGGGCAACAGTAAATAACGCCTTTTATACTTCACCGGAGATTGCCATGTGCATAAATTCGGCACTTGTCCAGTTTGGTTTCAGAGGCGGCAATGTATTAGAGCCATCTATGGGTATCGGTAACTTCTTTGGAAGTATGCCGGCACCAATGCAGAGAAGCAAGCTGTATGGGGTGGAGCTTGACAGCATTTCAGGAAGAATTGCAAAGCAGCTTTATCAGAATGCCAATATCAGTATCACAGGATTTGAGAATACCACATATCCGGATAACTTCTTTGATGTGGTTGTCGGAAATGTGCCATTTGGTGATTATAAGGTATTTGATCCAAAGTACAACAAGTATAACTTCCGTATCCACGATTATTTTCTGGCAAAAGCACTTGATCAGGTAAGACCGGGAGGCATGGTTTCAGTAATCACCACAAAGGGAACACTTGATAAGGCAAATCCTACTATCCGAAAGTATCTGGCTGAAAGAGCAGAGCTTGTGGGAGCAGTAAGACTTCCGAATACTGCATTTAAAGATAATGCAGGAACCGAAGTGACAGCAGATATCCTGTTTTTGCAGAAGAGGGAGAGAAAGATTGATATTGAACCTGACTGGGTACACCTTGGTGTAACTGAGAATGGCATTGCAGTCAACTCTTATTTTGCAGAGCATCCGGAGATGATGCTTGGATCTATGGAATATGACACAAGGATTTACGGACAGGACAGCAGATATACAGTCTGTGTGAATAATGATGAGAACTTCAATATGTACGAGGCTCTCAATAAGGCAATCGGAAATATCAAAGCCCAGATGACAGATTTTGAGAGAGTGGCAGATGAGGCGGAGCAGACAGAGGAAGTTATCCCAGCTGATCCGGATGTGAGAAACTACACTTACACATTTTTTGAAGGAAAACTCTATTACAGGGAAAATTCCGAGATGGTAAAAAAAGAAGTATCACAGACTGCCGAGGAGCGAATCCGAAGCCTTGATGAAATCAGACAGATAACAAGAGAGCTGATTGATATCCAGATGGATGGCTGCAGCGAGGAGGAGCTTTCTGATAAGCAGAGACTTCTTAATGTAAAATATGATGCCTTCGTAAAGCAGTATGGAGCCATTACTTCAAAAGCAAACAGAATAGCATTCAGGGATGACAGCGATTACCCACTTCTTTGCAGCCTTGAGGAAGTAAACGAAGATGGGGAGGTGAAAAAAGCGGATATGTTTTATAAGCAGACGATTAAGGCAAAGACTGTCATAGACAGAGTGGAGACTGCTGTGGAAGCATTAAATGTATCCGTCAATGAATTTGGATATGTAAATCTTGCCTATATGCTTTCTATCTATGAGCCGGATATTACAAATGCAAAGGAAGAACTTGCAGAAAAGTCTGGACAGACAGTGGATGAGATAACTCTAAGTGACGATGCTTTGGCAGAGCTTAGAAGGGCAGTTCTTGTGGAAGAACTGGATGGACTGATTTTCTTAAATCCCGACCGCTACAACGAGAACAATCCCGATATCGGCTGGGAGACAGCAGACGAGTATCTTTCCGGAAATGTGAGAGACAAGCTTCGTGTAGCAAAGGCTATGGCAGCGGATACAGACAATCCACAGGCAGAAAGATTTGCAGGCAATGTGGCAGCACTTGAAAAGGTGCAGCCGGAGTGGATTGAAGCCTCGGATATTGATGTAAAGATTGGCACGACATGGATTGAGCCGCTTGATTATGAGCAGTTTATCTATGAGCTTCTCAATACACCAAGAAGAGCAAGGGCAGTCAGAAGCCAGTTTTACAATACAGGCATTCAGGTACACTTAAATAAGATGAGCATGGAATGGTTCATCGAGAATAAGAGCATGGATAAGCATTCAGTGGCAGCTACTAAGACCTATGGTACAAGCCGCATGGATGCTTATTCTATTTTTGAGGATACGCTGAATCTTAAAACTGTAACAGTCAGGGACAGGATTGATGACGGAGATGGCAAATATCATTATGAAGTCAATAAGAATGAGACAATGCTTGCAAGGGAAAAACAGAACATGATCAAGGAAAAGTTCAAGGAATGGCTGTTTTCAGAGCCGGAACGCAGACAGAAATATGTGGAGTATTATAACGAGACATTCAATAATATCCGCCTGCGTGAGTATGACGGAAGCCACTTACAGTTTCCGGGAATGAATCCGGCGATTGAGCTAAAGCCTCATCAGAAGAATGCGGTGGCAAGAATCCTTCTCGGAGGAAACACACTGCTTGCACACTGTGTCGGTGCCGGAAAGTCCTTTGAGATGATGGCTGCCTGCATGGAGCAGAAGAGACTTGGACTTGCCAATAAGACAATCATGGTTGTTCCAAAGCCGCTTATCGGGCAGACTGCAAGTGAATTTTTAAGGCTTTATCCGTCAGCCAATATCCTGGTTGCTACGGAACGTGACTTTGAAAAGAGTCGCAGAAAGCAGTTTGTATCAAGGATTGCGACTGGAGATTATGACTGTATTATCATGTCGCATTCGCAGTTTGAGAAAATTCCTATCTCGGCAGAGAGAAAGGAGAGGATGCTTAATGAGCAGATTGAAGAAATCAGCTATGCGATTGATGAGATGAAGGAGCGTAACGGAGAACGATGGACCGTAAAGCAGATGGAGAGTCAGAAGAAAAAGCTGGAGGAACAGCTGAAATCTCTATCTGATGAGAGCAGGAAGGATGACCTTATTACCTTTGAGGAACTTGGTGTGGATTCAATTATGGTAGACGAAGCACATAATTTTAAGAACCTTGCGATTTTTTCCAAGATGAATAATGTGTCCGGTATCAGCAGCAGTGGAGCGAAAAAGTCAACGGATATGCAGCTTAAATGCCAGTATTTGTCTGAGATAAATGATGGCAGAGGCATTGTGTTTGCAACTGGTACACCGATATCCAATACCATGTGTGAGATGTATGTCATGCAGCTTTACTTGCAGAAAGCGGCACTTGAAGAGATGGGGATTTATCACTTTGATTCATGGGCAGCGAACTTTGGTGAAGTGACAACAGCACTGGAGCTTACTGTAGAGGGAAGTGGATTCCGTTTTAAGAGCAGATTCAATAAGTTTACGAATCTGCCGGAGCTTATGAATATCTTCCGTGAGGTAGCAGATGTGCAGACTGCCGATATGCTGGACCTTGATGTGCCGGCTCTCCGTGGCGGCAAGCCTATTATAGTGGAGTCAGAGCCTGACTGGTATGTAAAACAGGTCATGGAAGACTTTGTTGTGAGGGCAGAGCGTATCAGAGGTGGTGGAGTTGATCCAAGTGTGGACAACTTCCTAAAGATTACCCATGAGGCAAGACTTCTTGGAACAGATGCAAGGCTGATTGATAAGGACGCACCAAATAATCCAGATGGAAAGCTCAATAAGGTAGCGGAGAATGTCTGGAAAGAATATGAGAAAGGAAATGCCAACGGTCATATAGGCTGTCAGCTTATTTTTTCAGATATCGGCACACCGGGACCGGATAAGGACTTTACCATCTACGATTATCTGAAGGAAACACTTATCCAGTATGGTATTCCGGCAGATGAGATAGCATTTATCCATGATGCCAAAACGGATGCACAGAGGGATGCACTTTTTAAGGAAATGAGGACAGGTAAAAAGAAAGTTCTTATCGGTTCAACGGACAAGTGTGGAACAGGTGTCAATGTGCAGACACACCTTGTAGCAATGCATCATGTGGATTGTCCGTGGAAGCCAAGCTCCATTGAACAGAGGGAAGGACGAGGCATCAGGCAGGGCAACGAAAATGAAGAAGTAGCAATCTACAGATATGTCACTAAAGGAACCTTTGATGCATACAACTGGTCGCTCGTTGAAAATAAGCAGCGTTTCATCAGTCAGGTCATGACAAGCAAGGCAGTAAGCCGAAGCTGTGAGGACATCGACGAGGCAACACTTTCCTATGCAGAGATTAAGGCAGTCGCCACAGGCAATCCTCTTATTCGTGAGAAGATGGAGATTGACAATGATGTCCAGAGATTAAAGCTTTTGAAGGCTTCCTATGACAACCAGAGATATGGCTTGCAGGATAACTTTATGATTAAGTACCCAAAGCTGATTAAGACAGCAACTGAAAAGCTTGCCAATGTCCGTGAGGATGTAAAGGCAAGGGATAAAGAGCTGATTGATAATCCGGAATTTGCCATTACCATAGGCAAAGCAACCTATACTGAACGTGTGGATGGTGGAACGATGATGCTTGAAGCAATCAGCAAATGCAAGACCGGAGAGACAACTGCAATCGGTAAATTCCACGGATTTGAGCTGCTTGTGGAAAAGAACTTCCTTGGCATCAATTATATGGTGCTTCGTGGAAAGACTGAGTACAAGGCAGAGCTTTCCACAAGTCCGGTCGGCAGTATGGTAAAGCTGGAAAACCTGTTCAATGGACTCCATGAGAACATTGATTTCTTAGAAAAGAAGATTGAGCAGTACCAGAATGACCTTGAAGCATCAAAGGCAGAGTATGACAAGCCATTTGCATACAGCAAGGAACTGGAAGAAAAGCTGTCAAGGCAGTGTGAACTGAATGCCCAGCTTGACCTTGAGAACGCAAAGGCTGTGGATGCAGACCTGAGCGGACCGGAGGAAGAAAGAGAAGCAGATGACAGGATGAAATCTGCAGCAATTGTAGCAGAGGATAAAGGTGCTTATCCAGCCGACAGAGAGGGCAGAACACGATAGGAGAGTGAATAATATGAGCATAAGAAAAGTGGTCGCAGGACTACTGATTACAGCAGGGATTGCCATTATGGCAGTCCCTTTTTTCTGGCGGGCAACAGGAGAAAAACAGACAGAACAGCTCATAAGTGAATTTGAGCAGACATTGGAGGATGATTACGATGAAGAAACAGATGTGGAGGAAGAGCAAACCTCCATTAGTGAAGAGGATGAAGCCATTCTTAAAGAAGGCGGTGTTATCGGCATCATTGAGATACCGGGGTTAGATATCAGGTATCCGGTAATGGAAGGAACCACAAGTAAAGTGCTTAATGCAGGGATTGGTCATATAGAAGAGACTGCAGGAATCGGTGAGAGTGGCAACTGTGTATTGTGCGGTCACAATGGCAGCAGATATGGCACATTTTTTACACCACTAAGTCAGATATCCATAGGTGATGAAGTGATGATAACCGACAAAAAGGGACAGGAGCATATCTATGAGGTAACAGAGACAGAGGTAGTAAATCCGTATGATAACAGCATCAAGACACAGGGAGATGAAAAAGAATTAACTCTTTTTACCTGTTCCCAGAAAGGAACCATGCGTTTTGTGGTCAGGTGCATTTATAAGGAGGCGGTTATGGATGAATAAGAGATACCGGTTAGCTGAGATAGAAGAGGCAGTATCGGAAATGGAAGAGTTAATTGACATCGAGGATGATATTGCAGAGATTAATGATGACTTTCAGATAGTTGTAAGCGGCTGGTCTGTGTATGTCGAAAGTCTGAATCTGACACTCAGACAGGGGATAGCCTGTGTATGGGATGCAGAGGAAGGATTATTTATGCCTGATTTTGATGTGACTATCGTGTATGAGGGGAACATTGAAACACAGGAGTGGCTCTATTACGAGCAGGACGGAATGGTCGTTACACTTGGCAACTGGCTTAATGGCAGATTGTCTTGTGAACAGATAGAACAGCTTTGGTGTGAGCTTATCATACC
>OOCF01001086.1_pt1 | contig 12146 bp, 9 predicted proteins | sample 1671001 | NCBI WGS metagenome assembly OOCF01 (sample SAMN06348112, study PRJEB24527) | human gut metagenome | biome: human gut; feature: ankylosing spondylitis patient; material: feces | host: Homo sapiens | place: China | collected 2015-10
AGTTCATTATAGAAAGAGTTCATATCTATCGGACAGAGTTCTCTATAATTCTGACAGATAGATATTTTTTAATCATAGAATTATGATTAAGAATAGAAAAGTGTCTGTTAGCCCTGCTGATTGAGCATGAGCCGCCTTGGGAGGGCTGCTCGGGGGGAAGGGATCTGATGTCTCGGGAAGGCTTATGGATTCCTTGAAGGAAAGCACTTGTATCTTTTTTATGCATGCCAAGGGCTGCCTTATATGGAGGAGGATGGCTGATTATGAAAAGGGAGTACAAAGTTTTGACGGCGCTGGTCGTATCCAGCCTGATGGGATTTTCTGCCATGACAGCAGAGGCTGCTGTGACGGTGACGGGACCAATTACGGAAACGGAAATTACCGGCAACAGTGATACAGGGACAGCCAGCGGGAATACGCTGAACGTGACGGATGCGTCGTCGGACTCAACTGGAATAAGGATTTATGGTGGTACCGTCAGTGGAGGTGAATCAGGCGATGCATCGAATAATACAGTCAATGTTACAAATACGCAGGTAAGCCAGGCTGAGATTTACGGCGGCCAGTCAAGACTGGGTGCGACAAATAATAATACCGTGATCTTTGACAGCAGCAGCACTGCCGCTGCTGTCTACGGGGCCTATGGCAATACGGCTTCAGGAAACCATGTGGAAAGCGCAGGAACCAGTAATTTTCTATACGGGGGCAGATCTTATACAAACAATTCTGGGAACTCTGTGCTTGTTACAGGAGGATCAGTACAGTATACGCTGTCCGGGAGTCAGGCGGATAATGGTTCGGCGACAGATAATACTGTTGAAATTAGAGATGGTACATTTGGCGTAGTATACGGCGCACAGGGAAAGGGAGTAGAAAATAATAGCGTAACCATGAGCGGTGGTACAGTCAGTCAGATGATTTCCGGAGGCTATAATAATCAACCAGAAGGAAGTGCTGTAAACAATAAAGTTGTCATGACTGGCGGGGCTGTAACAAGTTCAGGAGATACAGAAAGTGTAGTGCCTGTTGTAAGTGGAGGCTGGGCCATCTATGGGACGGCTGACCAAAACAGTGTAGAAATAAGCAAAGCGGTTTCTATAGCCGGAAGCGTAGCCGGCGGTTGGTCTTATTTGGGCGATGTGACCAATAACGTTGTCAAAATTTCTTCAGGCAGTGTCGGAGGCATCGTTGCCGGAGGTTATACTATCGGCAAGGGAGCTGAAGGAAATACTGTCGAACTGAGCGGCACGGCAGATGTTTCAGGAAATATCTATGGCGGTTATGCATTACACCAGATGGATAATCCACTCACCGGTGAGGTAGCAGCTGGCGATGCTTCTCAAAATACTGTCAAAATTTCAGATGTCACTGTCAAGGGCGAAGTCTATGGCGGTTATACGGCTGAGGGAACCACAAGCAATGATGCCACAGGCAACGCCGTCACTATCGAAAGCGGCACTATAGAAAAGACGGTCTATGGCGGGGATACGGCTGATGGTACTGCTTCTAAAAATACTGTCACCATCAATGGAGGAACGGTTGGAGTTGCTGACTCTACGGAAAGTTCAGATACCGTCTTTGGCGGTTATTCAGCAAGCGGTGAGGCTGTTTCCAATATCCTCACAGTCAGCGGCGGTGACCTGATCGGTCATGTCACCAGCGGCTATGGCAAGACAGGAGCCAGTGACAATACACTCACAATGACAGGCGGCTCTTCGACTAAAACGGTTGCTGGTTACGCCGAGACAGGGGATGCGGTCAATAATACTCTTGTATTCAGCGGAGGTACGTCCGCTATCACGATGGCAGCGCAGAGTGGGGGCAGCGCCACGGGGAATACGATTACCATTACCGGCGGAAATCCGGGGACAGTCACTGGCGGTGCCGGGGTGACGGGCGCATCGGAAAATACGGTCATCATCTCCGGCGGTACGCTTGACACAGACATTTATGGTGGGCAAACCTACGATGGCGCAGCAGATAACAATACGATCAATATTCTGGCGAGAGATCTGAACCCGGAAATGAGCCTCTATGGCGGTTATCGTACGACCGAAAGCAAGAACAACACGTACAATATGTATACCAAAGGCCAGACGGTCGCAGACTTTGCTTATTTCCAAAACCTCAATTTCTACGTCCCTGAAGGAACGACGGCTGGGGAAACCATGCTGACGGTCACTGGAAATGCAGCGGTTGACGCAGATACAACCCTGGCGGCTGTACAAAACAGCACGACGACCGACGGTACGACGGATGTCTCCGGCGCCACGGTCTTTGGCGGTGTCCAGAGAAATACGAAGCTGAACCCGGGCGAGTACATCAACCTCCTCTACAATGCGAACGGCATCACGACCGATGACACGAGCTACGGCACGATCGACGGCCTCGATACCGTCACCTCGGCAGGCTTCATCAACTATAAAGCCATCGTCGAAAAGAAAGATGCGAATACGATCGTCATCACCATTCCGAAGGACGAAAAAGGAACTCCTGATACGGATACGAAGATCCTTCCGGAAGACAGGGAAAATGCAGCCAATACGATCAAGAACGCAGGCGACATCATCGCCGGCAGCGCCCTCCATGCTGCAGAAGGCGCATGGATTGAAAACCATGATATCGAAGCGAAGTTCGTACCGTATGCTATCGTCGGCGGATACGATCTCCACTATAACACCGGCTCCTACATCGACAGCAACGGCATGGCCGCCAACGTCGGCTTCGTAAGAAGAAGCCAGCACGAAGGCCATATCGACACCATCATGCCATTCTTCGAATACGGCAAGAGCCATTATGCAAGCTACCTTGACACCGGAGCCAGAGGCGACGGCCGCCAGCACTATACCGGCGGCGGTATCCTCTTACGGCGCGATCTCGACAGCGGCCTCTACTATGAAGGCGCCGTCAGAGCCGGCTACCTCAAGGGCGACTTCCACGGTATGATCGCCAAATCCATGTCCCGCTACGACAGCGGCGCACCATACATCGCTGCCCAGGCAGGCCTTGGCAAGATCTACACCAGAAACCGTGACAGCTATGACATTTACGGTAAATTCTTCTACACCTACCTCGGAAGCAACAGCGCCGTCGTCCACAGCGGCTACGGCGACTCGAAGTACGATTTCGACTCCATCAATTCCTATGTCACCAGACTCGGCATGAGATGGACCAGAGACTTCGACCAGATAAGATCCCTCTACGCCGGCATCGGCTGGGACTACGAAGCGGGCAGCAAAGCCAGACCACCTACGCAGGCTGGAATACCCCAAGCCCGACCGTCAAAGGCTCCAGCGGCTTCCTCGAACTCGGCTGGAAGAGCAAGATCGACAATTCCCACCCATGGGGCGTCGACCTCAAGGCCACCGGCTGGACCGGCAAGCAGGAAGGCGGTACCTTCTTTGCGACCATCAGCCATAACTTTTAAGTGAATAGAGCGTGAATAGAAAAAGCCTCGTGCATTTGCATGGGGCTCTTTTTATCAATACATTGGAATTTATTTGTAATCAATTCCATTATAGTCCATGATTTCTTCAATATCTTTTTTCATTTTATCACTGAATTCTTCCAAATCAGATTTGTGAATGACGCCGTAAGCTGCAAGGTTCGCCAGATTAGAAAGCAGGCGACGTCTGCTCATTTCAACGATTAGTCCGGGATTCTTCCTGTCTTTTTTGATTCTTTCTTCCAAAGTCCAGAATCTTTCCGATGCCGATACATCCTTTTGCAGAATTTCCATGTATTCCTGAACTAATTTTCCCATATATGCGTCCTGCCAGCCCCTTATTTTTTTTCGGAACAGATGCCAGTCTTTTTCAGATGGGTCACCTCTAAACAACATATACATCCCTCTTTCTTAATCATCATCACCACGATTTTCTGTACAGATGATGTCCAGTTCACCGTCATCATAATAAATTCCCGCATCTTTATAGGGGACAGGTCTGGGGCGCCCCATGGCATACCGCTTGCAGCTTTTCGGGCCATAGCAGTAGCTCTCGAACCTTAATCTCTGGGAAACGCCCCAGTCGTATTCAATGATAACATTTGCTATGCAGGCCCATTTGCAGGTGAAGCATTTGCCTCTCCATCTCCGGCCGTCCAGCATGCGGCATCCGCGCCAGTTGTAAACATCTAAGGATGGAACTTCACCCTCCCATGGAGAAGTCTTTTCTTCATCGACAAAATCAGCCGGCTTTATCTGTTTCAAAGCTCCGGCCCGGTAATAATCGGCATAGTCGAGCTTTGGATACAGCTTCGTCCAGGCAGTTCCAGATATTTCATCACCGATGTGAAAGCGAAGCTTTTCCTGCTGCTTCTCTGAAATGGCAATAGAAAAATCCTTGTCTTCGCTGTCTGCCACTCCTTTCAGGAACAGGTTATAGCCCTTCATGCCATGTGAACGGTTATCCAGACGGTAGCGCCAGACATTGGCACGCGGCTGAACAGATACGATCCGGCCGAAAAATCTGATCTTCTCCTGCATATCCTTCATAAGAAATCCCTTCTTAAAATGTTTTCCTGATTGGGAGAATCTTTATTTCAATTATATGCTGAGCCGGCACCCGTAAGCAAGACGGGAGGGGGCAGATGGAGAAGTGTGATGGTAAAAGAAAGCCGGTATAACGCATAGGCTGTCCCCGTCAGGGGAAAGTGGCGAGTATGCACCGAAAGGGGTTCATTCCTTCCGCACAACGAAAAAGAGCTGTGAAAAATGATTTCCATTTCTCACAGCTTCTTTTTTAGCTTCTTGAGGAAGCCAGTGTTTTGTCGATTTTGTTTTCCGGTTTCTGAGAGATCTGTACGATCTGGCTCCGGATGCGTTCCATCTCGTCATTGTTATCGCCGGTCAGTTCTTTCAGTGTGACGGGTGTATCATCTGCATTGGTGAGGGGAGTCGCAATGGTCTTGTCGACTGCGTTGTAGGAAAAGCTCTCGGTCTTGCCATTCTTGAGAGTGACCTGCAGGCGTCCGCCATCGACTTTCCCTTCGCCGGAAAGACTGCCTTCGATTTCACGGCTGCCAACCTGTACTTTGTGGTCTACAGTGATGGTGCCGTCGTCATTCCTGGTAAATGTAACGGTTTCCAGGTTTTGCATGTTGTCGCCGGTCCAGTTGACGCCGGCGTCCTGCACGCCCCACCAGGTACCCTGCCAGGAGCCTCCGTTGAAGAAATGGAAAAACGCAAAAGCGCCGCCGGCTGCAATGAGCACGATCAGTATCAGAGCGGCTGCAATGTATTTTTTCATTACTTATGCACATCCTTTGATTCACGACTTTGAATGACAAAATTATTATACACTAATTGGACAGATTGTGGAATGAAAAAGGACGATATGATATAGGTTTCTTTTGTATTTTCAAAATAGAGGCCTTTTTAAGCAAAAATGAAACCGAATTTGATTAGTTGTATGATTCTTATTGTCAACTGTGTAAAAACGCGTTTAAATGGCTTTATAACGCATTTTATGGTATAATATAAACGTAAATCGTTTAATTTTTTTGAGGGCGCGGACTTTCCGCGTTCTTTTCATGGCATCTTTTTCAGATGCCGGAGCAAGGCAAAGGAGTTTTTATGGAGGATTGGAAAGAAGGTAAAATCATTTCGACGCCCCTTGAGGCGCAGATGAAAAATTCCTACATCGACTATGCGATGTCCGTCATCGTGACGCGCGCACTGCCTGATGTCAGGGATGGCTTGAAACCGGTTCACCGCCGCATCCTGTATGCGATGAATGAATCGGGCATGCTGCCGGGCAAGGCTTACAAGAAGTCCGCCCGTATCGTCGGCGATGTCCTCGGTAAGTATCACCCGCACGGCGACACAGCAGTGTATGAATCCGCTGTCCGCATGGCGCAGGATTTCTCTACCAGATATCCGCTGATCGACGGCCACGGCAACTTCGGTTCTGTCGACGGCGACTCCGCGGCTGCTATGCGTTATACCGAAATGCGTATGGCAAAGATCACGGTGGAAATGCTCCGCGACATTGATAAGAATACGGTCGATTTCGTACCGAACTACGATGGATCCCTGCAGGAACCAGTCGTTCTTCCGTCCAGAATTCCGAACCTTCTCGTCAATGGTTCTTACGGCATCGCTGTCGGCATGGCAACGAACATTCCGCCGCACAACTTGAATGAAGTCATCGACGGCCTCTGTGCTATGATCGACAATCCGGAAATCACGGTCGATGAGCTGATGAAGTACATCAAGGGCCCGGATTTCCCGACGGCTGCTATCATCCAGGGCCACAAGGGCATCGAAGACACGTACCGCACCGGCCGCGGCAGCATCACTGTCCGTGCCAGAACGGATATCGAAGAAATGCCGCATGGCAAGAACCGTATCGTCGTAACGGAAATTCCGTACCAGGTCAACAAGGCGCGCCTCATTGAGACAATCGCCGACCTGTCCAGACAGAAGGTCCTGGACGGCATCACGGCTCTGCGCGATGAATCCGACAGAACGGGCATGCGTATTGCTATCGAGCTCCGCGCTGACGTGAACCCGGAAATCATGCTGAACAATCTCTTCAAGCATACACAGATGCAGATCAACTTCGGTGCTATCATGCTGGCGCTCGTTGACGGACATCCGCGTATCCTGAATCTGCGCCAGATCCTGTACTACTACCTGAAGCATCAGGAAGAAGTCGTCACCAGAAGAACGCAGTATGAACTGGACAAGGCAAAGGCCAAAGCCCACATTTTGGAAGGCTTGCTGATCGCTCTTGATCATATCGATGAAGTCATCCGTACGATCAGAGAGTCCCGCACGGACGACATCGCAAGAGCTTCCCTGATGGAAAAATTCAGCCTTTCTGAAAAACAGGCTACCGCGATCCTCGATATGCGTCTCAGAAGACTGACCGGTCTGGAACGCGACAAGCTGGAACAGGATTATAAGGATGTGTTGGAAACGATTGATTACCTGACCGATCTCCTCTCCAGCCGTGACAAGCTGATGGGCGTAGTCAAGGATGAACTCCTCGATGAGAAGAAGAACTTCGGCGATGAACGCCGTACGGAAATCGCTGAAGCTTCGAACGATTTCACGATGACCGATCTCATCCCGGATGAACCGATGACGATTACGCTGACAAAGCAGAACTATATCAAACGCATGGATTCCGCTGATATCCGCGTCCAGAGAAAGGGCGGCCGCGGCGTATCCGGCATGAAGATGAAGGATGAGGACTATGTCTGGAAGCTCCTCAGCACCTCCACTCATAACAGGATCCTCCTCTTCACGAACAAGGGCAAAGTCTACATGAAGACAGCCGTCGAATTCCCGAAGTCGGGCAGAACGGCAAGAGGCAGCGCTCTCATCAACTTCATCCCGGGTCTTGCTCCGGATGAAAGGGTGACCGAGCTCCTCGATATCGATGCAGGCGATAAGGATATGAAGTACCTGCTCATGGTCACGAAGAAGGGCTATATCAAGAAAACGGAAATTTCCGAATACAAGAATATCAACAAGAACGGCCTGATCGCTGTCCGTCTGAATGATGGCGACCGTCTCGTCACTGTCCTTGCTGTCAAGGGTGATGAGGAAATCATCATCGGCACCCGTCAGGGCATGGCTATCCGCTTCTCCATCGGAGACGATGAAGTCCGCACGATGGGCCGCGCTACCGCAGGTGTCCATGCAATCCGCCTCTCTGATGACGACGGCGAGCTCGACGAAGTCGTAGGCGCAGTTCTTGCTACGGATAAGGATATCTTCACGATTTCCGCTGACGGCAATGCGAAGAGAAACAAGTCCTCCGCATACCATCTCCAGGGAAGAAACGGACGCGGTGTCCGCAACTTCAAGAAGGGGTACGAAGTCGTCGCTCTCGTAGCCGCTGATGACAATGATGAACTCGTCGGTGTATCCGAACAGGGCATCACCATCAAGACAAAGGCCAGCCAGATCTCCAGCAAGAAGGCAAGAGCCGGCCAGGGCGTCATCCTCCAGAGACTGGAAGACGGTGACCGCATCGCATCGATCGATGTCATTTCCAGCGATGACGACGTCGATGAAGACGAAGAATAATCTTTTCATATAGTATAAAGAGACAGATGTGAGATACTGCAAATGGTATTTCACATCTGTTTTTTTATTGTCATTGCTGCCTTGTCAGCTGTCTTTTGCCGTTTGTCCTTCTCATTTAAAAAATATTTAGGAAAATTTTCATAAAAATGCGCTTCTGGAAATGCCCATAAAAAGGGAAGAAATGAGGTCTCATGTTTCATTTTCTTCGATATAACAGGCCTTCCGGGGCATGCATTTCCGCCACGCCCGATTCTATCGGGAACTTGATAGTTCTTATGCATAACTACCATATATAGGATGCAATTAATGAATTTGACACCATATAAAGTATTTGGTACTATAGTCATGCACTAAGAAATACATATCCCAGACACCCGGGCGTCTGGTCAGAAACATCTGAAATTATCTTATAAAAAATATCCATTAAAGTGGGGGATCGTTATGAATCACTGGTACGACAATGAAATCAGCCAAGGCATCTTGAGAGAGAAGTATTATCACAAGGGTGAAACAAACCCTGAACAGTTCATGGACCGCGTCAGTTCTATTTTTGATGATGACCTGCGTCCAAGAGTGAGAGGATATCTGGAAGAAGCTTCCTTCTGTCCGGCAGGCCGCGCTCTCTATGCTGCAGGCTCCAAGGGCAAGTTCAAAGTTTCCCTTTCCAACTGCTATATCCTTCCTTCTCCGAAGGATGATCTGGAATCGATCTTCAAGTCCAACTACGAGATCGCCCGCATTTTCTCTTACGGCGGCGGCATCGGCATCAACATTTCCGGCCTTCGTCCAAAGGGCAGTGAAGTAAGAAACGTTGCAAGAACTTCTACAGGCGCTGTTTCCTTCATGAAGATTTTCAACGTGACTGGCGAAGTCATCAGCCAGAACGGCAGAAGAGGCGCTATGATGGTCGGACTGAACTGCGATCATCCGGACATCTATGAATTCCTGCATATCAAACAGAATGAAGAAAAGCTGTCTTCTATGAACATTTCCATCCTCTTCACGGATGAATTCATGGAAGCTGTCAAGAATGATACAGACTACACTCTCCGCTACCATGTAGAATCCACCGGCGAAAATATCGAACGCGTCATCCGCGCAAGAGATTTCTTCATGGAATTCTGCGAAACCCAGTGGGACTGGGGTGATCCGGGCGCGCTCTTCTCTGACCGCCTGAATGATTACCATCTGCTGGCCGGCTATCCGGAATACAAGATTGAAATCACCAACCCATGCGGCGAATTCGGCGGCAATGCTTACAACGCATGCAACCTGGCAAGCATCAATCTCTACAGCATGATCGATGACAAGTTCAGCGATGAACCGAAGCTGAATGAAGAAAAATTCCGTCAGACTGTTTATGACGGCATCGCAGCTCTCGATGAAATCGTTTCCTATGGCTATGACATTCAACCGCTCGATGAAAACAGAACCTGCATCGACGACTGGAGATCCCTGGGACTTGGCCTCTTCGGCGTAGCAGATGCTCTCGTTGCCATGAAACTGAAATATGGCAGCGAAAAGGCAAATGCATTCATGGGCGAAGTCATGAAGATGATGCTCCTGACAGCTCTCCGCTCTTCCTGCGACAGAGCCAAGAAGCTCGGCACCTTCGGCAAGTACCGCTGGGAAGCTACCAAGCAGTCCCCGGTCATGGATCTTGTGAAGGAACTGGATCCGGAGCTGTATGAAGACATTCATCAGCATGGCCTCAGAAACGGCACACTGCTTGCCATCGCTCCTACCGGCACCATCTCCCTCCTGATGGGCAGCTATTCTGGTGGATGCGAACCGCTCTACAAGATTTCCTACGAAAGAACCACGCATAAGATGGAAGATGTACACGGCAGCTTCCGCGTCTATGCGCACAGCGTCAAGGACCTCCTTGAATACCACAACCTTCCGCTCAACCTGACCGATGAAGAAATCATCGAACGTTTCCCGTGGATCGTAGAAAGCCATGAAGTGCCTTTCGATGACCGCGTGAAGCTCCAGGCAGTCATGCAGAAGTATGTAGACAACTCCATTTCCAGTACCGTCAACCTGAAGCACGATGCAACTCCGGAAGATATCTTCCAGATTTACATGGATGCATGGGAAAGCGGATGCAAGGGCATCACAGCATTCCGCGACGGCTGCCGCCGCGGCAACATCCTGGGCGTCGATGAAAACGCCAAGGCTGATGAAAAGAAAGCTGACGGCAAGGTAGAAAAGGTTAATTTCGAACCTAAGAAACAGGAACCGACCTGCCCGCACTGCGGATCCCATCAGATCCACGTCGAAGGCCACTGCACCACCTGCAACGAATGCGGATGGTCCACCTGCAGCCTCGTCGAAGGAGCTTGATGAATAACTAAACAAAAAAGGCTGTGACGAAATGATTGCACATTTCGTCACAGCCTTTTTATATTGTCACATACGGATCAGCGGAATTATTTCAGCATCTGATCGAAATCATTATTCAGTTTCTTCTCGGACTGGCTCAGCTGGTTTTCTGTGGATGCAACCCATGCTTCGTTGTTGGCAAGGTCCTTCTTTGCCATCTCGATCATCTTATTGAGTTCAGATGGCTGCGGCCCGCCTTTGACGGCGCGGTTGTGAACGATAGCAACGGGATCCTTTGCATTCTTCCATTCTTCTGCTGTCATCGGGAAGGCCTTCGGGATGGATGGGTCTTCCTTGGCAACATCGGCTACGGATTTAGCATAGATGGTCTTGGCATCTTCATAGGAGAAGTCAGCCGGAGTGATGTTGTTGGCTCTTGCATAGGTAACGACATCAGAAGCGAAGTGGTGGCCTACGCGGAAGGGGATGCCGTATTTCTTCATGAGCTGGTCGGCAATTTCCTGCGAGCAGGTCCAGTCAAGATTCAGTTCTTCGAGCGAACGGTCCGGATGGATGACAAGGTTGTTCAGGATGCGGTCGAATTCGGAGAGGACTTTCGTTGCCTGCGGTACAATGTCCATTCTTCCACTCAGACGTCCGTCAGCCATGCCGGTAGGAATGTTGTGGGAGCGGAATGCTGCTTCGACAGACATGCCAAGGAGCGTGGAAGCGTCAGTGCGGCAGGAGTTCAGGATGCCGGGATTTCTCTTCTGCGGCATAGCGGAGGAGACATATGTATTTCCGCCGCCTTCTTTAAGAAGAATCCACGGACGCGGCTGTGCGTACTGCTGCATGATTTCTTCAATGAAGCTTGTCGTGTGGATGGCGATGGCATTCGTGATACCGCCTGTTTCAATCGGCGCTTCCTGCGGGAAGATCTGTCCTGCATCGTACGTATTGTAGGCGATGGAGTCAAAGCCGAGGTAATCGGCCATGCGGTCGCGGTCAAGCGGCCAGCCGGTGCCGTTCAGGACCATGGAGCCCATCGGGGAGCGATTGAGGCGGGCATAATATTCTCTGACACGCTGCATGTCGCGGTTGTATGCATTGGCATAAGCGATGAGGTGGTGAGCCAGGCTGTTTGGCTGGGCAGCGACGCCGTTCGTATAGTTCGGGATGATGGTGTCCTTGTTTTCTTCAGCCAGCTTGATCAGGGAACGCTGCACGTTGTCGAGCTCTTTGGCCATGGCCATGAGATGTTCTCTCTGTTCCATGATGCCGACGGTCGTCAGCATATCCTGGGAAGAACGGCCGGCATGGATCTTCGTGACTTCCGGGCCTGCTGCCTGGATGAGGTATGGTTCGAAAGCGACGACATTCGTCGGACGCGGGCCGCCCGGCTTGTTTCCTTCATCAAGGACCTTCTGGATGCCATGGGCAATGTTCTTGCCTTCAGCAGGGGTCAGGAGCCCTTCATCGGTATTGATGATATCAGAAGCTTTATTGATCTGGCCGAGCCAGTAAAAGTTGTCTCTGGGTGTCTGGTCAGCAGCAAAAATGGTCGAGCCGGACATCAGCGCGCAGAGCGTGAGCGCCATCAATGATTTTTTCATAGAATCTCCTTTCAAAACAGCAGGCATGAGCCTCGATGTAAACAAAATCTGTACTTATTATAACAACGGTAGACGTGTACTAAGTCAATGAAAGTATTTATAAGAAGAGATACCCGAATTGCAATAATAAGTTGAACACCCGGCGAACCTTTATGCAGTAAGTGCTG
>OOCF01001091.1_pt1 | contig 12120 bp, 9 predicted proteins | sample 1671001 | NCBI WGS metagenome assembly OOCF01 (sample SAMN06348112, study PRJEB24527) | human gut metagenome | biome: human gut; feature: ankylosing spondylitis patient; material: feces | host: Homo sapiens | place: China | collected 2015-10
GAACGTGATTTTCACATTATGTCCCATGTGCTTCTGTAGTGCATTCCATAAGTCCATATCTCGATCCATAATTTCTTTACCATTCTGTCAAGCGACAGCCTTTCTTTTTCGTATTGCACCCGGTCTGTACAGCAGACCTTCCGTAAAATAGGAAAAGCGGACGCATCAGCGTCCGCCTTGGTACTTGCTATTTAATTTCCGAACGACACTTCCACATCAGGGTTCTGTTCCTGCCACTTCTTCAAGCCGTCTTCCTGCGTTGGCGGGGTCATCGACCAGCCTACGTTAGAGCTGGAAGCGCTGGTGTCCTCATCGGCAGTCTTAGGGGCTGCTGCGACGGAGTCGTCCTGTGCAGGAGCGTTGATGGTTACGGATTGTGTAGAACCGTTGGACTGGAATACCTGATAGGCAATGGTGTCATAGCCGAGTGCACCACCTAAGAGGGGTACTACTCTTATTGCTACAGCACTGTCTGTCCATGACGCATTCATGTAATTGTTATAATGACCAGTACTGTCGTGCCAACCTTCATGGAATCTGTTTGCGTCCGTGGGACCGCTTGCATAGTTCTCACTGGTTCCAGCTCTCATACCTGCATGAACGTCATTTTCATAGCACCGCTGTACGGCAATGTTGTAGAGGTCTTCATTCCATGCAAGTGCATTGAGACCGTTTGCTACACGGTCGTTATTGACCAGTGCGAATACCTGTTCTGCCATAGCACGGTCGAAGTATTCTTCTGTACCAGATACTGTTGTCGTAGTTGTCTGCGCAGGTGTTGCAGCGGGTGCTGCAGTATTTTGCTGCGTGGTATTTCCAGCAGTATTGCTGTTACCAGCTGTTGTGTTATTTGTTGCAACGATATTCACCGCAGGCTTTTCGGATACGATGTACTTATCACTTACATAACCAGTGGTGTTATTTAATTCAAAGCGATACCATCCAGTCTGGTCGCATTTACCCGTAACGGTGATTTCCTGGCTGGCTTTCAAGCTGCCAATCTTCTTACCATCGGTACTGGGCAGGTCTCTGACATTTACTGCGGACTTTGCATACATGGTCTGGTTTAATTCCGAATAAGTATACCCTGTGCTTACAGCAGTAGATTCTACGGGTGCTGTTGTGGGTTCTGCAGCGGGTGCAGGAGATTCCGCAGGAGCAGTCTCTGTGGGAGCTTCGGTCGGCTCTACGGTTGCTTCTGTGGTTGTCATTTCAGTGGATTCTACAGAATTGGTTTCTGTAGCTGTTACAGAGGTGGTCTCTGTGCTGGCAGTTTCGTTACTGGTTGTTTCTTTGCTGCCACATGCGGTCAGCATCAGTGCTGCGCAAAGGATTGCTGCTACGGTTTTCGCAGCGAGCTTATGTGTTCTGTGTTTCATAGTTGGTTTTCCTCGCTTTCGTTGAGAGAATTTATTTCGAGCGATTAACTTTTTTTCACGTGATCGTTCTCTATCGTTCTTACATTATAGTCAATATATTAGGTATAGTCAAGAAATTAAGTATGATACTCTTTTTATAACATTTAAACAGGAGGTTCAATCTAACAACATGATATCATACAAACCTTTTTTTGACACCCTACTTCGCAAAAATGTGACAGAATATGAATTGATTTTTAAGCACGGTGTTTCCGCCAATACCATTCATCGTATGAAAAAGGGAGAAGCCATCACTACAAAGACACTCGATGTGCTCTGCTACATCCTTGATTGTCCTGTTTCTGACATTATCGAGCATGATAAGACGAAATAGAAACGACAGGAGCTAACGCCCCTGTCGATATTTTTTATAAAAATCATTCAAAAACTATATCTCAATTCGTTTCCCTCCCCTCTTTTTTCCTGCTTTCCTCACGCTTCACGTAAAGTTCTGCGTGCTTTTCTCTGAAACTGTAATAATCGTCTCCTGCTACAATAATGTGGTCGAATAATTTAATCCCCATAATTTCACAGGCTCGCATCAACCCCTGTGTCACATCAATGTCCTGCGTCGATGGGTTCGCTGTACTACCCAACCCTGGGTGATTATGTGCCAGAATGATTCCGGCTGCATTGGTCAAAAACGCTCTTTGCATTATTTCCCGGATTCCTACGGTTGCCGAATCAATTACTCCGTGACTGACCTCTGCATAGGCTATCACATGAAGACTGGCGGACAAAAACATAACATACAGTTTTTCTTCCGAAAAGTCTTTCATGTGAAAAACATTGTTCAGCACATTTACAACTTTCTCCGGGGAATTTACTTTCAGCTGTTGCTCTCCAACATATTCCCCTCTGTATTCTGCTACCGTCTCACTGACCAGATACGGCAGCTTTCTTTCATCCAGTCTCACATCTACAACATCTATATTCATTGCCGTTACCTCCTTCATGGTCTCTCCCAGCATTGACAAATGCAAAAGCCGCCAAGAAGATGTTAATAGATTGCTCTACATCTTCCTGGCGGCTTGCCCTTTGATATATTCTTCTTTTATTTGCACTGTTCTAAAAATTTCAAAGCATCCTGTTTTCTCCTACCGTCAGGCATGGGGATGCTTCTACAAAAAATAGCGATACTGTACGAGGTGTAATCACCTACCTACAATATCGCTGCTTTCCTGTAGATTCTATCTACAATAACCGTTCTCACAATTACCATTCCCTCTGTGAAACCAAGCAGAACATATTCCTGTATACCACAATGTTATACAGGGTGTTCGACTTGTTACGGTTTAGTGGAGTAGACGGGAGTCGAACCCGTGTCCAAAAGCCTATTCCCTGTCCTTCTACGAGTGTAGTTTATTCTTTGACATTCCCTCCGCGCCCCGGGAATAAACACCCTGAGCATTTCAGTAGCTTCATGTTACGCCCATATGCGCAAAGCTTTGCATATGTCGTTTCTCACATGTTTGAAGCCGGGATCCTAAGGTGTGAGTGCCCTAGGGCCGACTGCTGCCATTAGGCAGCGTATGCTAAATTATCGTTAGCGTTTAATTTTAATTTGGCCATTTAACGCATTACCATGCGACTCGCTTCTCCAGCTGCAAAACCCCTGTCGAAACCTTTACTACCCCTTATTCAATTGTCAGACCAAGTATACTTGATGGCACACACACTGTCAAGCACTTGCAGTAAAGCATTGCAGGATCAGAGCCTGCAGATCACAGATTGCGGACCTTGAATTCCTTCTCTGCCTCTCTGCGCTGATCCTTTTTGGCAATGGCTTCTCTCTTGTCATAGAGCTTTTTACCACGTGCCAGTCCGATCTCTACCTTTACCTTACCGTCTTTAAAGTATACCTGTAAAGGGACTAATGTATACCCTTTTTCCTTGATCTTGCCCAACAGCTTATTGATCTCGTACTTGTGCAGCAACAGCTTTTTCACACGAAGGGGGTCTTTGTTAAAAATATTCCCCTTCTCATAAGGACTTACATGCATTCCGTAGACGAATACTTCTCCGTCTTCAATGCGGACGAAAGCCTCCTTGATGCTACATTTTCCCATCCGCATGGACTTTACCTCCGTGCCATGCAGGGCAATGCCGCACTCATAGGTCTCATCGATGAAAAAATCATGATATGCTTTTTTATTGTTTGCGATCAGCTTCTGGGACTCTTTTCCTTTTGCCATGGCTACCTCTTAAAACCTTGTAACTATTCAGAAACCCATTCACAAGGCGCCCCTGCGGAGCTTCTTTTTCGGCTCTGAATAGTTACAGTTTACTATATTTTCCGTAATTGTCAATGAACTAACAGTTCATTTAATCCGCAGATTTATTGATCCACCAGCCGGAAATTGATGGTGCGCATAAAACGGTCGCAGTCTTCCACTTCGATCCGTACCGGCATTCCCAGTTTGAAGCAACGTCCGGTGGCTTCTCCCACCATCTCACAGGCTGCCTCATTGTAGTGATAATAGTCGCCCGGGATCGTGGAAATATGGATCAGCCCTTCCACGGTATTGGGCAGTTCCACATACAGTCCCCAGCCGGTGACACCGGAGATCACACCCTCATATTCCTCTCCGATGTGCTGTTCCATATATTCTACCTTCTTCAGCTTGTCCGTCTCCCGCTCTGCCTCATCGGCACGGCGCTCCATCTCGGAAGAATGCTTAGCCACCTCCGGAAGAATATCCCGGTAGTGCTCCACTCTCTCCGCCTTCAGGCGTCCCCGCAGCTGTTCCTTGATAATACGATGGATCTGCAGATCGGGATATCTGCGGATCGGTGAGGTAAAATGACAGTAATACTGACATGCCAGTCCAAAATGTCCGGTACACTCCGTGCTGTATTTCGCCTGTTTCATGCTGCGCAGGGTCAGTCTGGCGATCATAGGCTCTTCGGGAGTTCCCTCAATCTTCTGTAACAGCTTCTGGATCTCCTTGGGATGGATCTCCTCCGTGGAGACCTTGCTGTTCCTGCGCCCCAGCGCCTTCATGTAATACCCGTAATTGCTGATGAACGTAGACAGCTTCTGGATCCGCTCCGGATCCGGTACATCATGGACGCGGTAGACGAAGGGCAGCTCCTGCCAGTAAAAATGCTGTGCCACTGTCTCATTCGCTGCGAGCATGAAATCCTCGATCAGCATAGTCGCCACATTCCGCTCGTAAGGCTTAATATCCAGTGGATGTCCTTCCTTATCTAACAGGATCTTGCACTCCGGGAAATCGAAATCAATGGATCCCCGCTTCTGTCTCTTCTTCCGCAGTTTGTCCGTGAGCTCAGCCATTTGTCGGAACATAGGAAGCAGTTCCCTGTACTGGGAATAGTCTGTTACGGTTTCTGCGCTTTCTCCGGCGGTTCCGTCCGGCGCACCGGCGTTATGCTCTACACACTCCGGCTCCTCCAGCAGCTTTTTCACCACAGTATAAGACATCCGCTTATTGACCCGGATCACAGATTCGCAGATCTCATAGTCCACGATCTCGCCCTCTTCATCCACCTTCATCAGGCAGCTTAATGCCAGACGGTCCACGCCCTCATTCAGGGAACAGATACCGTTACTCAATGCATGGGGCAGCATAGGGATCACACGGTCCACCAGATAGACACTGGTGCCTCGTTTTAATGCCTCTCTGTCCAGTGCGGAATTCTCCTGCACGTAGTTCGTCACGTCTGCAATGTGTACTCCTAAGTGATAATATGTCCCATCAAAGGATACACTGACAGCATCATCCAGATCCTTGGCATCCTCTCCGTCGATGGTCACCATGGTCACATCCCGCAGATCCCTGCGTCCGGCACAATCCGTCTCGGATACCTCCTGGGATACCCTCTCCACCTGGCTCATGATCTTCTCGCCGAATTCCACCGGCAGATCAAAGCCACGTACGATAGACATGATATCTACACCGGGATCGTTGATATGTCCCAGGATCTCCACGACTTTGCCCTCAGGACTCTTCGTATTCGTGCCGTATCCGGTGATCTCCACCACGACCTTATGTCCGGTCATGGCCCCCTTCGACCACTCCTTCGGCACGAAAATATCCTGTGCTATCTTCGTGTTATCCGGAATGACAAAGCCAAAATTACTCTTGGACTGCTCATAGGTTCCCACCACCTGAGTCATTCCCCTGGCAATGATGCGGATAACCTGCGCTTCCTGGCGTTTGCCGGTCTTCGCAGGCAGAAGTGCCACTTCCACGGTATCCTTATGGAATGCTCCACCCTGTTTGTCCTCCGGAATGAACAGATCCTCGTCCCTTCCTTCTACTTCCACAAATCCAAAGCCTTTGGCATTGCTGATAAAAGTTCCTGTCAGAACCTTACCGTTGGACTTCATATATTTTCCCTTAACGGTCAGGTTAAGGTTTCCTTCCGCTAAAAGTTCCTGCAGAATCTCCCGGAATTCCTCTCTGTCTTCCTTTGACACCTGCAAGAACATTGCCAGTTCCTTCTCCTTCATGGGGACATAGAAATCGTCCTTCACCAGATCACAAATTACTTTTTTTCTCTTCTCTCTGATTTCGTTATTACTCATGTAACCTCTCTCAAACAGTAACTATTCAGAACTCCATTCGCAAAACCGCCTCTACGAGGCTTTACTGAATAACATACTTGTATGTTATTTGCTCATGGTAGTTACTTCGCCATATAAATCATGTCAAATGTTCTTACGAATGCAAGCATTCGACGTACATGTTGGCATGATTTGCATGGCTCTGAATAGTTACATATAACAAAACACTCTTGTATGCCCTGCACACAAGAGTGTCATCCTTCGTAATGATTAAAATACGTTCAGATTCAGTACGACTGCAAGTAACATGAAGAATACTGCAAGGATCTTGGTGATCTTTACCAGCATACCCTCCATGGAACGTCCTTTATTTCTGCCCCAGTAGGTCTCAGCTGCACCGCTGATGGAACCCAGTCCTGCGGACTTACCTTCCTGCATCAATACTAACACCGTCAGTGCTACGCATACCAATATAAAAATTATGTTGATTACCACTCTTAATGCTTCCATTTCACACCTCCTAATGTCAAGCAGATTTTATATTACCATATATTGTACACAATTGCAACAACATTTTACAATACAGTACCGAAAAAGCGGCATAAAAAAGAACCCCGGAAATCTTTACGATCTCCCAGGGGTCCTTTGTTATTTATTCTGAATGATCAGATCCGCAGATTACTCTGCGATGTCACCATACATGAAGTACCAGTAACCATAAGCAGAATGCCAGATACCGGTGATCTTCTCGCTCTGCAGCCAGAAGTCATTGTAGTAAGCAACAGGGATGCAGCCTACCTGCTCCATCAGAACATCCTCAGCCTCATGCAGAGCTGCGGAACGCTCAGCGGTATCCATAGTGGAAGCTGCCTTCTCCATAGCTGCATCAAAGTCAGCGTTGGAGAACTTACCATCATTGTTACCATTGCCGGTGCAGAACAGATCTAACATATTGGAAGGATCGCTGTAATCTCCTACCCATCCGTTACGTGCTACCATGTACTCACCGTTACGTCTCATCGGAGTGAAGCTGGACCACTCAACGATATTTACTTCTACGTTAACACCCAGCTCGCCCCAAGCCTGCTGTAAGTACTCAGCAACAACCTTGTGGTAACCTGCATCGTTGGTAGTATAGGTAATGGTAGGAAGTCCTTCACCGTTAGGATAGCCTGCATCAGCTAAGAGCTTCTTAGCCTCTTCCAGGTTAGCATCGAAATCATCGGAGATATAGCTCTGGCCGCCGTTAGCATTTGCATTGAAGGAGCTGCCGTCGGTATCTACCCATCCCTCACCTACGAGGTTGTATGCGGGAGAATAGGTTCCCTGCATCAGGGTATTGGCTACATAGTCACGATCAATTGCCAGGCTCAGAGCCTTACGAACGTTAACGTTCTCGAATGCAGGATCTTCCAGGTTCAGGGACAGATAGTAAGTTCCTAAGATAGGATCTACATGGAACTCGGGGTTACCCTGTAAGCTGGGGATCTCCTGGGTAGGTACACTCTTGATGAACAGTACATCGCCGGACTGGTATGCAGTATAAGCTGCGTTGGAATCCTCCATCAGTACGAACTTGATGCTGCCAAGCTTGATCGCATCTGCGTTCCAGTAGTACGGGTTCTTGGACATAATGATGTGAGAACCAGGTACCCATTCGGTAATGTTGAAAGGTCCGTTGGAAATATAGGTCTCAGCTGTGGTAGCCCATGCATCGCCGTTAGCCTCTACAGTTGCCTGCTGAACAGGACTCAGGGTAGCGAATGCTGCCAGAGACTCGAAGTAAGGGCAGGGATTGGAAAGTTCTACAACGAAGGTCTTGGCATCGGGAGCAGATACTGCCAGAGCGTCTACATCGCCTGCCTGTGCCTCGGCAAAACCCTTAACCATACCCAGAACAGTCTCAGCATAAGGAGCTGCTACTACGGGATCGCATACACGCTTCCAGCTGTATACGAAATCGTCTGCGGTCAGATCACTGCCGTCAGACCACTTTAATCCATCACGAAGATGGAAGGTCCAGGTAAGACCATCTTCAGATACTTCCCAGGTCTCAGCCTGTCCGGGAGCGATCTTACCATCCTGGTCTACGGTCAGAAGACACTCAAAAGAGTGAAGCAGCATATTACCGCCATCTACTGCACTGTTCAGTGCGGGATCGATGGTCTCGGGATCGGGACCGATCTGAACGGTAAGCTGTTTGCCTTCGGTACTAACTTCGGTTGCTGCTGCATCGGTCTTGGTGCTGTCAGTTGCACTGGCACTGCCGGTTGCAGAAGAACCATTGTCACTGCTGCCGCATGCTGCCAGAGAACCTACCAGCATTGCTGCGGTGAGCAGCATAGCTAACTTCTTTTTCATAAAGTTATCCTCCTCTTTCTTTTCATACAAAAGCACTATGCTTTGTATAACTTTATATTAAACAGCTAAATTGCTCAGCTGTCAATACCTAATTTCAGGCATTGATCTTCTCCACATGGTGGCAAGCCACGTAGTGACCCTTTTCCACTTCTCTCCACTCGGGCTCTTTCTGTGCGCAACACTCATCCGCATAAGGACATCTCGTGCCGAGATTCCATCCGGTAGGAGGATTTAAGGGGCTGGGTACATCTCCCTGCAGAACAATACGTTTACTTGCTCTTGCCTTGATGGGATCTGCAATGGGGATTGCAGAGATCAGGCTCTTGGTATAAGGATGCAGGCTTCGTGCTACCAGCTCGTAGCTGTCTGCCAGCTCTACCATCTTACCGAGGTACATAACGCCGATACGGTCGGAGATATGTTTTACGACGGAGAGGTCATGGGCGATGAACAGATAAGTCAGTCCCATCTGCTCCTGCAGCTCCTCGAACATATTCACCACCTGTGCCTGGATCGATACATCCAGTGCGGAGATCGGCTCATCGCAGACGATGAACTGCGGGTTCACTGCCAATGCTCTCGCAATGCCGACACGCTGACGCTGTCCACCGGAGAATTCATGAGGATATCTGTTCGCATGCTCGGAGTTCAATCCTACTCTCTCCAGCATGGAGATGATCCTGTCATGACGTTCCTTCTTATTGGCAGCCAGCTTATGGATGTCGATGGCTTCCCCTACGATATCTCCTACGGTCATTCTGGGATCCAGACTTGCATAAGGATCCTGGAATACCATCTGCATCTTCTGACGGTAAGGCAGCATATCCACCTTTACTTTATTTTCAACGTCCAGTATCACATTGCCGTCAAATGTGATCTTGCCGCCGGTGGGCTCATATAATCGTAAGATAGAACGTCCGGTGGTGGTCTTGCCACAGCCGCTCTCTCCTACCAGTCCGAGAGTCTCACCTTTATTCACAAAAAAGCTGACATCATCCACGGCCTTCACGAACTTACGGTTTTTACCCATGCCGCCTGCGGGGAAGTATTGCTTCAAATGTTCAACCTGAAGTAACTTATCACTCATTGGTATTTCCTCCCTCCATCTCAGCTTTCTGGTTCATGAAGCAGTGTGCATAATGCGTCTTACTGAAATCCGTCTTAGGAGGATTCTCTCTCAGGCAGATCTTCATGCAGTTCTTACAGCGGGGTGCGAATGCACATCCCTCGGGAGGATTCAGAAGATCCACCGGATTACCCTCGATGGGGATCAGCTTCTCATGCTTCGTGCTGTCCAGACGGGGGATACTCTCCAGAAGGCCCTTGGTATATTCATGCTTCGGATGGTAGAAGATCTCGTCACAGGTACCAGTCTCCACGATACGTCCTGCATACATGACTGCAATGCGGTCACACATGCTCGCCACGATACCCAGGTCATGGGTGATCATGATGATGGCCATGCCCAGCTTGTCCTTCAGCTCCATCATCAGCTCAAGGATCTGCGCCTGAATGGTAACGTCCAGTGCGGTAGTAGGCTCATCGGCGATCAGAAGCTTCGGTTCACATGCCAGCGCGATTGCGATCATGACACGCTGTCTCATACCACCGGACAGCTCGTGAGGATACTGCTTCATACGCTTCTCCGGTTCGTTGATACCTACCAGCGACAAAAGCTCCACTGCTCTTGCATATGCCTTTTTCTTATCCGCATCGGTATGCAAACGGATTACTTCCATGATCTGATTGCCAATGGTATATACGGGATTTAAGCTGGTCAGAGGATCCTGGAAAATAATGGAAACCTCTTTACCACGCATTTTGGAAAAATCTTTTTCGGTCATTTTCTCCACTTCGTGTCCATTGAAGTGAAGTTCTCCGCCGATCAGCTTACCGGGATAAGCGGTCAGTCCCATCAGACTGTATGCGGTTACGGATTTACCGGAACCACTCTCTCCTACGATGCCCAGTACTTCCCCTTCCTTCAGGTGAATGGAGACATCGTTCAGTGCCTTTACTTCTCCGGCAGGAGTAAAGAAAGAGAGACGTTCATGCTGTATATCTACCAGATAATTGTTATCCATCTTCACTACTCCTTCCATTAATTCTTAAGCTTCGGGTCAAATGCGTCACGAAGTCCGTCACCAAACAGGTTAAAGCTTAAGATGATCAGACTGATCAGCAGACAGGGTGCAAACAACAGGTACGGGAATGTGATCATTCCGTTAATGGCATCACTTGCAAGGCTTCCCAGGGAAGGCAGGGGAACTGCCACACCCATACCTAAGAAGCTCAGATAGCTCTCGGTAAAAATAGAGGAAGGGATCTGCAGTGTGGTGGTAACGATCAGCGTACCGATACAGTTGGTCAGCAGATGCTTTTTAATGATACGGCCATCCTTGGCTCCCAGAGCCTTGGCTGCCATAACATAATCATTTTCCTTCAGGGTCAGGATCTGACTTCGTACCATACGTGCCATTCCTACCCAGTACAGCAATGCGAATACGATGAAGATACTGATCAGGTTAGATCCTACGATCTGCATCCATCCGAATCCGGGAAGCTGCGCCAGATTCGCCAGCGGATCCTTCAACGCAAAGGACAGCAGCACGATCAGCAGGAAATCCGGTATCGTATAGATAATATCCACAATACGCATGATGATCAGATCCACCCATCCACCGAAGAATGCAGAGATGGAACCGATCAGGGAACCGATCACGAAAATGATGGCAGTAGCGATCAGACCAACCAACAGGGAGATACGGCTTCCCATCATAACACGGATGGCATAATCACGGCCCATTTTATCGGTACCGAGCACATGGGGGAATACCTTCTCTCCCGCATCCATACGCTCTATCTCTTTCTCGGAATACTGCATGGGGTGCAGATTCTCGCTTCCTTTGATCTGTGTCTTGTAATCATAGGGATAAAATGCCGGCACGATAAAGGAAAAGATCATAACTACAATAATAACGAAGAGGCTGACCATGGCAACCTTATTTTTACGAAGTCTGCGGAAGCCATCCTGCCAGAAGCCCACGCTCTCACGCATGATGACCTGGCTCTGCTTCTCTTCTTCGTTCGCCGGCATAAAATCTTCCGGTTTATATTTTACATGAAAGCTCATAGCATTCGGTTCTTTCATCGGTATCTTCCTTCCTGTTAATCTTACTTCAACTTGATCCTGGGGTCGACGAGCTTATATACGATATCCACCAGCACATTCATGACAACCATCAGTGTTGCGAGGAAAATGGTGGTACCCATGATCATGGTGTAGTCACGGTTAATGATCGAGCTGACAAATTCATTGCCCAGACCGGGGATCGTGAAAATCTTCTCTACTACGAAGCTTCCTGTCATAGTATAAGCCATCATAGGACCTACATAGGTGATAACGGGGAGCAGTGCATTTCTCAGTGCATGCTTGAACAGACGGAAGAAAGGTTTTACTCCCTTCGCCGTAGCGGTTCTCATATAATCCTGCCCCAGAACATCCAGCATGGAAGAACGCATCAGTCTCATAATATAAGCAGTTGGATACAATGCCAGTGCGATCACGGGCATCACATAATGCTTCCAGGTGCCGATTCCGTAGGTGGGCAGTATCTTTACCTTACTTCCCAGGAAATACAGAAGCAGAGTACATATAACGAAGCTTGGTACCGCAATACCACAAGTGGAGATCACGGAGATCACGCTGTCCAGCGTCTTGCCACGATGGGTAGCTGCCAGACATCCCAGTGGGATACCTACCAACAGCGCTACGATAACGGAAAGTCCACCTACTCTTGCAGATACAGG
>OOCF01001095.1_pt1 | contig 12051 bp, 10 predicted proteins | sample 1671001 | NCBI WGS metagenome assembly OOCF01 (sample SAMN06348112, study PRJEB24527) | human gut metagenome | biome: human gut; feature: ankylosing spondylitis patient; material: feces | host: Homo sapiens | place: China | collected 2015-10
TAGGTGGTTTACCCAATCCTTGAACGGTTGATTTATAGATAGTGCTGTTTTCATATTTTTATTTTCTTCATCGTCATATTCGATGTTTCTATTTCACAAAGTTAAGAAAAAGAATTTATTTCAACTGTAATCCTTTCCGTCTTTTCTACCTCTCCACTTTTACCACACAATATACCATCTCCCCCTCTCTTTCCTTTACCTCATCCCGTGTTGCTGCAATATCCTTCCGAACACGTTCACCCGTTTTGCAGAGAATAGGTATCGCACTATGTCGCTGTATTTCCTCCTATATTTTCGCAGGCGATAATTATTCCCCTTGTAGGGCTTCAAAAGGGAATCCGTCTGTTTCCCTAAGGAGAACGGTTTGTTTCAATATGGAGAACAGTTTGTTTCATTAGTAGGAAACAGTTTGTTCCGTTAAAGAAAACAGTTTGTTTTATTGAGTGCGAACAGTTTGTTTCATAGTATGTGAACACTTTGTTTCTTACTGTTGTAACAAAGTGTTCACCGTTGTGAACTAAAGTGTTATCTATATTTTCAGTGATAAAATGACATGAAAAGGGGGCTGAAGATTACCTTTCTACCATTTGTATTCCTCGCTGTAAGAGTCGAAAGCCGGTTCTCCCGGAATGTTGTATTGGTGGAAAGTTCTGCGGATATAGTTCTGGTCTTCGGGGGAAAGGTAAGATTCTTCCCGGTAGAAGCGGTAGTATTTTCCGCGGCCGAAATGGGCTATCAACTGGCTTTTCAGAGGTTGGAGATTCTTGTAGGGAACTTCATCGAGCAAGTGGCTGATTCCCCATGCGACATGTATCTTTTGTGTCGATTGGAAATAGGCGCATTGGCTGCTATCCTCTGGAATACACAGTGGATTGATGATGCGGATGGACGGGTACTCGGGGGTATCGCGAAGGGCGGCTAAGCGATGCAGGCAGTTGTCGGCTTTCGGGCATTGGTTGTTGAAACAGCGTGAGTAGTTGGCAGGTGCTAAAGGTTTCTCGGAAGAATGTTTCATGTTTATATATACTTTGATGAAGCGACAAAGATAGCACTAACTTTTTGATATAGCCTTCTGTTCTCTTGTTTGAAATGCCCCCTCATTGAAAAAACAGCAGCCGGAACCACTGAATTCAGTAATTCCGGCTGTACCGTTCTTTCTTATAAGTATGGATGGACTATTTCACCTGGATGATGTCATAATTCAAGTCACTCACTGCTTCCTGCAGGCTGTCGTTGACAAGGCGCAGGGTTGTGTCGTTCACTACTACGAAGTACACCGGAGTGTCCCCGTCGTTCGGGGTCAGCTTGATGGCTGTTTTCTTCTTGTTGTCGACGTCTTTCTGGATAACTTCTTTCTTTCCTTTGGAAGTAAAGCTCTTGTTCTTTCCGGGGCCTTCGGCATCCAGATAAGTTGTTACCAGCGTGTAGCCGCTTTCTCCGTCGGGACCTACACTGTCTACGCTCAATACATACTGGATGCCCGGACCGTCGGCGGCGGGAAGGATTCCTTCGTATACGGCTACGGCAGACGAGTCATTGCCGGTAACAGCCATTACACTTTCGTCCATGGCGACGGCGTCATTGTTCTGAGTTCCTTTTGATTGGCAGGATACCAATGCAGCGGCAAGGGCTGCAATCATCATTACTTTTTTCATTGCTTTAATGGTTTAAGTTAATTATAAAGACGCAATAGCGTTTGTTATTCATCTTCTTCTTTCTTGATGACGAGCAGCTTGTCCACCCGTCCGCGGTCCATATCCACCACTTCGAAGTCCAGGTTTTTGTAGCTGAACAAGTCTCCGGCTTTCGGCACCCGTCCTATCAAGAACATGGCAAGACCGCTCAAGGTGGTGAAGTCTTCTTCTTTCAGGTCATCATAGTTCATAATGCCCATCGCCTCCATAAAGTCATCCAGATTCATGGAAGCTTCCACCAGCATGGAACCGTCTTGACGAACAACGATTTCCTCTTCTTCCGTTTCATTCTCTTCGAGGATGTCTCCGAAGATACTTTCCGTCAAATCGTGCAGGGTGATGATACCTTCTGTATTTCCATACTCGTCTACAACAACTCCGAACTTGTTTTTGTTCTTCTTAAACAGCTCTAAAACTTTCTTTGCATACAAACTTTCCGGAATAAACAAAGCAGGGCGTGCAATACTACGTAAGTTGAAGGGTTGTTCGCCGCCCATCATCAAGATGATGTCCTTTACGGAAACCACACCGATAATCTCGTCCTTTCCCCGCTCCACCAGGAGATATTTGCTGAAGTGTTCTTCGTGGATGATACGCAGCACCTCTTCCGGTGTGTCTGTGGGATGGAGCACGACGATGTCGCGGCGATAGGTCATCAGGTCATTCGCTCTTTTGTCCGAGAAGCGGAACACGTCACGCAACATTTCCGTTTCGTCTTTGTCGATGACGCCTTGTTCCGAGCTTTGGTGCAGAATCATCTTCAGTTCGTCTTGTGTCATTTGGCGTTCTTCGCCGCTGTTCAGTCCGATGAGTTTGTTCATCAGTTTGGTGGAAGCGCTCAGCAGGCATACAAACGGATAGGAAATCTTGGTCAGCACAATCATGAAGGGGCTGAGCATGGTGGCCCATCGTTCCGGGTTGTTCAAGGCGATGGACTTGGGCACCAGTTCGCCTATGATGAGCGACAGATAGGTGATGATGGCTACTACGGTAATCATGGCGAGAGTCTTGGCATAGGCGGCTACTCCCGGAATGAGGGCGAACAGCGGTTCTACGTCATCAGCGATGGTGGCACCACCATAGGCACCGGATACGATACCGATAAGAGTAATACCGATTTGGATGGTGGAGAGGAATTTTTCGGGTTCTTCCAGTTGTTTCAATACTCCTTTGGCTCTTTTGTTCCCTTTTCCGACAAGAGTTTCAAGGCGTGCTTTACTTGAGGAGACTAAAGCGATTTCATACATGGCAAAAATGCCGTTCAGAATAAGTAAAAGTAGAATGATAATAAACTCCATAGTGGATTTTGAATAGTTTGTGAGGCAAAGATAATGATTTTTCAGTATTTATTGTTAATATTGCCATCCGTTAGAAAAAATAAACAATAAATAGATGAAAAAAAGAATTATTGCCTTGGGGCTTTTGTGGTGTCTGTCTGCCGTAATGTTGCAGGCGGCACGTGTAGACACGGTGTTGGTGAGAAGTGCAGCCATGAATAAGGATGTAAAAGTTGTGTATGTATTGCCTGATAAGGCTATCGGCAAGCAGGCTTGTCCGGTGGTTTATCTGTTGCACGGTTATGGCGGCCATGCGCGGAGCTGGGGGCAGCTGAAGCCGGAATTGCCGCAGATGGCGGATGAGAAAGGAATCATATTTGTATGTCCGGACGGCAAGAACAGTTGGTATTGGGACAGTCCGGAGAATCCTGCCTACCGTTATGAGACTTTTGTCACCTCGGAATTGGTGAAGTATACAGACGGGAACTATGCTACCATTCCCGATAGAAAGGCGCGTGCCATCAGTGGATTGAGTATGGGCGGCCACGGTGCTTTGTGGAGTGCTATCCGTCATAAGGATGTGTTCGGTGCGGCGGGCAGTATGAGTGGAGGAGTGGATATACGGCCGTTCCCCCAGAATTGGGAAATGAACAAGCAGTTGGGAGAGTTTGCTGCCAACAAGGCATCTTGGGATGCGCATACGGTGGTCAACCAGCTGGATAAGATTGTAAATGGCGACTTGGCGCTAATCATCGACTGCGGTGAGGCCGATTTCTTTCTTGAAGTGAACAAGGACTTGCACAACCGGCTGCTGGCAAGGAAGATAGACCATGACTTCATCACTCGTCCCGGTGGACATACCGGAACGTATTGGAACAACTCCATAGACTATCACGTCCTTTTCTTCGACAAGTTCTTTAAGAAGTAAGTAACTTATTATTCGATGGTATAGTTCACGGTGCGTGTGTAGTCCTGCTCGTAGCCGTTCCTTATATGCCTGACGACTGCATGGCAGGAAGTGACGATACCCCGGTTATCTAACGTATAAGTATAGGTGGTGGTCTCTTCACTTTCTCCGTTGCTGTCCGGGATGAGTTGGGTAATCAGATAGTTTGCAGGTTCTCCCAATATCTTCCCGTATATGGCAACCGCATGCATGGAAAGCGGATACATGTCCGTAATGAATAGGCTTGGTATTTCGGAGATATTTGCAATTTCATTGCCTGATGGTGTGGTAGCCGTACTGTTGTGCTCAAAAGTGTCAACCTTTTGCTGTATGCGCAATGCCCGGAAGTTGCTGTAGTCTATTGTAATGAATGAGTATTCTTTTCCGTCGTCCAGCTTTTCTGTGATGTTTTCCAGATAGTATTTGTCTTCGGTGTTGATGAGGTAGGAGAAGGTGTAAGTACGGGTATTTCCTGCCATATCCTGACTGGTACAAGTGGTGGCATAACCTTTGTCATTCAGCGTGTAGGTTGATACTGTACCTGCTTCGTCGGTTATCACGGCTTGATGGTCCTTGTATTCGACAGTAGTGGTATTCTCTATCTCGAAGAGTTCGTCTCCTGCTGTAAAGCTCTGTTTGCCGGTGTAGCCGGTCAGCCTGCCTGCACTGTTGTAAAGGTAGGTGTGGGTGGCAGTAACCGGTTGCGCATCGCTCTCTATCACTTCTTTGAGTTCGATTTTGGAGAAAGGAGTGGTGGGGTAGGTTGACGGCTCCGGTTCTGGCGTATCACTGCCATTGTTATCATCGCTGCAAGCTGCCAGTCCGCCGAGCAACAGCAGGCTGAACATGATTCCCGAAAATCGGGTGATGATTGTAACTCTTCTGTTTAGTTTCATCCTATTTGTCTTTTTATTTGATGCGTACGGCATGGCTTGCCCGACGTTCAATGGAGTTTGCGAGAGTGGTCACTCTTAAAGAACGGGTATCTTCTTGTGCGGGCGGTTGTATGCTTGCGTCGATGGCGCCGAGTGCAGTGCTCAATAAGGCTTCGTTGGTATCTCCAAAGGGCAGGAAACGTGACATGTCGCTCATCTCATTCACTACATATCCCGAGTAGGCCGGTTGGAATCCGGATTCATAATCAGATTTCCCTTCCGAATTGTATATCTTGCAGACGATGGGATTCATCGTTATCATCAGTTCGGGGCTGGAGAAATTCCTGGAACCTACATTCTTGCCTACAGTAGTACCGCCGATGATGACAACATCCATATACGGGTCGAGGCAGTTAATCACCATTTCGGAGGCGGAGGCAGTCTGGCTGCTGGTAAGTACGTAGAGAGTATTCAGGTTTAGGTTTGCTCCGTTTCCGATGAGTCCGGAGTTCAGGGTGAACGGTACTATCTGCGGATTGAAGTGGTTGTTGAATTCCAGGTACCCCAACTCTTGTCCCAAGGCGGAGGAAGGTGCAAGCATGGTACACAGCAATTCTCCGCAACTCAGTAATCCACCGTTGTTGTAGCGCAAGTCAAGGATGAATTCGTTGACTTGCTGTGATGCGAAATATTGGAATGCGCTGCGCAGGTCGTTGTCATATTCATTACTGTTGTCCGTGGGGCCGGAACTGAAGTGGTTGTAGACCAGATAACCTATTTTCTTGCTGCCTGATGTATATACATTCTTATAGTGCACCGGGTTGTCGTTGACGGGACGCGCCGATGCTATCTGTCTGGGTTTGTCGTAAGCAACGATGGCATTTTTCTCCACGTCGTAATAACCTACTGTAAGTTCCATGGCACTACTTCCATACAGTTTCTTATAATTCTGTTCAGTAATAAAGTTCCCGTCCATCTTCATAATCCAGTCACCCCGTTTCAGCCCGATTTCCGAGGCCGGGCTTCCGTCGGCAACGTAAAGAATCTGTGCAACAATGGCATTCTCTTCTCCTTCTACTTCTATCTGGTTGGTAGTGAACTGGAATCCGTAGCTGTAATCCGTATAGGGGATGCTGCGGGTAGTGGTGACGCTGACCAGACTGTCGATGGTGGAGAATTTGTCTTCTTCGGATTTGAGCGAGGCAAAGAAAGTGAAAGGGGCTTGAAAATAGTTCAGGTCGTTGGTATGGGGGATAGCGTCTACCCAATAGTACCACACACGCATGGTATCGTCAATCCAGCGGTCTGTCTGGGTCTGTCCGGCATACTCTTTCCAGCGGTCCACCCCGCAGGAAGTCAGATAAATGGGAAGAATCAGGGTTCCCAATATGAGTATCAGTATATTTCTTGCTTTCATGGGGGCAAAGATAGTGCAAATTGAGTGCAGAACTTTCATGCTTGCATGAAAAAGTTTTGCCGAAATGCAGTCTATCTTATCTAAAGATAGAAAATAGCTTGCTTATCTACCACAATTGTGGTATAAAATTCCCTAATCTGTGTCATTGTCTGCCCCGGCTTATCGCTCTATCTTTGCAACATCCGAATGAGAAACGGTTTATTCACCTAAAATACAAACGACAATGGAAACAAAGAAATTGCACTTTGAGACTCTACAACTTCACGTTGGACAAGAACAACCCGACCCGGCAACTGATGCCCGCGCCGTACCTATCTATCAGACAACTTCGTATGTATTCCGTAATTCGGCCCATGCGGCAGCCCGCTTTGGCTTGCAGGACCCGGGGAATATTTACGGGCGGTTGACGAATTCCACCCAGGATGTGTTCGAGAAACGTGTGGCGGCTCTGGAAGGCGGTGTTGCCGGATTGGCCGTAGCCTCGGGTGCGGCAGCCATCACTTATGCCTTTGAGAATATCACCCGTGCAGGCGACCATATCGTGGCAGCTAAGACCATCTACGGCGGAACGTATAATCTGCTGGCCCACACATTGCCTGCCTACGGGGTTACCACTACTTTTGTGGACCCGGGCAATCTGGACAATTTCGAGAAAGCGATTCAGGAGAATACCAAGGCAGTATTCATTGAAACGCTGGGAAATCCGAATTGCAACATCATTGACATTGATGCCGTTGCTGAAATAGCACACCGTCACCGGATTCCTCTGATTATAGATAACACCTTCGGTACTCCTTACCTGATTCGTCCCATAGAGCATGGGGCAGATATTGTAGTCCATTCGGCAACGAAGTTCATCGGAGGGCATGGTACGTCCTTGGGTGGTGTTATTGTAGATAGCGGCAAGTTCGACTGGGTGGCCTCGGGGAAGTTTCCCCAACTGACGGAACCGGACCCGAGTTATCATGGAGTACGTTTCGTTGACGTTGCCGGTCCTGCTGCCTATGCCATCCGTATCCGTGCCGTATTGTTGCGTGATACCGGTGCCACAATCAGTCCTTTCAATGCTTTCATTCTGTTGCAAGGATTGGAGACGTTGTCGCTTCGCGTGGAACGTCATGTGGAGAATGCCTTGAAAGTGGTTGAATTCTTGAAGAAGCATCCCAAAGTGGTTGCCGTGAACCACCCGTCCCTGCCCGAGCATCCTGACCACGCGCTTTACGGGAAATACTTTCCGAATGGAGGCGGTTCTATCTTTACGTTTGAGGTGCGGGGCGGTGTGAAGGAAGCGCAGACGTTTATTGACAGTTTACAGATATTCTCGTTGCTTGCCAATGTGGCTGATGTGAAATCCCTGGTTATCCATCCTGCCACCACTACCCATTCCCAATTGAGTGCACGGGAATTGGAAGAACAAGGCATCAAACCGGGCACGGTCCGCCTCTCCATCGGGACAGAACATATCGATGATTTGCTGGACGACTTGTCCCAGGCATTTGACAGAATTTAAAAGAATAACAGTATACGATAGAATGAATATTGCTGTATTATTGTCGGGAGGTGTAGACAGCTCCGTGGTGGTACATCTCCTTTGCGAACAAGGTTACCGTCCTTCTCTATTTTATATCAAAATAGGGAGGGACGATGCCGATTATATGGACTGCTCTGCGGAAGAGGATATGGAGATGGCTTCTGCCATTGCCCGGCGTTATGGATTATCGTTGGAAGTAGTGGACCTGCACCGGGAGTATTGGGACCAGGTGGCGGCTTATGCCATTGATAAAATAAGACGTGGCTTGACTCCCAATCCGGATGTGATGTGCAACAAGCTGATAAAGTTCGGGTGCTTTGAGCAACGTGTGGGGAAGGATTTCGATGTCACGGCAACCGGGCACTACGCCACTACGGTGTTGAGGGATGGAAAGACATGGCTCGGTACCGCTGCCGATTCCGTGAAAGACCAGACCGACTTTCTGGCACAGATAGATTATCTGCAAGTTTCCAAACTGATGTTTCCATTGGGCAGACTGATGAAGAATGAGGTTCGTGACATAGCCCTGCGTGCCGGATTGCCCAGCGCCAGACGTCGTGACAGTCAGGGCATCTGCTTTCTGGGAAAGATTGATTATAATGATTTTGTGCGCCGTTTCCTTGGCGAAAGGGAAGGGGATATTGTGGAGTTGGAAACGGGTAGAAAGTTGGGCAAGCATCGGGGCTATTGGTTTCATACCATCGGCCAGCGTAAAGGATTGGGGTTGGGTGGAGGACCGTGGTTTGTTGTCCGCAAGGATGTGGAGGAGAATGTGATTTACGTGTCCCGCGGATGTGATACGGCATTGCAATACGGCTATGAATTCCGTATGTACGATTTTCATTTCATTACGGATAATCCCTGGAAGGGAGCGCAGGAAGAGGTGGAGGTGACTTTCAAGATACGCCGGAGTTTGTCAAAGGCAGGTTGCAAAAGGAGGCGGAGGGTTACCGCATTGTTTCGGAAGAAAAGCTGCAAGGCATTGCTCCGGGCCAGTTCGGAGTGGTGTATGATGCTGATGCCGGGCTGTGTGTCGGGAGCGGGGAGATTTATATATAATATTCCACCAAGTCTACGATGCCTGCCTTCATGGCATATTTGGTGGCTTCGTGCGCATTGTTTACACCCAGTTTCCGGAAGATATTCTTCCGGTGGCTGTTTACCGTATGGAAGCTGAGGTTTCGTTCGGCAGCTATTTCTTTGGTTGTTTTCCCCAGGGCTATCTCTTTTAGGATGCTCCGTTCGGCAGTAGTCAGTAAATCATCTTTGATGGTAGGATGAGTGGGGGAGGAGGAACCGTTGCCTGCGAGCAGCAGGTTACTGACGTGATTACAGATGAATCGCTCCTTGCGTGAGGCGCATTGTAGTGCGGTCAGTATCTCTTCTTTGGAATTATCCTTCAGCGCTACGCCGAATGCCATGCTGCTGAACAATACCTGGCGCAGGAACGGTAGGCTCAATTCGTCGGAAAAGAGTAGCCAATCGGCTTCCTTGAAGCGTTCGTGAAGTACCATTAGCTCTTCGGCTCCCGAAAAATCAAAAAGGGTATAGTCCAGAATGACAACGGCGGTGGGATGCAGGCGTAGTTGCTGTATCAGTTCTGCCTTGTTGTCGGCTTCCAGCAGCAGGGAGGTGTCTTTCTGTCTGCCCAATAGGAACATCATGCCTGCTTTGGTGATATCTTGATTGTCTGCAATGATAAATTCTCTCATGACATTGGTATATAAAAAACTCCGCTACAAATGTACACTTTTTAGTGTGATTTGTGGCGGAGTGGGAATATATATATTTATATAAGGGTTTTACCAGGAACGTCCCTTGAATATGTTGGATTGTTCCAGCGGAACCAGGTTCCCGCTCAAAGTCATGGTGTTGGAGTTGAAGTTCGGGCTGATGGTTACGGTTGCGTTGTTCCCGCCATCGGTCAGCGTAAGGAATATCTGGGCGGAAATGCCGATACCCTGGATGCTGAAGTTACAATTCACGTTGCCCCGTTTGTCGGTAGTCATTTGGATGTCCGATACGGTTCCGTCTACTGTTACACCGCCAATGCCGTTAGGACCTGGGTATACGGTGTTGAAGGCTACCTGCACGGTGCCACGTCCTTGGTTGACCAATACGAAGTTGGTGTTGGAGTTTACAAATGCGGTCTGTCCGTTGCGGAACATCACTTGGTCTGCCTCCATTACGAACTGGTGAGCTTTCAAGGCCGCCATTGCGTCATCGTACGAAATGGCATCCTGTGCTTGTTCTTCAGCTTTCAGGCGTGCACGTTCTGCGTCTCTTTGGGCTTTACGGTCTGCGCGCTTTTCAGCTCTACTCTCTTGTGCATACATGGTCGTTGTTGCCATGCTTACCAATACTACTGCTGCTAATGCAATAAACTTTTTCATAATCGAATCTTTTTTTGTTTAGGTTTAAATAAATTGTTCGTTATAAGTTTATTGCAAGAACAATGCCTATCCAGGATTGTTCACCGGTTTTTTAATTATTTTATATCCGATAGCAGCAATAAAGATACTCATTACCGGACTGATAAGGTTGAAGAAGCAATAGGGAAGGTAGGTCAGTGTGGGTACACTCAAAATGGTGGCTTGCGTCATGCCGCAGGTGTTCCATGGGATAAGCGGGGAGGTGACGGTAACGGCATCTTCCGTGGTACGGCTAAGTAGCCGGCTTTCGTAGCCTTTCTTTGCGTAAACGTTGCTGAACATGTTTCCGGTGAGGATAATGCTGATGTACTGGTCTGCCGTGGCAAGGTTCAGGAACAATCCGGAACATACGGTGGATGCTACCATGCTGGCTGTATTCTTCATGAAGCGGACGAATAGGGAAGTGATGCTTCCTAGCATGCCGCTTGCCGTCATGGCTCCACCGAAACACATGGCGCAGATGATGAGCCAGATGGTATTCATCATTCCTGCCATACCTCGTGTGGCAATCAGTTCTGTCAACATGTCACTGTCAGTTTGTAGACTGGTACTGCCATAGAATGTCATCATTATCCCTTTGAACATATTCCCACCTTCCGCTATCTCATTCAGTAGTCCCGGTTGGAAGATGAAGGCGAATATCCCTGCCAGCAGAGTGGAGAGAAAGAGTGTGATGACGGAAGGCACTCTCCGGGCAATCAGTATTCCCGTAATCCGGTGAACAGCCAGTAACCAGGGAGTAATGTTGAATTTGGCGTCCAATGCTGCCGTAAATTCCGCGATCTGTTGTGTATTGTTCGTTTCGTGTGTGAGTCCCATTACTGTAAAGATGACAAGGGTGATGAGGAGAGAGGGGACGGTGGTGATCATCATATAGCGGATATGGCTGAATAACGGTGTTTCCGTTACGGATGAGGCAAGGACTGTGGTATCCGATAACGGTGAAATTTTGTCTCCGAAATAGGCTCCCGAAATGATGGCACCGGCTATCCATCCCTCTTCAAAACCTTGTGCCTTGCCTATGCCCAAAAGGGCGATACCGATGGTGGCGATAGTGGTCCATGAACTTCCCGTCATTACTGATACTAATGCACAAATAATGCAGGTAGAAGCAAGGAAAAAATTCGGATGGATAATCTGCATACCATAATATATAAGGGTAGGTACCACCCCACTTATCATCCATGTGCCGCTCAAAGCACCGATAATCAATAGAATAATGATAGCTGTGGCAACACCTGAAATGTTGTTGGTGATGGCAAGTTCATAATCTTTCCAAGGGATGCGGTAGAAAGCCATGCCGATAAAGACACACATACCAGTGGTGGCAAGCAGGGAAATCTGGCTTCCTCCACTCAAGGCGTCACTTCCGAAAGTATGGATGGTGGCGAACAGCATTCCTACGAGAAAAGCGATGGGAAATAGAGAAACGAGTGGAGAGGGTATTTTCTTTGCTGAATTCATAGGGTTGTTTTTGACTATGCTTGGTTGACGAATCTATTATTAATCTGTCGTTTATAGTTTGATGCGACAAAGGTATAACAATTCTGTTCAATATCTTCCTTATCCTTTGCATGACAAATAAAAATTATCAAATCTTTGCGTTTGCTTGGAAAAATGATAGTATCCTTGTTATTTCTTGCTGTAAAGGGTGATGGACAACGATATTATTGTTAAAATAACGCCGGTGCCGACCACGCCACTCCATCCCCAAGTCTGCCAACTGCTTCCTGCAAGGAAGGTACCCAAAGAGCCGCCGATGAAGTAAGTGGTCATGAAAATCGTATTTACCCGATTGGAGGCAGACGGGTAGATGTCGAAAATACTGGTCTGGTTGCTGAGTTGGATACATTGCATGCCTATGTCTATAAGAATGACA
>OOCF01001114.1_pt1 | contig 11920 bp, 13 predicted proteins | sample 1671001 | NCBI WGS metagenome assembly OOCF01 (sample SAMN06348112, study PRJEB24527) | human gut metagenome | biome: human gut; feature: ankylosing spondylitis patient; material: feces | host: Homo sapiens | place: China | collected 2015-10
CTCTACGATGCCCTTGCCGCTTGGGCAGAGGATGACTTCCGCTCGGTGAACGGGCAGATCGAATATCTGCTTACCGAGTGTGTGCGTCAGCGCAAAAAGAATGGGAAATATGTCTCCGACCAGCTGGATGTCCCGCCGGAGCTGGATCTCCATTGAAGAACCCGTGAAAAAACGTTTGGAGCGCGCCGCAGAGCACGCCAAACGCAAATTATTCACAAGGCCGCTGCACAAGACCGGTGCAGCGGCCTTGTGTTTGTCGGGGAAAAGCCGTGCCTTCCGGCGGGAAGCGGGGACAAATGAGCGCTGATTTGATATATCAATTGAGCGCGCAATGCTCCGGTATTTCGTCGAAAAAGGCGACCGAAGCTGCGGAAATGACTTGAAGAGACAGGAGAAGATGGACAGATATCTGGGCGAAAACGTTTCTTTTTTGGGCTTTTCCGGAAAAAAACTTGCCTAAAAGTTTGCAGCGTGCTAAACTAACAGCGGGGAATTGTTTTGCGTAAGCAGATAGGGGGATGAAGCTATGAAAATACTGGTTGTGGATGACGGTCAGCTTGCGATCAATTCGCTGATCCGCATCCTGTGCCGGGTGGCACCGGACTGTGACTATATCAGTGCCATGACGACTGACGATGCCCTGACGTGGATGCGGCAGGGCCCAATGGATGCTGCCTTTTTGAACCTGGAAATGCCGGGCATGAATGGCCTTGCCCTTGCCCGCATGATCCAGAAATTGCAGCCCCGCTGCAATATCATCGTGGTCACCGAGCACCCGGAGTATGCACTGGAAGCATTGCAGATCTTCGTCAGCGGTTTTCTGCTCAAGCCCGCCAACGAGGCGGACGTGCGCAATGTGCTGGAAAATCTGCGCTACCCGCCGGAAACGGCACCTGTGGGCATCAAGATCCAGTGCTTCGGCAACTTCGAGATCTTTGTGGGCGGACGTCCGCTCTCCTTCAAGCGCAGCAAAAGCAAGGAGCTGCTGGCCTACCTTGTGGACCGCAACGGCGCCACCTGTACCAACGGCGAGATGCTGGCTGTCCTGTGGGAGGATAAGCCCGACACCGCCTCGCTGCACAGCCATCTGCGCAATTTGATCTTTGACCTCAGCCATACGCTGGAGGATGCAGGGGTCAACGGGCTGCTGGTACGCGGCCGCAGCACCTTGGCGCTGGATACCAGCAAGGTGGACTGCGATTATTATAACTTCCTGCGGGGAGACCGCTCGGCTTTCAACGCCTACCGGGGCGAGTATATGACCCAGTATTCCTGGGCAGAGGTTACCCGCTCGGCGCTGCGCCAGCAGGCCGCAGCTACGCCCAAAAGCGGGTCTATTCCAAGCTATTACGTCCCGCCCACGGGCTTTTAAAACTGCATAAAACACCAAAGGCTGCTGCGCAAACGATGCGCAGCAGCCTTTATCATTCTCTTAAAATCGTTCCAGTTCCAGCAGATATTCCTTGATCTCCAGTCCCTCGGCGTAGCCGGTCAGGCTGCCGTCTGCGCCGATGACCCGGTGGCAAGGCACCACGATGCACAGCGGGTTGCGGTGGCAGGCGCTGCCCACGGCGCGGCTTGCCTTGGGTTTGCCCAGCGCCGCCGCCAGCTGGCCGTAGGTGCGCACCTCCCCGTAGGGAATCTTGTGCAGCTGCGCCCATACCGCCTGCTGAAAGGGCGTGCCCTTTGCTGCCAGCGGCAGGTCGAACTCCCGGCGCACCCCGGCAAAATATTCGTTCAGCTGCTCCTCTGCCTCCTGCAGCAGGGGCGTTTCCACCACCCTGCGTGGCAGCGGCTCCAGCTCCGGCGCACCGTCCGGGCAAAAATGTACCCCGCACAGTGCGTCGTTTTCCTCCTCCAGACAGATGGCACCAAGGATGCTGTTGATGTACCAGACGTTCAAAACCGGCCTCTTCCTTTCCTGTAAGAATGTGCTATACTGGTACTATCTTAACACAAAAATTTCCGTGAGGAAAGGGGCGTTTCAATTATGGTCAAGGCACTGGAAGACATCATTGCAAAAAGCAGCAGCATCGTCTTTTTTGGCGGCGCGGGCGTTTCTACGGAGAGCGGCATCCCGGATTTCCGCAGCGTGGACGGCCTGTACCACCAGAAATACGACTACCCGCCCGAAACCATCCTCAGCCATACCTTCTGGGAGGAAAACCCGGAGGAGTTTTACCGTTTTTACCGCGACAAGCTGATCGTAAAGGGTGCAAAGCCCAACGCCGCCCATCTGCGGCTGGCAAAGCTGGAACAGCAGGGCAAGCTGCGGGCGGTGGTCACCCAGAACATTGACGGCCTGCATCAGGCGGCGGGCAGCAAAACGGTGTACGAGCTGCACGGCAGCACCCTGCGCAACTACTGCACCCGCTGCGGCAAGTTCTACGATGTGGATTTCATCGCAAACAGCACCGGTGTGCCCCGCTGCACCGAGTGCGGCGGCATCGTAAAGCCGGACGTGGTGCTTTACGAAGAGGGCTTGGACGAGGAGGTGCTGTCCGGCGCGGTGGATGCCATCCGTCATGCCGATACCCTCATCATTGGCGGCACCAGTCTGGTGGTGTACCCCGCCGCCGGGCTCATCCGGTATTTCCGGGGCGATAATCTGGTGGTCATCAACATGCAGCCCACCGGAGCGGATACCTCTGCCGACCTGTGCATCGCAAAGCCCATCGGGCAGGTGCTGAGCGAGGACATCTCGCTGGACTGATTTTTGCACTGTAAGGCGCGCTGTTTCGCGCCGGTTCGCACGCAGTTTTCCGTATGCTGATGGAAAGAACATCAGAACGGAGGAACTGCAAATGATCCAGGTATGCGACCCGCCGCGTCAGCGGCAGGTACGGCGGCTTTCCGCCGAAGAATTTTTTACATTGGTGCGCTGCGGTGGGGCGGGGTTTTACCGCCCCTGCTCCGAGGTGCTGCGGATGCTGACCGCAGGCGAGGCGTGGGGCACAGCCGGGGCGGCGCTGCTGGTGCTGCCCCTCACCGCCGATACTGCCGCAGCAGCGGCACTGCGCAGCTGGCTGGGACGCAGGCAGCTGGAAGGCGGCTGCCTGCTCACCGCGCTGCTGGTGCTACCCCTTACCGCCGATACCGCCGCCGCAGCGGCACTGCGCAACTGGCTGGGACGTCGGCAGCTGGAGGGCGGCTGCCTGCTCACCCCGCCGGTAAATACCGGCGAGGAGCTGCCCGCCCGGCTGGTGGAAATTGCCGCAGCCCGGGCAGACCGGCTGCGCCGCAAGGGTACGGCATGGGCGGTAGTAGAGTGCACCGAAACGGCGGCAGCGCTGTTGCCGCTGTATTTCCGGCAGGGCTTCGGGCTGCGGGCGCTGCGCCCGCTGGAAAGTCTTGCGCCCTGCTTTTTGCTGCGCACCGGCTGCGTGCCCGCCCACACCGCGCCGGTGTGGGTGCCGCTGGAAGACAGGGTGCAGCTGGCGCTGCTGCTGGCAAAGGGCTATGCTGCACTGGACAGCCGCCCCTACGGCGGCAGCCTTGCGCTGGCACTTTATCCGCTGAAAGAAACGGAATAACGTAAACCAGAGAGGGAATGAGAAAGCTATGAAGGCAGTGATTCTGGAAAGCTATGTGATGGAAGAAGGGGACTTGGACTGGTCCGGGGTAAAGGCACTGGTGCCGGACACCACCAGTTATGTGCGTACCGACTACGCCGACATCGCGCCCCGCATCGGGGATGCAGAACTGGTGCTCATCAACAAGTGCCGCATTGACGAAGCAGTGCTGGCGCAGTGCCCGAACCTCAAGTGGGTGGGCATCATCGCCACCGGTACGGATAATATCGACCTTGAAGCCTGCCGCCGCCATGGGGTGGCAGTGGCCAACGTGCCGGGGTACTCTACTTACAGTGTGGCGCAGATGACCTTCAGTCTGCTGCTGGCCATCTGCCAGTGTGCCCAGCGGTACGACCGGGCAGTAAAGGCCGGGTACTGGCAGCTGGGCATCCCGGCAGAGTACGGTCTGCTGCCGCAGGTGGAGCTGCTGGGCAAGACCTTTGGCATCTACGGCTACGGCAGCATCGGCCGTCAGACCGCACGCATTGCAAAGGCCTTTGGCATGGAGGTGCTGGTGTGTACCCGCACGGTGCGCCCGGCGTACGCCGCCGATGGGGTGGAGTTCGTGGACTTTGACACCCTGCTTGCCCGCAGCGATGTGCTCAGCCTGCACTGCCCGGCCACCCCGGAAACCCGCGGGCTGATAAGCCGGGAAGCCCTTGCAAAAATGAAGCCCGGTGCCATTTTGCTGAACACTGCCCGGGGCGCACTGGTGGACGAGGAAGCCGTAGCCGATGCGCTGGAAAGTGGCAAGCTTGCCTTTTACGGCGCCGATGCCTTTGCCACCGAGCCACTGCCGCCCCAAAGCCGTCTGCGCGGCCTGCCGGGCGCGGTGCTCACCCCGCATATCGCATGGACCACCAAGGAAGCATTGCAGCGGCTGATGGATATCACCACCGGCAACCTGCGCAGCTTTCTGGCCGGGAAAGGCGAGAATATCGTCAACCCTTGCTGCGCAGCTTTCTGGCCGGGAAAGGCGAGAATATCGTCAACCCTTGATTTTGGCAGGGCGCTGTACTATACTCTTCCATGATTTCAGGCTCTCCCGGCAAAGGAACTGCCGTAAAATAACGTATGCACAAGAGCATCCGGCAGCTTTGCCGCTGCTCTGAGGGAGGTAAAAATGAGTTACGCTATCGTATTCAGCAGCAAAACCGGCAACACCGCACTGCTGGCACAGACCCTGCAGGAGCAACTGCCGCAGGCAGACTGCTGCTATTTTGGCACACCGGATGCTGCCGCGCTGGCAGCAGACACCCTGTATGTGGGTTTCTGGACGGACAAGGGCAAGGCGGACGCCGACACGCTGGATTTCTTGCAGCAGCTGCACGGCAAGCGGGTATTCCTGTTCGGCACCGCAGGCTTTGGCGGCAGTGCACCCTACTTCGAAAAGATCCTTGCCGCCACCCGGAAGGCGCTGGACGGCAGCAACACCGTCATTGGCAGCTTTATGTGTCAGGGCAAAATGCCGGTGTCCGTCCGGCAGCGGTACGAGGCCATGAAGGCAAAGCCTTTGCACATCCCCAATCTGGATGCCCTGATCGAAAACTTCGATAAGGCGCTCTCCCACCCGGACGCCGCAGACCTCGAGCAGCTGAAACAGGCTGTAAAGTGAGTGAAAAAGAGCGACCGCACATTGTTTTGTGCGGTCGCTCTTTCTGTATAAGCTATATAGGACAAACGCTAGTCAATGGTGGTTTTGGTGCGCCCGATGCCGATGACGGCGGTGGAGATCTTTTTCCAGCTGTCGCAGCCGCACACGCCGTCCACCCGCAGGCTGGTGCGCTTCTGGTAGCCGCGCAGAGCCTGCTCGGTGCGGGCACCAAAAATGCCGTCGATACGGCTGCCGGTCTGGTAGCCAAGGGTGGAAAGCGCATCCTGCAAAATCATGACATAGCAGCCCCGGCTGCCCCGGCGCAGGGTGGGGTAGCCTGCGGTGGTGCCGCTGCACGCCGGTGTGCCGTAGCGGCGGTCAAAGTGCACCCATGTGGGGGTCTGGCTCAGCGGCTCCACATAGCCCCATGCGCCGGAAGTGCGGGCAGCGTTGTAAATGGCGGTGCGCTGGCGCTGGTCAAGGCTTTGCCCCACATCGAACGACACCCCGGCGTAGTGCTGGCTGCGGGTGCCGTGGCCGCCCTCCCAGATGCGGTACGTCAAACGCTACCCCTGCATAGTGCTGGCTGCGGGTGCCGTGACCGCCCTCCCAGATGCGGCGGAAGGCGTACCCCACCGGGATGCCCCTGCCGTATTTGCGGCGGGTCAGGTTCCACGCTTCCATGGCGGCAATGGTGGTCCATAGGGTAGGGCTGGCCGATTTGCCCCGGAACTCCCGCAGCCGCAGGGTGGTCAGGGTGCTGTAAGGCATGGGGTCGTTCTCGTTCAGGTTTGCGTAGGTGTATACCTTGTTTTCGTAGGCGTCATAGATCAAAAGGCGTGCCATCCCTCATTCCTCCTTCTCGCAGCCGCAGGGGTCAGTACACTGGGCTTGCAAGGCGTGCCATGTTTCCCGGTACACGATGCCGTTTACCGGCTGCAGCCCCGCCTGCTGCTGGACAGCCCGCACGGCAGCGGCGTCTGACGCGCCAAAGCGGTTGTTGTCGGCTACATAGTCCTCGCCGCAGGAAAGTTGCGCCCGGCGGTTGATCCAGCGCTCCACCTGTCCTACCTCCTGCCCGGCGCTGCCCTCGGCGATGGCGCGCCCCGGGTAGGCGGTGCCGGATGGTGTGTCTCTATCGGGGTTCGGGGCATGAGCGGCCAGCTGCAAGCTCAGCGCTTCCACCGCCGTCCATGTGTCGGCATCTGCAATGCCGGTCTGCTCCAGCCCTAATAGCTGCTGGGCGCTGCGGGTGGCGGTGGCAGTTTCGTCGGTATAACGGTCGGCAAGGGGCGGGACTTCCACACTGGAAAAATAATAGGCGATGCGCTGCAAAAGCAGATTGTAATACAATACGGTCTCACCGCTGCTGCCCACCGTCAGCGGCGTGCCGGGGTAGGGCAGACGCTTTAAGGTGACCACCGGGCCGGAAGAGCGCAGCTGGCTGGCGCGGCCATAGAGGGAGTTCCATGTGGTGCGCCCCACCACGCCGTCCACGGTAAGCCCTGCAAACCGCTGGTACGCCCGCACTGCCCGCTCGGTATCCGCGCCGAACTTGCCGTCAATGCTTACCGGCGGGATGCTGCTTTCGTAGGCACTCATGAGGTAGAGGTAAAACTGAAGTTCCCGCACCGGCGTGCCGGTGGAGCCGCTGCGCAGCACGCCCGGGTACTCGCCGGGGCGCAGGGAAGAGGAGAGCAGCCGGTTGGCAATATCGTTGTACACCTCGTACAGCTTTTGCCATGTGGTGCGCCCCACCACGCCGTCTGCCGTCAGCCCGAAGTAGCGTTGGAACCGCCGAACAGCCGCCGCCGTGCCCGCGCCGAATTTTCCGTCCACAGTCACGCTTTCAAGGCTCGTGTACACGGTGCGTGCGATCTTCAGCCAGAACTGCACCAGCCTCACATTCTGCCCGGAGGCACCCTCCCGCAGCGGCGTGCCGGGGTAGGCGTTGGGGGTGCCGTTGTCGGACTGGATGCTCAAAAACTCATCGTACAGTTCCTTCCAAGTGGTCTGCCCCACTATGCCGTCCACCGTAAGGCCGTATTTGCGTTGGAAGGCGCGTACCGCATTGGCGGTGGCGGTGCCGAATACGCCGTCCACTTTTACGGATGGAATGGCGCTGTCGTACTGCGCCAGCGTGTTCAGCCAGAACTGTACCTGCTCCACCGCGCTGCCGGAAGCACCGGTGCTCAGCACCGTGCCGTTCCATGTGCCGTTGGACAGGGTGCCGGTGGAAGTCTCACCCTCGCTGGTCAGCTCGGCGAGGTCCTTTACCGATACATAGATGTAGCTGATCTTGTACCATGTCTGCCGCCCCACTACGCCGTCGGCGGTCAGGTTGAACTGCTTCTGGAACGCCCGCACCGTTGCGGCCATCCGGCTGCCGAATACGCCGTCTACCGTCAGTTTGCCAAGGAAGGGATAGTCCTTGGCGATGCGGTTCAGCTGCCTTTGCAGGGTGAATACCGCCGCGCCGCGGCTGCCCTGCCGCAGCGGCGTGCCGGGGTAGCTTTGCGGGATGGAGCGGATATTTTTGGTGCGCACGATCTCGATGCTGCTGCCGTAGTAGTAGCGCAAGATCTGCAAGGCGCTGCGCCCGTTGTTGGCCAGCGTTACCGTGCCCCACTGCTTGAGCCCGGGGCAGGTGACCGCTTGAGCCCCGGGCAGGTGACCGACTTGCCATCGCAATACTCGGAATAATAGGGGTTCACCGTGCCACGCTTGCGCAGATAGGTGTTAAAGATATCGTCCGTGATGCGCACCATTACCTCAAACACCGTGCGCCCGTGGACGTAGTACTGGTCGTAGCTGGTGGAGTTGGTGATGTTGAAGGTGTAGCCCTTGCTGGGGTACCACTCGGTATAGATGCGGTTCAGCGCCAACGAGATCTGGCAGTGGATATTCGCCCGCAGTGCCTGCTCCGGCCAGGTGGGATACACCTCGCTGGAGGCTACGTTGGCAATATAATCCCGGAAGGAGACGGTCACGTTGCGGGCGGAAGCTGCCGGTTTGCCCAGATGCACCGTGATATTTTTGGGGATGATGACCTGATCCAGCACCCGGGGCGTGCAGTGCAGCGCCGGCTGCGGGCCGCTGCCGCCGCTGCCCGCAAACAAAGCGTGCGGCGGGATGATGATGGGCGCGTTCGGGATGTCCCGGTCTTCCTCGGTAACAGGAAGCATCTGGGGCTGCGCCAGCGTTACCTGCCCGGCAAAGATCTGGATGCCCTCAATGCGCACGGTGCGGTAGCCGGGCTTTGCAGCGGTCAGGCTGACAATGGCGTAGGGGCGGGTAGTGTTGTCCTCGTCCAGAGAGAGGGCGCAGGCAGGGGCTTCAACGGGAATATCGGCGGCGCTGCCGGTGGCATCGGTGATGCGGTGCAGGGTAAAGCCGTCCCCCTGCACCGCAACGGTCACCCCCTCCACGGGGGCAGACTGGCGTGCCGCAAAGGTCTGGATGCGGAGAGTTCCGGTGTTTTTCATGGAGATACGCTCCTTTGCTGGTAAAAGTATGCTTCTGCCCCAGCGTATTCCGTCCGGTGCCCGGGCGTGCATGGCAATGCCCGTAGCAAACAAAAAAGCCGCCCGTAGGCGGCAGGGTAGAAAGCTTATTTGGCGCTGTCCTTGGCAAGGGCGGCGTCAATATTTTTTTGCAGGGCGGCAAGGTTTTCTTCCTTGTCAATGCCGCCCAGCAGGGGCTGGCCCACAACGTTGCCGTCCCGGTCAAAGACGTAGGTGGTGGGGAAAGCCATGATGTTCAGTGCGAACTTACCGGCCTCGCTGCCGGAGGCAAAGTAGATGTTGCGGTAGCTTGCGCCCTTTGCAGCCAGCAGCTTTTTGGCGGCATCAATGCCCTGCTGGTTGCTATCCAAGGTCTCGGTGTTGATGCCGACTACCTCGCCACCCTGTGCCTTGATCTTCTCGTTCAGGGCGTTCAGGTCGTCCAGTTCCTCCACGCAGGGCTTGCAGCCGTTGAACCAGAAGTTCACCACCGTAAAGGCGTTGCCCGCAAACAGGCTGTTGTCCACCGGGTTGCCCTCTAAATCGCTGCCCTCAAACTGGGGGAAGGCGGTGCCCTGTGCGGCAGCACCGGAAGCGGCATCCTCTGCGGGGGCAAGGGCGGCAATCTGCTCCTCGATGGCACGAATCTTTTCGGCATCGGTGGTCAGGGTCTTGTACTCCTCGTCCGAGAACTGGTCCTTTGCCTTTTCCACGGCACTCAGCAGAAAATCGCCGTAGTTCGTGCTGAGGGTGGTCTCAGTCACGTTTTTGTCCATGGAGGAGAACACCTTCTCCCACAGGGCATCGTTTGCGGAAAGGATCTCGTTTTCCTCGGCCAGCAGCTGCTCCTCGGTCTTGGCTTCCGCTGCCGCAGAGGAAGCGGAAGAAGAGGCAGAGGCAGAGGATGCGCCCTGCCCGCAGGCGGCAAGGCTGAAGGCCAGCACAAGGCCAAGAAAAAGTGCGGTTACACGGTTAAGCTTCATAGTTTTACTCCTTTGTTGTTTCAGTGTTTGATTTGTCTCCCAGCCCGAATTTATACTGGATGGCATCCGTAGGGCAGGCTTTCATGCACATCCCGCAGCGGATACATTCGGCGTGGTTGGGGGTCTTGGTAATGTCTACGTCCATCTTGCAGGCCTTTGCACAGGCGCCGCAGGAGACGCATTTGTGGGTGTCTACACGCATCTGGAACAGCGAGACCTTGTTCAGCAGTGCATAGAACGCGCCCAGCGGGCACAGCCACTTGCAGAAGGGGCGGTAGAACACTACACTGCCCACAATGACTGCCAGCAGAATGCAGGCCTTCCATGTAAACAGCTTACCCAGCGCGGCGCGGATGCCCGCATTGGTCAGGGAGAGGGGAATGGCGCCTTCCAGCACGCCCTGCGGACAGAGATACTTGCAGAAGAACGGGTCACCCATGCCCAGCTCGTTGACCGCCAGCAATGGCAGCAGCACCACCATGACCAGAAGCACAGCATACTTTAAATAGCGCAGCGGCTTCAGTTTCTTGGTGGAAAGCTTGGGAGAGGGAATCTTGTGCAAAAGCTCCTGAAACCAGCCGAACGGGCACAGAAAGCCGCAGATGAACCGTCCCAGCAGCACCCCGAAGAGAATCAGGATGCCGGTGATGTAGTAGGAAAAGCGGAATTTGGAAGAGCCTATCACCGCCTGAAACGCTCCCACCGGGCAGGCACCGGCAGCGCCCGGGCAGGAATAGCAGTTCAGTCCCGGCACGCAGACGTATTTTCCGCTGCCCTGATACAGCGTTCCTTTGGCAAAGTTGGGCAGATGAATGTTGGTCAAAAGGGTCGCCCCGGCCTGTATAAAGCCCCGGAACCGGGCAAGGGGATTTAGTTTTTTCTTATCCAATGCCTACACACTCCATACACAGCCGGATGGCTTTTGAAAATACGGTGTCTGCCTCGCCCCGCCATAAGCCGAACAGCAGCATCAGAACCCCGGCGGCAAGCAAAAGCAGCTGCGCCTGTTTTTTTGTCATGAACATCATAGCCTCCTGTTGTTTGATGGCACCAGTATACACCATGGGAGATAAAATTTCTGCTAAGAAAATCTTAACACGAATCTTAACACCGTCTGCTATAATCTGTTATAATGAAGAAAAAACGCAATAATACGGGAAGGGTGGAACACAAGATGCGTCTTTTGGTGGTAGAGGACGAGCACTCCCTGCGGGAGGACATTGCCCGGAAGCTGCGGCTGTCCGGGTACGAGGTGGACGCTTGTGCAGATGGCGAAGCCGCGCTGGAAGCACTGGCGGCAGAGCGGTACGACCTTGTGCTGCTGGACCTCAACCTGCCCAAGGTGGACGGGATGCAGGTACTGCGCAGCTTACGGCAGCACGACCTTGAGACCTGTGTGCTGATCTTATCGGCGCGCAGCGAGATCGCGGATAAGGTGGAGGGGCTGGATGCCGGGGCAAACGATTATCTTTCCAAGCCCTTCCACCTTGCAGAGCTGGAGGCCCGGGTGCGCAGCCTGACCCGGCGCAAGTTCATCCAGCAGGATGTCTGCCTGTGCTGCGGGCGGCTCAGCTTCAACACCCGCAGCCGCGTTGCCACGGTGGACGGTCAGACCCTTGCGCTGACGCGGAAGGAGAGCGGCGTACTGGAATATTTGCTGCTGCATCAGGGACGCCCGGTCAGTCAGGAAGAGCTGATTGAGCACGTCTGGGACGGCAGCGTGGACAGCTTCAGCAACTCCATCCGGGTACATATCTCTGCCCTGCGCAAAAAGCTGCGGGCGGCGCTGGGCTACGACCCCATCCGCAACCGCATCGGGGAAGGCTACGAGATCGGAGGCGAGGTACAATGAAACATTTGTCCCTGCAATGGCGCATCACCCTGCTGACCGCGCTGCTCATCGCCTGCGCCTGCGTGTGCATGAACCTGCTTTTATACCGCACCGGCGTTACCGGCATGGATGCCCTCAACGGCTTTATGATGCAGTATCAGCCCGGCAGTGCGGATTCGTTGACCATCGAGATCCCGCAGGAGGAAATGTCCAGCCTGCTGGCGCATTTTTCACAGGAAGTCTACGATGCAAAGGTGGTTTTTGGCCGCAAGGGCTGGTGCATCACCGCTGTGGTCACCATCCTCAGCGCAGCCATCGCTTATTTTGTCAGCGGCAGAGCGCTGAAACCTTTGCAGCAGCTTGCGCAGCAGGCGCAGCGGGTCGATCAGGACAGCATCGCCACCGTCCGTCTGGACGAAGATACCGTGCAGGAATTC
>OOCF01001127.1_pt1 | contig 11842 bp, 10 predicted proteins | sample 1671001 | NCBI WGS metagenome assembly OOCF01 (sample SAMN06348112, study PRJEB24527) | human gut metagenome | biome: human gut; feature: ankylosing spondylitis patient; material: feces | host: Homo sapiens | place: China | collected 2015-10
AAGCGACAAGAAATAAATAGCCGCCAACATGCACAGCAAAACCCCCGCCTTATGTTCCGGGTAGGAACACAGGGCGGGGGTCTTGTTATTGTTTTGAATCAGGTTTCAGCTCAGTCCAGCGGCTGAGTGGGCTTCCAATCCTTATAGTTTTCGTACCGACTCTCGCGGATCTTGTGGTGAGACCAGATCTCATCAGCGGTGGGCTGCCAGTCGGCGGCGTAAGCCTTACACTTCTCGCACAGGTGCTCAACGCTTTCCGGAGACTGCAGGTCGGTGCTGTGGGCACCGGTCTCGTGCACCATCTTTTCCAGCAGCTCGGGGTTTTCCAGCATCGGGCAGGGACGCAGATGGTTCTTGTTGAAGGGCTGACCGTTGTGGTAAGCCATGAACAGCGGGCTGCGGAGGATCTCCAGAATGCTGCTGTCGTGGATGTTAGCGTTGGAATAGTGGATAAACACGCAGGGTTCTGCGTCACCGGCCGAGTTGATGTGGAAGTAATTGCGGCCGCCGGCAATGCAGCCGCCCACGAACTCGCCGTCGTTCTGGAAGTCCATGGGGTAGAACGGGATATCGCACGCAGAAGAGCGCAGATAGCGGATACGGTCGATCATATACTTGCGCTGTTCCGGGGTGGGCATCAGCTCCGGGGCGGCCTCGTTGCCCACGGGCATATAGTGGAAGTAGAAGCCGAAGTGTGCCCCCTTCTCGCACAGGAACCGCATGAACGCATCGTTGGTGACGGCGTCGATGTTCTGGCGGGTGTAGCAGATGGAGGTGCCGAAGATAATGCCGTACTTCTTGAGCAGATCCATGGCGTGCATCACAGCGGCATAGTGACCTTCGCCGCGGCGGGCGTCGTTGGTCTCCGGGGTGCCCTCGATGGACAGCATAAAGGCGATATTGCCCAGACGCCGCACCTCTTCACAGAAGGGCTCGTCGATGAGGGTGGAGTTGGTGTAGATGGCAAACTGCACATCGTTGTGCTTTTCTGCCAGCTTGAGCACGTCCTTCTTGCGCACCAGCGGCTCGCCGCCGGTCAGCATATACAGGTACACGCCCAGCTCCTTGCCCTGCGTGACGATCTTGTCCATATCCTCAAAGCTGAGGTTGTTCTTGTTGCCGTACTCGCCTGCCCAGCAGCCCACGCAGTGCATATTGCAGGCAGAGGTGGGGTCGAACAAAATCAGCCAAGGGATGTTGCACTGGTACTTGACGCGGTTCTCGCGGATCATCTTAGTGCCGCGGAAGAAGGCTTCGTACCCCAGATTCAGCGCAGTGGTACGCGCCACATGGGGGTCGGTCTGGTCCAGCACGCAGTTGATGAGTTTCGTCCACTTGCTGTCGGGGTCGGTCAGCACCTTTTTGGCGTTCTCGTAGGTCTCGTCGCTGAAGCCGCTGCCGTAGAACTGCTTTGCAGCATCTACCAGCTGGCACATTGTTTTTTCACGGTCTTGCTCGGCGCGGGAAAGCGCCACGTCCACTATTTTACCAAGCGCAGCACGCTGCATCTTGTGAGTCAGATTATCAAGAGATGTATTCATAACTTTTTCCTCCCGAAATGATTCCTTTGGAAATCCTTATTCTGCTTGACCACATCCTACCACTTTGCGCGTTTTTGTGCCATAAACAGAAAATACGCCGTGATGGAAAACCCATCACGGCGTATCCTTTGATAAAATTTTATTGAAGCCGCACAGCCACAAAGCACATCATTCCTCTATTTTCAAGCTGCCGCTGCTCAGGCGGCACAGCGCCCGGCGGAAATCTCCGTGGATCATGGTGCTCACGCGCTCCACCATCTTCTTGGGGTCGCCTCTCATATCCCGGCGGGTCCATTCCAGCGTCATACCCACCAGTGCATACTTGTAAAAATCCACAACAAACTGCTTATCTGCGTCCTGCACGGTGATATCGTGGCATTCACGGTCCGCAAAATCCTTCAGGATGGGGTCCAGCAGCCTATAAAGGTACTGCTCCACCTGTTCCCTGCCCACCGAGCGGTAAACGTTGAGCACAAGGGTCTTGCAGCTGGTGTAGGACGTCCAAATAGGCTTCGCTCCATGTACCAAAGCCCCGGCGGCCTTCCATTGCCTTGGCGGCATCCTCCGCTAAGATCCAGTCCACCAGATCGTAAATATCCTTGAAATGGTAATAAAAGGTCATGCGGTTTACCCCGCAGTCCTCGGTGATATCGTTGATCGTGATCTTGTTCAGGGGCTTTTCCAGCAGCAGCTTCTTGAAAGATGCCTCCAGTGCCCGTTTTGTCGTTTGTGACACAAAAACCCATCCTTTCCCGGCAGACTCCTCTGCCGTTTCCGTAAATGATACCCCATAGTTTATTTTACCGCAAAATACGACCTTATTTCAAGTAGAGATTCTTACCTTTTTATGAAGTTTGTGTGTGCGCTGCCCGCCCCGAAAGTGCTGTTTTTACATTATATCCGCCCAAAATAAGACAAAAGTCTTGATTTTCTCCCAGCGGTTGCTTAGAATGAATAAGAAGCAGAATTTTATGCAGTGCATATCTGCCGAGGGAGGGTTATTATTATGATGAAAACCATCGGGTTTTTAGGCTGTGGAAACATGGGCGGTGCCATTGCCCGCGCTGTGTGCAAGGCTACCGAGCCTGAGAATGTATTTCTGGCCAACCGCACAGCGGCCAAGGCCGAAGCGCTGGCCGCAGAGCTGGGCTGCCAGACAGCCACCAACGCCGAGGTTGCCGGGGACTGCGACCTGATCTTTCTGGCGGTGAAGCCCCAGATGATGGAAGCCATGCTGGAGCCCCTGCGGTTCGTCCTTGCCGAGCGTACCAAGCGGTTCGTGCTGTGCACCATGGCTGCCGGTCTGCCGGTGGCACGCATTCAGGAGATGGCGGGCGGCGACTACCCTGTCATCCGCATCATGCCCAACACCCCGGCATCGGTAGGCGAAGGCATGATCCAGTATTGCTCTGCCAACGTGACCGCCGAGGAAGAGGCTGCATTCTGCCGGCTGATGGCTCCCGCCGGGCGTCTGGACGCCGTAGCCGAGGGCATGATCGATGCTGCAAGCTGCGTCTCCGGCTGCGGCCCGGCATGGGTGTACCAGTTTATTGAAGCGCTGGCCGATGGCGGCGTGGCCTGCGGTCTGCCCCGGGCAAAGGCACAGGAATACGCCGCACAGATGGTACTGGGCAGCGCAAAGCTGGTGCTGGAAAGCGGCAAGCACCCCGGCGCGCTGAAGGATGCTGTGTGCAGCCCCGGCGGCAGCACCATTCAGGGCGTGCGGGTACTGGAAGAACACGGGCTGCGCGGTGCGGTGATGGATGCCGTGCTGGCTGCTTACGACAAAACAAAGGAAATGGGAAAGGGTTAATGGAATCATGCGCATCGTTGTGAAAGTGGGCACCTCCACATTGGCATACCCCACCGGGCGGTTGAACATCCGCCATGCAGAGGAACTGGTCAAGGTATTGAGCGATTTAAAGAATGAGGGACACGAGGTCATTCTGGTGTCCTCCGGCGCTATCGGCATGGGCGTGGGCAAGCTTTCGCTGCCTGCACGCCCAAAGGATACCACCACCAAGCAGGCCTGCGCCGCCGTGGGGCAGTGCGAGCTGATGTACACCTACGACCGGCTGTTCAGTGCCTACGATCACACGGTAGCGCAGATCCTGCTTACCGGCGTGGACGTGGAGCACACCGAACGCCGAGTGAACATCCAGAACACCCTGACCCGTCTGCTGGAACTGGGTGCACTGCCCATCATCAATGAAAACGACAGTGTTGCCACCGATGAGATCACCTCCATTGGCGACAATGACACGCTGGCCGCTATTGTGGCCTGCTGCTGCAAGGCCGATTTGCTTGTGCTGCTGAGCGACATTGACGGCCTGTACACTGCGAACCCCCACACCCACCCGGATGCGGCGCTCATCCCGCTGGTGGAGGAGATCACCCCGGAGGTGATGGCGCTGGCAGACGGTGCAGGCTCTGCACTGGGCACCGGCGGCATGGCAACCAAGCTGCGGGCTGCCCGCATGGTGACCGGCAGCGGTGCGGATATGGTCATCGCCAACGGCGCACACCCGGAACTGCTGTATGATATCGCTGCGGGCAAGCCCATCGGCACCCGCTTTGCCGGGCACAAGCAGCCCGCGCTGTCCACACAGGAGGTTTGAGCTATGACCACACAGGAAATTCTGGAAGCCGCCCGCGGGGCAAAGGCTGCGCTGGCACTGGCTGATAGCGCCAGCCGCGCACAGGCACTGTGCAGTATGGCTGCGCAGCTGTGCAGCCCGGCAAACATGACGGCTATCCTTGCCGCCAACGCCGACGATATGGCCGCCGCAAAGGGACATATCAGCGAGGTGATGCTGGATCGTCTTGCCCTGACCGAGGAGCGCATCCGCGCCATGGCAAAGGGCATTGAAGAGGTCGCTGCCCTGCCCGACCCGGTGGGCCGGGTGCTGAAGCGGGTGGAGCGCCCCAACGGGCTGGTGATCGAAAAGACCGCCGTGCCCATGGGTGTGATTGCTATCATCTACGAGAGCCGTCCCAACGTGACCAGCGATGCCGCCGCCCTTGCCATCAAGAGCGGCAACGCCTGCATCCTGCGCTGCGGCAAGGAGGCTTGGCGCAGCGCCAACGCCATTGTGCAGGCACTGCGGCAGGGGCTGCGGGAGAACGGTCTGCCGGAAAACGCGGTCTGCCTGATCGAGGACACCACCCACGCCTCTGCCAACGCCCTGATGACCGCCGTGGGCTATGTGGATCTGCTGATCCCCCGGGGCGGCGCAGGGCTAATCCGCGCCTGCGTGGAAAACGCCAAGGTGCCCTGCATCCAAACCGGTACCGGCATCTGCCACATTTTTGTGGACGACACCGCTGATCAGGCCAAGGCGCTGGATATTATTGAAAACGCCAAGGCCAGCCGCCCCAGCGTGTGCAACGCCGAGGAGGTGTGTCTAGTGCACTCTGCCATTGCGCAGGAGTTTCTGCCCAAGCTTGCACAGCGTCTTGGCCCCGACCGCGTGGCTGCGGGCAAGCTGCCGGTAGAGCTGCGGCTGGACACGCGCGCTGCCGCCATCATTCCCGGCACGCCTGCCGGCCCTGCGGACTTTGACACCGAGTTTTTGGACTACATCCTTGCCGTCAAGGTGGTGGACAGTGTAGATGAGGCCATTGCCCACATTGCGCAGCACTCCACCGGCCATAGCGAGGCCATCCTGACCCGGACGCAGGCAGACGCCGACCGGTTCACCGCTGCGGTAGACAGCGCCGCTGTGTATGTGAACTGTTCCACCCGCTTTACGGATGGCGGCGAGTTTGGTCTGGGCTGCGAGATGGGCATCTCTACCCAGAAGCTGCACGCCCGGGGACCCATGGGGCTGGAGGAGCTTTGCAGCTACAAGTACGTTATCCACGGTGACGGGCAGATTCGCTGATCTCCCCTGCCCCGGCTTCTTCATAATTTTTTTTACAATTCTGTCCGGCCTGCGGGCGCGGCAGAGCAAGTTTTTCACAGTTGAAAAAAATTTCCTGTACAGGCCGATGCAAGCTGCTTTGGCCTGTATTTTTGTTTTATCGGGATGGACTGTATTTCGATTCAAGTGAAAAAGTGAAAAATATTTCACTTTTTTCAGAAAATGGATTCTCTTGGATGGTGGTATGTATCCAAGAATTCGCCGTTTCTCACAATACAAAAGTAGTACTTTTACGTTTTTATAGGTTAAAAAAGCAAAATCTTCTCTTGACAGAGCGTTTTTTGTGCGGTAAAACTATAGTGTAAGATTTGATATCGATTTCACTCCCGTTTCACAGGATTTCAAAATTCGTACATCATAACTGGTGCATTGTAAAAATAAGTAAAGGAGAGAGCATCCTATGACGATCGCAATTCTTGCCCACGATTCCCGCAAAGAACTGGCTCTGCAGTTCTGTACCGCTTACAGTGCCATCCTTTCCCGCAATAATGTTATCGCCACCGGTACCACCGGCCGGATGCTTGCGCAGACCACTGGTCTGCCGGTGCATTGCTACCTCTCCGGCAAGCTGGGCGGTGTACAGCAGATCACCTCCCGCGTTGCCTGCGATGAGGTGGATCTGGTGCTGTTCTTCCGCGACCCGCTGAAGGCCGATGCCGCCAGCCTGACCGAACAGAATCTGCTGCGCCTGTGCGATATGCACAGCGTACCCATTGCCACCAACATTGCTACCGCAGAGGTGCTGCTGCGTGGTCTGGATCAGGGAGATCTGGACTACCGCGAAGGGATGCACCCGGCTATGATCGAGCCGATCCCCGCCATGCAGGCCCATGCCGTGTAAGCGTTTATTTGTGTGTTACTTTGTGTATAGAGGGAAAAAAGGAGCTATCGCAGCGTGTTGTGCGATAGCTCCTTTTTGTTATAAGAATATCCTGCCCGCAGGGCAAACATTACTCCTTAAAATAAGCTTTCTGGACAGCCAGCAGCACACCGGCGCGGCTGGCGGCAAAGTTCAAGCCGCCCTGCAAATAACAGGTATAAGGGGCGCGCAGAGGACCGTCGCAGGAAAGCTCGATGGTGCTGCCCTGCGTAAAGCTGCCGCTGGCCATGACCACCTCGTCGGTGTAGCCCGGCTCCGGGCTGGGTTCCGGGGCGGCGTAGCTGTCCACGGGGCTGGCAGCCTGAATGCCCTGACAGAAGCCGATGAGCGCCTCTGCCGTACCGGCATCAAAGCAGGTGACGATATCGTTGTGAGCCTCGCAGTAGCGTGGGATGGGCTTTTTGCCCAGCAGCTCCAGCATACACTGGGCATAGATGGCGGTCTTGATGGCCTCGCACACCACGCCGGGAGCGTAGTAGAAGCCCAGATACATATCCCGGGGGGTCTCCAGCGTGCAGCCCAGCTCCTTGCCAAGGCCGGGGGCGTTCAGGCGGTAAGCGCACAGTTCCACCAGATCCTTGCGACCCACGATGTAGCCGCCGGTGGGAGCAATGCCGCCGCCGGGGTTCTTGATCAGGCTGCCAACTGCGATATCCGCGCCCACCTGACAGGGCTCCTGCGTCTGGGTGAACTCGCCGTAGCAGTTGTCCACAAAAATGATGATCTCCGGGTTTGCGGCGCGGGCGGTATCGGCAATTTTGCGGATGGTAGCCAGATCAAAGGCGTTGCGCTGTAAATAGCCGCGGCTGCGCTGGATGTGGCATACCTTTGCACCAGGGGCTTTTTTGGCGATCAGGTCGTAGTCCGGGGTGAAGTCTGCTTTAAGGGGGGCTTCGTCATAGTTTACGCCGTAGTCCATCAGGGTACCGGTGCCCTTGCCCTTGCCGTCCAGACCAATGACGCCCTCCAGCGTATCGTAGGGGCGGCCGGTGGCGGCCAGCAGGGTGTCCCCTGCCCGTAGCAGACCGAACAGCGCCACCGCCAGCGTGTGGGTGCCGCTCTGGAACTGGCTGCGCACCAGTGCATCCTCTGCGCCCATGACCTGCGCAAAGATCTGCTCCAGCTTGGCACGGCCGGTATCCCACAGGCCGTAGCCGGTGGTGCCCAGCATATCGGTGGAGGACATCTGGGTATCGGCAAAGGCCTTGAGCATTTTCAGCTGGTTGAAATCCCGGATTTCCTCCATCTGGCGGAAGTAGGGTTGGCACAGCTCCATGGCCTTTTCGTCCAGCGCCAGCACCTCGGGCTTATAATCAAAAAAGTGGTTCAGAATCGACATTATAACGTGATAGTTCCTTCCTGTTATTATTGGGTTCTTTGTGCAAGAAGCTTTAGCATTTCTCGGGCACATAGCGGGCGTACTCTGCCTGTTTTGCAAAGCCAAGGCGGGTATAAAACCGCACCCGCTCCGGTGCACAGAGGAACACCGGGCGCAGCCCTTCGGCGGCAAGGCTGTTTGCCATTTCCACAATGAGCCGCCCGCCGATGCCTTTGCCCCGCAGCGGCTCTGCGGTCTGCCCACAGGCCATATATGCCTGCCCATTGCACAGGGCATAAGCGCCCACGGTGCAGACGACTGTACTCCCCCGCTCCAATGTCCACGCCACTGCCCTGCCCCGGCTGCGCTTTGTGCACAGTTCTGAGTAAAAATCTGCCTGCCGGGCGGGGTCTGCTGGGTAAAGCGCTGCTGCCACCCGGGCGGCGGGTGCTTCCCGGCAGAGGGACAGCTGCGTCCACAAAGCTTCGTCCACGGCAGGCAGGGGCAGCGGCCCAGCCTGCGGCAGACCGAACACGGTCAGTGCTTCCGCCTTGTGCCAGCCGTCCGGCGGCGGGCAGACAGTCCCGTCCAGAATGGCGCTCTCGCACCCGCAAAAGGACAAAAAGCCTGCCAGTTCTGCGGGGTTTGCGTGCCCGGCCAGCCATGCCGTGTTGCCGGAAAGTTCCAGCGCCAGCGTAGGGCCCGCGTAGAACCGCCACGGCTGACTTTTGCGAAAGAGCGCACAGTCCAGCGGCAGCAGAGCGTCCAGCACCGGCAGACCCCGGCAGGCATTCGCGAACCGGGTACGGCGCTTTGCATCCTTTACCTGTGCGATCACTTGAGCGCGTTGACGATCTTTTTGAACTCGCGGCCGCGCACCTCAAAGTTGGGGTACAGGTCAAAAGAAGCACTTGCCGGGGACAGGATGATGATATCGCCGGGCTTTGCTGCGGCACGCGCCAGTTCTACAGCGTGCTGCATATTGTCTGCGTGCTGAATGGGCAGCGCGGCTTCGTCAAAGCCGGAGCACTCCCGTACAGCCTGCTCGATGCGGGGGCCAGTAGCGCCCATCAGCACCAGATTTTTGACGTGGGCGATGATCTCCGGTGCCAGCGGCTCGTAGGGGATGTGCTTATCGTAGCCGCCTGCGATGAGGATGACCTTCCGGTCAAAGCTGCGCAGACCGGCGATGGTGCGGGTGGGGCTGGTGCCGATGGAATCGTTATAGTACAGCACGCCGTCCAGAGTACGCACCGGCTCGATGCGGTGCTCCACGCCGGTGAAGGTGCTGCCCACCTGACGGATAGCTTCTACGGGCACCTCGCCCCACACGGCAGCGGCAGCAGCCAGCAGGTTTTCGATGTTGTGCAGACCGCGCAGCTTGACATCCTTCTGGGCAAGGAAGGGGGTCACGACACCATCCTCGGCCATGCAGAGCATGCCGTCCTCCTTGCGCAGGAAGGCACCGTTGTCGGTATCGTGCAGGCGGGTGAACCACACCTGCTTGCCCTTGCAGTCTGCCTGCATGGAGCGGCTGATCTCGTTCTCATAGCCCAGCACGGCGCGGCAGGGCTGCTTCTGGTACAGCAGGATATTGCGCTTGGCATCAATGTATTCCTGCATATCCTTGTGGTGATCCAGATGGTTCGGGGTCACGTTGGTAACCACCGCAATGTCGGGGCTGGCGTGCATGCTGATCAGCTGGAAGCTGGACAGCTCTACCACAGCCACATCCTCCGGGGACACCTCCGGCAGCATGGGCAGCAGTGCTGCGCCGATGTTGCCGCCCAAATGCACCTTGCGGCCTGCGGCCTCGTAGAATTTGGAGATAAGGGTTGTGGTGGTGGTCTTGCCGTCCGAGCCAGTCACGGCCACGATCTCGCAGGGGCAGAAATCGAAGAACAGTTCCACCTCACTGGTGACCATGGTGCCGGCGGCCATGGCATCCTGCAGGGGCTTTTCAAAGTAACCCACAAAGCCCGGGGTGCGCATGATGATGTCCTGTCCCTTGAAGCCGTCCAGATAGTTTTCGCCAAGGCTCAGGTCGATGCCCAGCTCCCGGATGGTGGCGGCGTAATCGCCAAAGTCCTCCACGCTCTTTTTCTGGTCGCACAAAGTCACATGAGCGCCCAACTCCACAAACTCCTTGATGAGGGTCTTGTGGCTGACGCCTGCGCCGATAAAGGCGACCTTTTTGCCCTGAATAAGATGGGCAAGCTTCTGCTGATCTTTCTGCATAAAAACAGTTCCTCCTCTAATAGGATCATGGTATAACACCGCGCCGCACGGGCAGCGCGGAGATCACTTCGCTGTACCATTATAGTCCATTTGCGCGCAATTGGCAACGGAAAACCGCACAGTCTGCTTCAAAAAGCCCGATAAATTCACAAAAAGGCAATTGTTTTTTCTGCTGCTTTCTGCTACACTTGTCGTTGCAGAGCGTTTTTTGCCGTTTCTGCGCGAAGATAAACGGAATGAGGTTATTCTTTTTGAAACGATGGTTGCGTTTTACCGCAGCGGTGCTGGCTGCTGCGTTTCTTTTTGCTCTGACCGGCTGTGGCAGCTCCACAAACTCTGCCAGCTTTACTTGGTTTGTGGACAGCATCCCCGCAAATCTGGACCCGCAGGTAGCCTCCGGTGCATCGGATGTCATCGCCTGCGAGAATCTGTACGGCACGCTGGTGCGCAAGGACCCGGACGGCGAACTTGTGCCGGGGCTCTGTGAGAAGTGGACGGTCTCCTCAGACGGGCTGACCTACACCTTTACCCTGAAGGACGGCCTGACCTACGCTGCTGCCAAGGGTGCCGCCACAGAGTACGACATTACCGCCGAGGATTTTGTATTTGCGTTCCGGCGCATTTTCCATGCCGAGACTGCCTCGCCCTATGCGGTGGAGTTTTCCGCCATTCAGAACAGCGCCGCCGTGCTGGCGGGGCTTGCAGACGAAAGCAGTCTGGGCGTTTCGGCCAATGGGCCGCTGACGTTGGTGTTCCGGCTGAGCGAGCGGGACGATAACTTTTTAGCAAAGCTGGCCATGCCCGGTGCAGCCCCCTGTGACGAGGCCTTTTTTGAGAGCACCCGGGGCACCTACGGACTGACCGCCAAGACCACACTTGCCAGCGGTAGCTTTTACCTGTATAACTGGACGGCAAACGGCCTGTTTTTGCGCCGCACCGTGGAAAGCCCGCTGGTCGGCAGTCTGCGTCTGGTGCAGGACACCAGCGGCAGCGGCAAGAGCGCAGCCCAGCTCATTGCTGATGACAAATGCTCGGCAGCGCTGGACGAGAGTGGTGAAGCCACCAACTTACAGACGGTAAGCTATTCCGACACCACATGGGCGCTGCTGTTCAACGCGGCGGAGGGGTCGGTGTTCCAGAACCAGCAGCTGCGGCAGGCGCTGGCCGGTATTGCCCGGGAAAACGCCGATGTGCCCTCCAGCGGCCTGTACACCGCTGCAAAGGGGCTTGTGCCGGAGGGTCTGACCGTGGATGGGCTGGACTACCGCGAAACTGCCGGGGATCCCTTGCCTACCATCCCGGAGCCAAAGGCTCTGTATCTGGCTGCGCGGCAGGGCATGGCGACCTCGGATTTTTCCGGTGTGACCCTGCTGCTGCCCAAGAACGCCGGGCTGGGCGAACTGGCCGACCAGATCAACAGCGCATGGCAGAAGGAGTGTTCCCTGTTCTTCTCGGTGGAAGAGGTAGAGCAGGACGAGTTTGACGCCCGCATTGCCGCCGGGAAATACACCATTGCCCTTGCGCCCATCCGTGCCGAGGGCGGCAGCGTATATCAGATGCTGCAGCAATTCACCGCTGAGGGCGGCAGCCTGACCGGCTACGCCGATACCGTTTATGCCGACCGGCTGGCTTTGAGCGCACAGCAGACCGGCAAGGACCGTTGCGCTCTGTTGGCGCAGTGCGAGCGGCAGCTGCTGGAAAGTTGCACCGTGGTGCCCCTGATGGCGCAGCAGAAACGTCTGCTGCTGGCAAACGGCGTGCGCGACTTGGTATTCGACCCGTTCTTCCCGGTGCTGGACCTGACTTGGGCCAAAATGTGCTGACCGCAAATTTCGTGCGGAAAAGCCTTGACATTCCTGCCCTGCTTTGTTACAATAATGGAGCACTTGCAGGGTTAGCTCATCCGGTAGAGCGACTGCTTCCCAAGCAGTAGGCGGCGGGT
>OOCF01001128.1_pt1 | contig 11840 bp, 10 predicted proteins | sample 1671001 | NCBI WGS metagenome assembly OOCF01 (sample SAMN06348112, study PRJEB24527) | human gut metagenome | biome: human gut; feature: ankylosing spondylitis patient; material: feces | host: Homo sapiens | place: China | collected 2015-10
AATTGAATTTCAATTATTTCAAAGAACTTCTATGATTTTTTAGTGGACACTAATGAAGTAAAATCTATATTCACTAACCATTTTCTTCTAACTATCCTCTCTAGACAAGAAATCAGCTTTAAATCACATCATCTATCAGATAACCAAGTAAATAAAACAGACATAAATGATGATTCCGCAAACAAATCATACGTTTTATTTCAAAAGCCTATACCATTCCAAACAAAACCAACGAAAACCGGAAATGATTCTCACTAGTTTCGTTTTTGATTCTCGTAAGTTTCTATTCCCAAACACGCCGGCTTTTCATCCAAACACGCCGGCTCTTCGAAAAAAGCCGGCGTGTTTGAAGATAAAAAAAGGCAGTTATCGCCTTCCCTTAATATAGGTAAAGCAACAACTGCCTAACTATCCTTATTGATTATCTTACCTTACTTAATATGAAGTTTATCTTTGATAGCCTGAGGAAGGGCATCCTTGTGAACAACAATATTCATCGTCTTATACTTCACAAAGTTTTCAGAGATATACCAAGTACCTTTGTATTTATTGTCAGTTCCCCAAGAGTTCTTGATCATATAAAACTTCTTTCCTGTCTGATCTTTGGCAATACCGTAAATCTGCATACCATGATCGTCAGTTGTTTCATAATTATCATAAGCTTCCTGACGCATTTCTTGCGTAATTTCCAGTTCTTTGCAAGGTTTCTCCATCATCTTTTTGATTTCGGCATCCTTTTCAGAAGTACTCAAACCTAACCAACGATCCTGGTCAGAACCACTACGTTCCATTGATTCGATATCAGGAATTATACCGATTCCATTACGAGTAAAGCCCTTTTCACTCACATCTGCACCCCAAGCAATCGTATATCCAGTATTGATTGCATTCTCAAATACCTGCATCAGTTCATCGATCGGCAAATTGTATGAAGTAGCCCAACGCCAGTTGTCCTGTACTTCAATAGCAAATTCAGAATAGAACGGATGATGTGTATAAGAAGTCAAAGAAACATAATCATCCGGATTAATTCCTAATTCAGCCGCAAAGCTTTTCGGAGTATATTCTTTTCCGTTATAAGTAAACTTCTCCGGAGCTGTACCTAAATAAGCATCAATAATTCCGTCAAATCCTTTTTTCCAAGCAGTAGAAAGTTTGCGGTTCGGATTCTTGATAATTTCATCCAAGTAAGCACGAGATGCACTTTCCAACTCATTATGAACGTGCATGTCTTCGCCGTATTGCAAACCGTTCATCACCAATTCCGGAACAATACCATAATCTTTCCATGCTTGCAACACGTCTTCAAAAGAACCACCTTGTGCATAGTTCAACTCACCATGCAAACGAACAAATTTCTCTGCTTTATCCTTATAGTTTTTGCTAACAATAAACATTTCAGACAAGTCATATTCACCTTTACCCATACGCAACAATTCTGATTCCAAGAATCCCAGCGTAGAGAAACACCAACATGTACCTGTACGATTCTGATTTTTAACCGGTGTTATCTTTAATTCCTTTACTGTTGTAAACACATAGCCTTCATCTTCGGTCTTCTTTTTGTCTTTAGCCGAAACAGAAGAAAGCGCAAATGCCAGCATCAATGCTGATACAAAAAATTTCTTCATGATATAATGAATATTAAATTAATACAATTTAGACAGCAAATATACAAAATTGTATGGATTATACAAGTTTATTTTTATATTTGCATATTGTATTACAGACAAGATCATTATTCACCTTAAAACGTACCAGATTATGAAAAGAAGAAATTTCATTACGAGTTCTCTTTTACTTGGAGCGGGCCTGCCTTTAGGATTAACAACAATGACCACGTCGTGTAGCGGACCTTCCTCAACAGATGCTGCCTCTTCTGCAGCCAAACAATTTACCCCTGAAGAATTGGGCATGTTTTCATTCGTTGACATTGCACCAGACGGAAAACCATTGAAAGCAGCTTTAATTGGTAATGGAGACCGTGGAACCGGCGCTGCCTGCCAGTTTTTGGAAGCTGGCCCCAATGTTTCGATCATTGCTTTGGCTGACATTTTCAAAGACAGACAAGATGCTTGTCGGAAAGTATTAAAAGAAAAGTATAACAACGACGTTCCCGACGAGAATTGTTTCTTAGGCTTCGATGCGTATAAGAAAGTATTGGCAATGCCGGAAATTGATGTTGTTCTGCTCTGTACTCCTACTCATTTCCGCCCGGAACAGTTTAAGGCTGCGGTAGAAGCTAAGAAACACATTTTCATGGAAAAGCCTTGTGCAGTTGATCCTTCCGGTATTCGTACCGTTATTGCTGCAGCGAAAGTAGCCGAAACTGCTGGTTTAACCGTTATTACCGGTAATCAGCGCCGTCATCGCCGTGATTATTGGGAAGCTTATGTAAATGTAAGAAACGGCATGATCGGTGATATCGTAGCCACTTCTGCACATTGGGATCAAGGCGCTTGGTGGAACAAGAAAAAACGTCCGGAATGGAGCGATATGGAATACTGTATCCGCAACTGGTTTAACATCAAATGGCTCAGTGGTGACCATATCTTGGATCAAGCTGTACATAATATAGATATCGTTACCTGGTTTATGGGCGAACGTCCACAATCAGCAACTGGATTCGGTGGACGTGTACGCCGTCTGACAGGAGATATTTACGATAACTTTGCCTGCGATTATACTTATGCCGGTAACAAACGAATGTTTTGTACTGCCCGTCAGATAGACGGTTGCGAAGGAAATGTTTCTGAACGCATCATCGGTACGAAAGGTGTAGCTTTACTCAGCGACAATAACACCATACACTTTGAAGATTTCCAAGGAAATACTATCTGGAAATATGATTATGATGCCAAGCCGGTCAAGAATCCATATAACCAAGAACATATTCACCTGGTAGAATCTATCCGACTGAACAAGAAAATCAATCAGGCTCTTGATTTGGCTTATTCTACCCAAGTTGCCATTCTCGGTCGCGAGGCAGCTTACACAGGTAATCGAATTACTTGGGATGAAATCATGGCTTCTACTCTTCGCTATGGTCCGACTGAATATAAGCTCGGTCCGTTACCTGATTATCATGAAGGAGAAGCTCCTCGTCCAGGAAAAGATCCATCTGCTCCGATGTAATGAATTAACTCACTATTGATACAAATCCCCGAGAAAAAGTCGGTCATCCTTTTTCCCGGGGATTTCTATTTTCCTGAATCGATTAATAAAAACCCGTTACCGGATATTTTTATTGAGCACCTTTCGAACTACCTCTTCCGATAAACCACGACGCACGGCGTAATCTTTCATCTGATCTTCATCAATCTTTCCAACCATAAAATATTCACTTTGCGGATGTGCCAAGTAAAAACCACTAACAGACGCAGTCGGCATCATCGCTCCGTTTTCTGTTAGCTGAATACCTATTTGAGACAGATTCAATAATTTATCCAATTCAAAGTTCAACAATTGATCCGGCAACGAAGGATAACCAATTGCCGGACGAATACCCTGATACTTTACCTTGAACAAATCATCTATTGTCAACTGTTCTTCAGGAGCATATCCCCAGTATTCTTTCCGTACCTTCTTATGCAAATACTCTGCCGTTGCTTCTGCCAACCGATCGGTTAATGTCTGAAGCAACATCATGCGATATGTGTCATTTTCCTGTTCAAATTTCGTCTTCAGGCTTTCGTAACCGGCACCACCAGTGACAGCAAAAGCGCCGATATAATCTACCTTTCCAGCAGTTTCAGGCATAATATAATCGGCTAAAGATTTATAACCGCCTTCCCGTTTTACCTGTTGCCGTAATGTCGGTATCCGAATATCCTGAATCCAAATATCATCACCTTTACGTACTGCTTGGAAAAATCCATATACCGCTTTGCAATATTCAACCTTTTCTTTTACAAGTTGGAGTAGCAAGCGTTGTGCATCCTTAAATAACTGCATAGCTTCAGCCGCCTTTGCACGGTCTTTTTCCGGGAAACCGGCCAACCACATTGCTCGACAAGAATCACATCCGTGAATCCGGGAAATCTCGTCAAACCGTCCTGTTAATTTCCAGGCCTGGAAAAAGAAGGTCCAATGAATATAAGGAATTATCTCTTGCAAAGGAATAGAAGGAAGTACATGTACACCCAACTGATGAGGCACGACCGGTTGGTAAGCAGACCAATCCAACTGGATTGATTGGTTTCTGGCTTCCTGCAACGAAACTAATTCAGCCTGTTGTTCTTCCATAGTCTCGCGTAATACCTGATATTCTTGCTTTAGGTCCGCTACATAGGCATCATGAGTAGCTGGATTTAACAACTTGGCAGCTACCAATGGATTCTGAGAAGCATCCGATACATGGATAACTGTTCCTGCATAATGAGGAGCAATCTTAAAGGCTGTATGCAATTTAGAAGTAGTTGCACCGCCCACCATAATAGGAATCTGCAACCCGGCCTTCTGCATCTCATCCACTACATGTACCATTTCATCCAAAGAAGGTGTAATCAGACCAGACAAACAAAGAATATCCGGTTTCTCTTCCTGCACCGTCTTGACAATGGTCTCAGCTGGAACCATCACTCCTAAATCGATTACCTCATAATTATTACAAGCCAAGACGATAGAAACAATATTCTTTCCGATATCATGTACATCTCCTTTTACCGTAGCAAAAACAACCTTACCAGCCTTGGCTGAAGAAACAGCTTCCTTCTCAGCCTCAATAGCCGGCTGAAGAATGGCGACTGCCTTTTTCATGGTACGAGCTGTCTTGACGACTTGAGGCAGGAACATCTTCCCGGCTCCAAACAAATCACCTACTTTATTCATACCACTCATCAAAGGGCCATCAATAATAGCAACTGCCCGAGGATACTTTTGCAATGCTTCCTGCAAATCTTCTTCCAGATGCTCTCCGATTCCTTTTACCAAAGCGTATTCCAGACGATCAGCCAAAGGAAGTGTCCGCCAGGCTTCCTGCTGATGATGCTCGGCGTTTCCTTGTGCCTGCACATGCAACTGCTGCGCATAAGCGATCAGCTCTTCTGCAGCTTCCGGTCTGCGGCACAAGATAACATCTTCCAATAAATTCCGGAACTCCGGCTCGATATCTTCATACAATACGGATGTGGAAGGATTAACAATACCCATGTCCATGCCTTTTGCTATCGCATGATATAAGAATACGGCATGCATGGCTTCTCGTACGTAATTATTTCCACGGAAAGAGAACGACAGATTACTGATACCGCCACTCACTTTCGCTCCTGGAAGATTATGTTTGATCCAGTCAATCGCCCGGATAAAATCAAGGGCATAGCGGTTATGCTCTTCCATTCCGGTGGCTATTGCCAAAACATTCGGATCAAAGATTATATCGTTCGGATTAAATCCGATACCTAAAAGCAATTGATAAGCCCGCTGGCAGACTTCTATTTTCCGTTCAAACGTATCAGCCTGTCCTTTTTCATCGAAAGCCATCACAACCGTAGCTGCTCCCAGCTGCTGGATACGACGTGCATGCTGCAAGAAGTTTTCTTCTCCTTCTTTCGAAGAGATTGAATTGACAATGCTCTTTCCTTGTACACACATCAAACCACTTTCGATAACGGCCCATTTGGATGAGTCGATCATTACTGGTACCCGGGCAATATCAGGTTCCGCAGCAATCAGATTCAGGAAAGTAACCATTTCCTTTTCTGCATCCAACAACCCGTCATCCATATTAATATCAATCACCTGAGCTCCGTCTTCTACCTGCTTCCGGGCTATACTCAAAGCTTCCTCATAATTCTTTTCCTTGATCAGGCGAAGAAACTTGCGTGAACCTGCTACGTTACAGCGTTCGCCTACATTGACAAAGTTATTTTCCGGTTTAACTTCCAATAATTCCAATCCGGATAACCATAAACAATCCGATTGGGGAGCAGGCACATGAGGCTTGGCTCCGGCAATCAAAGCCGGATATTTCGCTATATGCGCCGGTGTCGTACCACAACAGCCACCGAGAATATTTACCAAACCTTCATCCACAAAAGGTTTCACGTGCTCGGCCATCGTTTCCGGTGTTTCATCATAACCACCCAAACTGTTTGGTAATCCCGCATTCGGATAAGCACTAATATAATAAGGAGCTACTCTTGCCAATTCTTCCAGATAAGGTTTCATATCGGCTGCTCCAAAAGAACAGTTCAACCCGACACTGACAATATGTGTATGCTGTACGGAAGCCAGAAAAGCCTTCAATGTTTGTCCGGACAATGTACGTCCGCCCTGACCAGCCAAGGTTAAGGAAAGCATGATTGGCAAATCAACCCCCTTTTCCTTCAGAACGACCTCTGCAGCTTCCAGTCCGGCTTTGGCGTTTAGCGTATCAAAAGTTGTCTCGAACAAGATAATATCAACCCCGCCATCTACCAACGCTTCCACCTGTTCCTTATAAGCAGCATACAAATCCCGGTAAGTAACTGCCCGATAAGCCGGATTACTGACATCTGGACTCATAGATGCAGTCTTGTTGGTCGGTCCTACCGAACCTGCAACAAAGATTGTCTTTTCAGGATATTCCTTCATATATGAATCCGCCAGTTCCCGTCCCAAACGAGCCGAAGCCAAATTCATTTTCCGCACGTAATTACTCATGCCATAATCTTCCATCGAAATGGCATTGGCATTAAATGTGTTTGTTGTGAAGATATCCGCTCCTGCATCCAAATACTGTCGGTGAATATCCCGAATTACATCCGGACGTGTGATACTCAACAAGTCATTGTTTCCTTTCAACATGCCAGGAAACGAAGCGAAACGTTCTCCCCGATAATCGGCCTCCGTCAAATGATACCCTTGGATCATTGTACCCATTCCTCCATCTAATAGAAGAATGCGTTCTTGCAGAAGATTCAAAAAGGTTTCCTTATTCATATTATATAGTCATAATTATCTTCGTTATTGGTCAAATTCTTCTTAATGCAAAAAAAGCATTGACGCCTTGTCAATGCCTGAATGCCCGAGCCATTTCCCGTTTGTCGTCTCGTTCCTTGATCGAATCCCGTTTATCATATTCTTTCTTTCCTCGGGCTATGGCAACAATCAGTTTGGCCAATCCTTTATCATTAATAAACAAACGCGTCGGAACTATGGTAAAGCCGCTAGCCTTGATAGCTCCCGCAATCTTTCGGATTTCCTTCTTCTGCAAAAGCAACTTCCGGTCCCGACGGGCATTATGGTTATTGTAAGTACCATAGAAGTATTCGGCAATATACATATTCTTTACCCACAGCTCACCTTTATCCACAATGCAGAATGTATCTACCAAACTTGCTTTCCCTTGCCGGATTGATTTAATCTCAGTTCCGGTCAAGACAATACCTGCCGTAAACGTATCCAACAATTCATAATCGAAAGAGGCACGTTTGTTTTTTATAGAAATATTCTTTTCGAACTTTTCCTTCATAAAATTCCTTTTTATTTAACGCAACCCAGGCATCAACAAGATCAATACTTTCTCTATCAAATGCGGCATAGCGATAATCAGCACGGATGCAAAGACTGTAAATTTCATTTGTGCTGTTTCTTCTATCTGCATAAAGACCGTTGAGCCTTCCCATACAATATAAAACGTATAGACGATAAAGATATATAAGAAAAAGAAATCAGGCAAAAGCATCCAGACAATATCCAACGTAAACATTAACGCCGAAGAAAAACCCACAAACATCTGGCATAACGGTAAATTCTTTTCTTTCTTGAAAAAGCCTTGCCATAACTCATTCAACAAATAGGAAGCCAAATAAAAACCACCAAAAGTTGAAACAAACGTGACAATGGCAGATTTTAATGCCTGCTCGATATCAAATTCCTGACGTGTGCAGACACTGAAGAAAGCTGCTACCGTCAGAATTCCGATAAATGGATATAAATAATCACTTTGAAAAGCTTCATATCGGATAGAACCTGTCTCTTGCTCATCTTTCTCCCGACGTTCCTGCAACATCTTCCAGGTTTTTGTCGGTTGAGAAATCATCATTATCACTAATTTTACGATTTCCTTATACATATACTCTCAATCTTTTCAATTACAAATTTAATATATTAGCTGCGTTTTGCAAATTATCCGGATATTTATCCATCAAAATTGTATAAATGTCCGAATACTTCCAACTATATACGGCGCTTTCTTCTGAAAAATACTCAGGATAAACCAAGCGGAAATTCAACGAATCACCACTGACATAACCTTTTTGAATGGCATTATCAATAAACTCCTGGATATGAAAAGCCTGAGGAACTACCGTTGATGTAGTAAACACCGTATCGCCTGTCTGATAGGAAGAAGTGGAGCGAAGATATAACTGCAGACAACGTTGGCCTGTAATCTCATCCCAAACAGGTTCCTGAAGCGGATCGTATGAAATAGAAAACGAATCCTTCTGTGTCTGGTAATATTTCTTATATTCCGGATACAGGAAGAAATACCCATCCACATAAATTCCGCTCTCGATCGAGATATCCAAATAAGATTCATCCCAACGAACAGCCAATGTATCAGGCGTACTATTCAGAGGCCAGCTTTTTACGGGAAGATAGTTTAATATATCAACCTGATAAAGATTGGCATCTTTGTTTTCTGAAGCAGAAAAGTTCACTTTATAATCCACCAAACAACAATCGCCATCTTCTACCTGCTGATTCTGAAACTCGGAGGAAGTAACTTGAACACCCGAACGCAAGGATATTACTTTTTCCGGCGTCAAACGGACAACTCCAGCTTGGGAGCCATAGATATATACGTCACCACTTTCTCCCATGCAGGACAAGAGCATCAAAGCCAAAAGAGTGAAAACCGCATATCTTATCTTGATCATAACCTACCTTTTAATCTTTTCGTTATAGGGGGCAAAGGTAATAAAAAGAAAGAAAAAAGTCGTATTGGCAGAGAAAAACTCCTACCCATACGACTTTCCTATATCCTAATGAAGTACGATTACATAGATGAACTATCATCCGTTACAGCCATTTGGGCTTCTTCATAGTCCCAAGTCAGCTTATTGTTGTCTTTGTCGATCTCACTGACGAAGTTAAACTTCAGATAATAGCTATCATGACCTTCTGCCTTTTCCATTGAATTGGCACGATCAATCACATCTTTCAAATAATAGGCATTGATGATAGATGAATTGGAAGCTCCTGTATCATCACCTTCCGCCATAGCACGCAGATACAAGTTATAATACCGTTTGCCATTGATTTCTTCCGCTTTTAATTCACGCGGATACATCATCTTGAATGTCAATGTCTGCTTGCTTCCAAACTTTGCTGTTGAAGGGAAAATCAACCAACCACGAACATAGTTATTGAACATGCTTGCCTGGAATGCACTTACCAATGGGATTTCGTTTGCCAGAATCAATGTTGTATCTGCTTCTGAAGTAATAAATGAAGCACGATATTGATCTATTACAGAAGGCTGTCCTGTCAAAGAGGCTGTCAAATAACCAGTTGTTCCCCAATTAGCATTCTCTGGAGAATTATAATCTACATGTACGCCGACAGCTACACAATCACCTTCACCATATTCTGCTGTTTCCAACTGTGGAATATACAAATAAGCACTTCCCACATCTACCATCTGCTTAAAACCTGCCTTATCATTCAAAAAGACAATTCCTGTAGCAGAAAATTCTGCCTCATTCCCACCATTTCCTAAACAGGAAGTAAACAAAGTCATGGCAGATACCAAAGCTGCCGCTAAAAAGTTTAATTTTTTCATTTCAATTTATTATTAGTTCTTCTATTAAAATCCAAAACGAAAACCTAATTGCAAACCGACATAAAAAGGCTTTTCTGAATGAATTGTTTCTACATCGCTTCCGTTGTCAAAATAATAATCAGCTCCTACTTCCGCATAAGCACTCAAGAAGCGGATGATCGGATAACTGACACCTACTCTTGCATTCACAGAGAAATAAGGCTCTTTCATACGTTCTTTCTCTGTCACTGATTTCAGTTTTTCAACAGGCGAATACAAATCCGTACAAACCTTTCCCGCAACATTCAGCTCCACTTGTCCGCCAGCCGAAGCATAAAACATAAATCGGTTCCATTCAGCTATCTTATACGTCACAGCAACCGGAACACCCAAGAAATGCAAACGCTGTTCCGACTCTGCCCGATAAGTCTTATTGGTTGTCCATTCCGAAACCAGATACGAATAAGACAATCCGGCCTGCAACGACCATCTGTCTGTTAAATACCGGCTTACCGAAAGACCGAAAGACAAAGGCATCTTATGTTTTACATCTGTCTTTGGAAGCTGTTCAAACGAAGAAGCATTCATCAACGACAGATATTCGTTGGTTACAGCTGAACTTCTCAATGCAAAGGCATTGACAGAACTGTTGTTTCCAGCCGAAAGACTTCCGGCTCCCATACCGAATCCCCATTTACGAGGTTTCGGTTCAGCCTTCGTTGGCTTTTCTTCCTTCTCTACAACCGTTCTGGTCTGTACGGGTTGTACTTCTTCTATAATTTGTTCTTCAGCTTGAACAACAGGCGATGCCTCGTCTTGTTCTTCTATATTATCTTCATGACTGTCTTCCGTTACCACCTCATCAACCGGAACTTCCGATGAAGCCTTGACGGCCGGTACATTATTTGTCCGTGCATTGACCGACAAGAGACGCGGACGCAACGAACGCTGTTTAGGTTTCTCTTCCTCTTCAGCAACAGCTTCCTGATTTTCTGTTACAGCAGCCACCCACTCGTTATCGTTCATTTGCTTCTCGGCTTCTTGTTTAACCTCCTGGGCTATTTTTACCAGTTCTTCTTCCTGTCTGTTCCAAGGAATACCGAAAGATAGAACCAACAAGGCCGCCACAGCAGCCGCAGCCATCCACTGGTATTTATATTTCCGATAGAAAGGAATGGAAGGACGAGTCAAACGCTTTTCGATCGCATCCCAGTCTTCCGGTGCTGTTTCCACTTCAAAGTCATATAACTTCGAACGAAACAAATCATCTATATTATCCCGATCTCCCTTCTTCATTTGTACAATTCTTTTATGCGTTTCTGCAATAGTTGCCTCGCCCGCGTAAATTGTGAGCGTGATGTGCTTTCTGTAATACCCAATATCTCACTAATTTCCTTATGCGAATACCCTTCTATGGCAAACATGTTGAATACAGTCCTAAAGCCCGCAGGCAATTCCTGTATCACTTTCATCAATTCTGCAGCCGACAAATTCTCTATGGCGGAACTATCCGGCTGTACTAATTCCGCCGAGTTTTCCAAATCTGTTGATTCGCGCAAGACATCCGACTTCCGCAAATATTCCAAAGCACCATTTACGAATATCTTTCGAAGCCAGCCTTCAAACGAACCGGATCCAGTATAAGAATGAATGTTCGTAAACACCCGGACGAAACCATCCTGCAATAAATCGCGGGCAGTCTCCATATCATTGACATAGCGCAAGCACACCGCCAGCATTCTACGAGCATATTTCTCATATAACTCCCGTTGAGCCAATCGATTTTCGCTTTTGCAACCCGCTATCAGTTGTTGTTCGTCCATCCTCACACACCTTCATTCACACGTAGTTCATCCTTATTAATACAGGAACCAACATTTAGAATGATGAAATTAATTAATAAAACGCTGCATTCTTTTTAATAAAAAAGAGAACTTTTTTATCGCCGCAAAGATAAGTCCATTTATCTGAATATCCTTTTCCTTTCAATTGAAAATTTATTCCTGCTATCTTTTAATTGTTTGACAGCTGTCGAAAAGCTTTTCCATATCCCAGGGCTGACGCATTACAAATTTCCAGACCTTTTAAAAAG